>JACCED011029830.1_pt1 | contig 13138 bp, 13 predicted proteins | sample 7455021 | NCBI WGS metagenome assembly JACCED01 (sample SAMN15323456, study PRJNA562643) | freshwater metagenome | isolation source: river surface water | place: USA:Blue River Watershed | collected 2017-08-19 | reverse complement strand
TCACCAAACTCGACCAACTCACCTAAATACATGTAAGCGGTGTAGTCGCTGCAACGTGCGGCTTGTTGCATGTTGTGGGTCACAATGGCGATGGTGTAGTCGGCTTTCAATTCGTGCACCAGCTCTTCCACTTTGCCGGTCGAAATGGGGTCAAGCGCTGAGGTGGGTTCGTCGAGCAAAAGCACCGAAGGTTTGGTCATTAGCGCCCGGCCCACAGCGACCTGCTGGCGCTGGCCGCCGGACAATTCGCCCGCCGCCTGATGGCGCTTTTGGTGCAGGATGGGAAACAGGCCATAGATCTGATCCATGGTTTCCTTGATGCCCGCCTCATCGGTGCGGATGAAGGCGCCCATCTCAAGGTTTTCCTCCACCGTCATGCCGGTAAAGATGTTCTGGGTCTGGGGTACAAAGCCCATGCCCTTGCGCACGCGGGCCTGCGGCGAGAGCTTGGTAATGTCTTCGCCATTCAGTTTCACGCTGCCACCGCGCAGGTTCAGCATGCCGAAGGTGGCCTTCATGGCGGTGGATTTGCCCGCGCCATTCGGGCCGACGATCACGGCAATCTCGCCCTTGTTCACGGCGATGGTGCAGTTGTGCAAGATATCGACGGTGCCGTAGCCCCCGGTCATATTCTCGCCGATGAGGAAGGGTTCAGCCATGGGCGGCCTCCTCTTTGACTTTGTTCTTCAATCCGGTGCCCAAATAGGCTTCGATCACGCGCTCGTCGTTTTTCACTTCATTCACAGTGCCTTGGGCCAAAACCTTGCCTTCGGCCATGCAGATAACAGGGCCACAGATGCGGCCGATGAAATCCATGTCATGTTCGATGACGCAGAAGGTATAGCCGCGTTCTTTGTTCAGCCGCACAATGGCATCGCCGATGGTGTTGAGAAGCGTGCGGTTCACGCCCGCGCCGACCTCATCCAAAAACACGATCTTGGCGTCCACCATCATGGTGCGGCCCAGTTCCAACAGTTTCTTCTGCCCGCCCGAGATATTGGCCGCCTTCTGGTCGGCCAGATGCGAGATGGTCAGAAACTCCAGCACCTCATCGGCCTTGTCGCGCAGGCGCTTTTCCTCGGCGGCAACCGCGCCGCGGCGGAAACAAGCGTTGAACAGGCTTTCGCCCGACTGGTTGGCGGGCACCATCATCAGGTTTTCGCGCACCGTCATCGAGCTGAATTCATGGGCGATCTGGAACGTGCGCAGCACCCCTTTGGCAAAAAGCTCATGCGGGGGCAGGCCGGTGATGTCTTCGCCTTGCATAGTGACCTTGCCCGAGGTGGGCGGCAGGCGACCGGCGATCACGTTGAAAAGTGTGGTTTTTCCAGCGCCGTTGGGACCGATCAGCCCAGTGATCGAGCCGGTCTCAATCTTGAGCGAGGCCCCGTCAACGGCTTTGAAACCGCCGAAATGCCGGTGAAGGTTTTCGACAACAATCATGGTTCCCCCTGAAAAGCGGACGCCTCTTTTTGCCGGGATCAAACCCGGACTTGGGCGGCTTATCTTAAAGCAACGGCCCGAGGGATGGCCCCGGGCCGTGCAAAGTATCAGATCAGATGCAGATCAACGGAACTGAACAGTTTCGTAGACGCCGCCCTTGATCTCGAACTGCTTGTAGCGACCAGCGGATTCGCCGGGGCCGATCAGGGTCACGCCCGAAGCGCCATCATAGTCGATGGCGGTGCCAGCGGCGATCAGCTCAAGTGCCTTGCCCAGTTCGCCGGGCATGATCTTGACGCCCGAACCGTCAGCCGGGCCGTTGGCAATCTCAAGGATCTTGCCAGCGTAAACCTTGCTGTCGGTCGAACCTGCGGCGTGCATGGCCAGCATGATCAGCGCAGCGGCGTCATAGCTTTCCATGGTGTAAGGCGAGGTTGCGTCGAACGGGGTGGCTGCTGCCTTGCCCATTTCGGTCAGGATGGCAGCGCCGGGGCTGTCAGACTGAGCGACCTGGCCGTAGGAGCCGTCCAGAGCCGGACCGATCGCGGCGGGGAGCGAGTCACCCACCATACCGCCGGGCAGACCGAACTGCGAGAAGGCGCCCGAGTCGAGCGAAGCTTGGATGATGCCCTTGCCGCCCTGGTCGAGGTAGCCTGCAACAACCAGAAGGTCGCCACCGGCCGCTGCCAGCGAAGCAACTTCGGCCGAGTAGTCAGCCTTGCCGTCTTCGTGCGGGATGTTGATGGTCACGGTGCCGCCCTGCGCGGTGAAGCCCGCTGCAATGGCTTCAGCCAGACCCTTGCCGTAGTCCGAGTTGGAATAGGTCATCGCGATCGAGGTCACGCCCTTTTCCTTCAGGATCTCGCCCATGACTTCGCCTTCGCGGGCATCGGAGGGGGCGGTGCGGAAGAACAGGCCGTCATCTTCAGCGGTGGTCAGAGCGGGCGAGGTGGCCGAGGGCGACACCATCGCGATGCCGTTCGGACGGGCAACGTTCTGCAGCACTGCGCCGGTCACACCCGAGCAGTCGCCGCCGATGATGCCTTTGACGCCTTCAGCGGTCACCATACGCTCGGCAGCCGAGGTGGCAGCAGCCGAATCGACGCAGGTCGAGTCGCCGCGCACGGACAGGAAGTTGTGCGCCGACTTGCCCGAAGCATTCACTTCAGCCATCGCAGCTTCGGCCGCATTGGCCATGTGGCTGGTCAGCGATTCGATCGGGCCGGTGAAGCCGATCAGAACGCCCAGTTTGACGTCTTCAGCCGATGCTGCACCGGTCAGTGCCAGCGTGGCGGCGGAAGCCATAAGAAGTTTTTTCATTGGTCTCTCCCATATTGGATCGCAATCCTACCACCAAACTAGAGAGGCACCGCGAAAAAGGGAAGCCCCTTCATGTCGACAAGGTGCCGACAAAAATCCAGGGTCGGCAAGATCTTGCGAGGGGGCGGCGACGCCCCTCAGATGGGGTGCGCGGCGCCAAAGTTAAACCCCCAGCGTGCTGTGATCCGCAATCAGGTCGCTGTGATAGAGGGAGGGATCAGATCGACAGTCGGCCCGCAATTGCGCCGGGCGTCAAGCCTTGGGTTCCGCGTTCACGGTAGGGGGTGGTGTTGTAATGGCTGCGGTAGCATTTCGAGAAATGCGACGGGCTGGCAAAGCCGCAAGCCAAGGCCACGTTGATTACGCTCATGTCGGTCTGCATCAACAGATTGCGTGCTTTTTGCAACCGCAACTCCATATAGTAGCGCTTGGGGCTGCGGTTCAGGTAGCGGCGGAACAGGCGTTCCAACTGCCGGGTCGACATGCCGACCTCTTCGGCCAGATCGGCGGGCGACATCGGGTCTTCGATGTTGCCTTCCATCATCTGGATAACCTGGCTCAGTTTGGGGTGCCGCACGCCGATCCGGGTGGGGATCGACAGGCGCTGGCTGTCCTGATCGGTGCGGATTGAGGAATAGATCAACTGGTCGGCAACGGTATTGGCCAGATCTTCGCCCTGATCCGCCGCGATCACTTTGAGCATAAGGTCAATCGAGGAGGTGCCGCCAGCGGTGGACCAGCGGTTACCATCCATCACAAAGACTGACTTGGTCAGTTTGACCTGCTCGAATTCCTCGAGAAAGCCGTCCTGATTCTCCCAGTGAATGGTGGCCTTCTTGCCATCAAGCAGGCCTGCCTTGGCGACGGTATAGGCCCCGGTGCAAAGTCCGCCCACTGTCACCCCGCGCCGCGCCTCACGGCGCAACCAGTTCAAGACACCCTTGGTTGAGGCCCGCTGCACGTCAATGCCGCCGCAGACCAGAACGATGTCGTCGCGCTCAATCTCATCCAGTCCAATATCAAGCTTGAAGGACGCGCCGTTCGAACAGGCAACAAACTCGCCTTCACCGGCCAGAACCCAGCGATACAGCTCTTGGCCCGAGACCCGGTTGGCAATGCGCAGAGGTTCGATGGCGCCCGCAAAGGACAGCATCGTAAAGCGTTCAAGCAGCAGAAAAACAAAGCGCTTGGGGCTGGCGGTCTTGGTGACCGAGGTGGCCTTGCGCTGAAGGTTGGACATCTTGCGACCTGTTTGTGTCGGTTTCGGTGCAAGGAAACAGGTATTGCACCGCTCTGCAAGGCGAATCCGCCTGATTTTTCACCCTTTCCGCCTTTGCATCCGCCGCATTTTTCCTTATACCGCGCGGCGATACCGCTAACGAAAGGGCAGGGCCATGACCAAGGGCTGGAAAAAGTCGGATTGGCGCGCAAAACCGCGCGTGCAGATGCCGGATTATCCCGATGCCGCCGCACTGGCTTCGGTTGAGTCGCAATTGGCCAAATACCCCCCGTTGGTCTTTGCCGGTGAGGCGCGGCGGCTGAAAAAGCAGCTGGCTCAAGCCGCTGAGGGCAACGCCTTTTTGCTGCAGGGTGGCGATTGCGCCGAAAGCTTCGCCGAATTTTCGGCCGACAACATCCGCGACACCTTCCGCGTTATGCTGCAGATGGCCGTGGTGCTGACCTATGGCGCCAAGGTGCCGGTGATTAAGGTCGGCCGCATGGCTGGTCAGTTCGCCAAGCCGCGCTCGGCCAATACCGAGGTGATTGGTGGCGTGGAATACCCAAGCTATCGCGGCGACATCATCAACGGGTTTGAGGCGACCCATGAGGCGCGGATCCCCGATCCGTCGCGGATGCTGCAGGCCTATACCCAAGCCGCGGCCAGCTTGAACCTTCTGCGCGCCTTCTCGACCGGCGGCTTTGCCGACATTCACCGCGTTCATTCCTGGACCTTGGGCTTTGCCGAACATGACAAGGCCGAGCGCTACCGCGAGATTTCCAACCGCATTTCGGATGCTTTGGATTTCATGAATGCCGCTGGCGTCACCTCGGACAATGCCGAAGTGCTGAGCCGGGTGGATTTCTACACCAGCCATGAGGCACTGCTTCTGGAATACGAAGAAGCGCTGTGCCGGGTCGATAGCCTGACCGGTCAGAACGTGGCCGGGTCTGGCCACATGATCTGGATCGGCGACCGCACCCGCCAGCCCGACGGCGCGCATGTCGAGTTTTGCCGGGGTGTGTTGAACCCGATCGGGTTGAAGTGCGGCCCGACCACTACGGCAGATGACCTCAAGGTGCTGATGGCCAAGCTGAACCCCGAAAATGAGCCGGGCCGTCTGACCCTGATTGCTCGCTTTGGTGCGGGCAAGGTGGGTGACCATCTGCCGCGCCTGATTAAGACGGTGCAGGAAGAGGGCGCGAATGTGCTGTGGTCCTGCGACCCGATGCATGGCAACACGATCAAGGCGGCCTCGGGCTATAAGACCCGGCCGTTCGATTCGGTGCTGCGCGAAGTGCGGGAGTTCTTTGCCATCCACAAAGCTGAAGGCACCGTTCCGGGCGGCGTGCATTTCGAGATGACCGGCAAGGATGTGACCGAATGCACCGGCGGTCTGCGCGCGGTGTCGGATGAGAATCTGGCCGACCGCTATCACACCGCCTGCGATCCGCGCCTGAACGCGAGCCAAGCGCTGGAGCTGGCCTTCCTCGTGTCGGAAGAGCTGTCCGCCCAGCGGGCAGAGGCGCGGCGCGCGGCGCTCTGATTTTCGCGGAAATGAAACAAAAGGCGGCCCCATGGGCCGTCTTTTTTAATCGCGCGAGCTGACGAGGCGCAGGTTAGGCCGCCCACTTGGCGGCTGAAAGCGGCGAGGTTCTTCGGCAAAAGCAGCGGCCATGCCGTGCGGTGCGATCCCCATCAGCGGCTCGCGCAGGATACGGCTGATGGCAAAACGGCGCGGTGCGCGGCCGATCTGGCCCTTGGTGCACAGGCACCCTAGCGCCAGATCCGGCTCTCCATGGGCCCCGATGAGCGGCAGCAACAGCATCCGCGCCCAAAGCGGCGGGCGTCCGATGCCGCGTTCGGCCTCAAGCCACAGGTCCAAAAGATGCTCGCCGCGAAAAAGCCCGCCCAAAGCCTCGGAGAGGGTGGCGCGCGCCACTGGTTCCAAAAGCGCTGTCACCGGCATGCCGCGCGGATCCATTCCCAGAAGATCGCTCAGCGCCATGCCTGCCAACCGCAGGCGGCCATGATGGGGGGCGATTTGCTCCACCAAGAACACCTGCTCCAAGGCCGAGGCGATGCCGCGCGGGTTGATGTCATCGCGCCGGGGTAAATGACCGGGCTGGCGCATCGCCTCCCAATAGGCGCGCACCGCCTGAAGCTGGTGGAAATCTGCGGTTTCGGCCCGGCCTTCGCCTTGGGTTATGCCGTCGATGAACCAAACCATGCCTGTCGTGCCTTTCTGTGCGGCCAATGCCGCATAACGGGGAACTGGGACGCAGACGCCGGTCTTGCCGCAAGGCCGAGGCTGGCCGACGCGCCGTATCCCTTAAGACTTTCCTAAGATACACGAGTTGAAACGCGTTTTGCGGACATTCTCGACAAATGGTAAACACTGGAAGCCGACAGCAAAGGAGAAGCCCATGCCCGTATCGAAGACCGTATCGATGACCGGATTCGCCGCGCGGCGCGGGCAGGGGGCGGGGCACAGCTGGGCTTGGGATATTCGCAGCGTCAACGGCAAGGGGTTGGATCTGCGGCTGCGGGTGCCGGAGTGGATCGACGGGCTGGAACAGGCGCTGCGCGCCGAGATGGCCAAGGCGATGGGGCGGGGCAATGTCAGCCTGTCGCTGAAAGTCGCGCGCGATGGCATGTCAGAGGGGGCCGAGGGGCTGCGGGTGAACCCGCCCGCGCTTTCGGCGGTGCTGAAAGCCATGGCGGAGGTTGAGCAGACGGCGATGGATGCGGGCTTGACGCTGGCCCCGGCCAATGCGGCCGATGTGCTGGCGGTGCGTGGGGTTTTGGACACCTCAGCGGCCGAGATCGACACAGCACCCCTGCGCGCCGCCATTTTAGCCGATCTGCCTGCCCTTATGGGCGAATTCGCGGCGATGCGGGCGGCAGAGGGCGCCGTGCTGGCCCGGTTGATCGGGGCGCAACTGGATGAGGTGGCGCGGCTGACCGAGGCTGCCACGCACGAAGCGGCGGCGCGCCGCGCTGCCGCCTCAGGCCATCTGCGCGAGGCTTTGGCCAAGGTTTTAGAGAATGTGGACGGGGTCGATGAAACCCGGCTCGCGCAAGAGCTGGCACTTTTAGCAGTGAAAAACGACGTCACGGAAGAGTTGGACCGGCTCGGTGCCCATATCGACGCGGCACGCGCGCTTTTGGCGGACGGTGGCCCGGTGGGCCGCAAGTTCGATTTCCTGATGCAGGAATTCATGCGTGAGGCCAATACCTTGTGCTCAAAGGCGCAGTCGATGGCGCTGACGCGGATCGGGCTTGACCTGAAAACGGTGATCGATCAGATGCGCGAGCAAGTTCAGAACGTGGAATAGATCATGGCGCAGCTTCCCCCTCGGCGCGGGCTTTTGCTTATCCTGTCCTCGCCTTCGGGCGCGGGAAAATCGACGCTGGCCCGGCGGTTGATGGAGTGGGACCCGTCTTTGCGGTTTTCAGTCTCGGCCACCACCCGCGCGCCCCGTCCGGGTGAGGCGTACGGTCGCGAATATTATTTCAAGTCGCGGGCCGATTTCGAAGCCATGGTTGCCGCCGGTGAAATGCTGGAACATGCCGAGGTGTTTGGCAATTTCTACGGCAGCCCGAAGGGCCCGGTTGAAGCCGCGATGACCGAAGGGCGCGATACGCTTTTTGACATCGACTGGCAGGGCGGCCAGCAGATCCGCAACTCGTCGCTTGGCCGTGATGTGGTGTCGGTTTTTGTGCTGCCGCCGTCGATTGCCGAGCTGGAGCGCCGTTTGCGCGGCCGCGCGCAAGACGGCGATGAGGTGATCGCAGGCCGCATGGCGAAATCGCAGTCTGAAATCAGCCATTGGGCGGAATATGACTATGTGATCGTGAACAACGATATTGATATGGCATTCAAAGACTTGCTGACCATTCTTCAGGCAGAGCGCATGCGGCGCGACCGCCAGCCCGGAATGGCCGAGTTCGTTCGGGGCCTGAACAGGGAGTTTGACGCGCGATGATCTATGAACTTGACGGCATCCGCCCGCAGATTGATCCCACGGCCTGGGTTGCCCCAACCGCTGTGCTGATCGGCAATGTCATTGTGGAGGCTGGCGCGAACATCTGGTTCGGTGCGGTGCTGCGCGGCGACAATGAGGCAATCACCGTGGGCGCGGGCAGCAATGTGCAGGAAAACGCGGTCTTGCACACCGAGATGGGCTTTCCCCTGACCATTGGCGCCAATTGCACCATCGGCCACAAGGCGATGCTGCACGGCTGTACAATTGAGGCGGGCAGCCTGATTGGCATGGGCGCGACGCTGTTGAACGGCGCGAAGATTGGGGCGGGGTCTTTGGTCGGGGCTTGCGCCTTGGTGACCGAGGGCAAAGAGATTGCGCCGGGGTCGCTGGTCATGGGCGCGCCTGCCAAGGTGGTGCGGGAACTGGACGCGGCGGCGCAAGCGCGGCTTTTGAAATCGGCCGAAGGGTATCGCGCCAATGCGGCGCGCTTTGCCAAAGGCATGGTGGCGGCTGGCTGACCTTACGTCAGTTTGACACTTCCCCTTGGCAAACCTAGGGTCCGGCCATGAGCCAAAACCTAACCAAACCCGCCAAAGACCGGGCGATGATCTTTATTCTGATCACCGTGTTTCTAGACATGGTGGGCTTTGGCATCATCATCCCGGTCCTGCCCGCGCTGATCGGCGAGGTCGGCCATGTCAGCCTTGGCGAGGCGGCGGTCTTAGGCGGCTGGATGGCCGCGGGCTATTCGCTGGCGCAGTTCCTCTCGGGGCCTTTGTTGGGCAACCTCTCAGACCGCTATGGCCGTAGACCTCTGCTTTTGCTGGCGATTTTTGGGCTGGGGGTGGATTTCCTGCTGCATGCTCTGGCGCCGACGATGGGTTGGCTCTTTGTTGGCCGCCTCTTGGCGGGGGTGTGCGGGGCAAGCTGGGTGATCGCCAATGCCTTCATCGCCGACATCACCGAGCCAGAGGATCGCGGCCGCGCCTTTGGCCAGATGGGGGCGGCCTTTGGGCTGGGCTTTATCATCGGCCCGGCGGTGGGCGGGCTGTTGGGCGAGCTTGGCCCGCGTGTGCCGTTTTATGCCGCCGCGGCGGTGTCAGGGGGCAATCTGATCTACGGCTTCTTCGTCCTACCCGAAACGTTGGCCCCGCAGCATCGCCGCGCCTTTGACTGGCGCCGCGCCAATCCGTTCGGCGCGTTCAAAGTGTTTCGCAGCTATCCCGGCGTGGTGCCGCTCTGCGCCGTCATGGCGCTGTTTTTCTTCTTCACCTCGGTTTACCCCGCGATCTGGCCGTTTTGGGGCAAGGCGAATTTTGGCTGGTCCGAGGCGATGGTGGGTCTGACGCTGGCGGTGTTCGGGCTGGTGATGGCCGGGTTTCAGGGTTTTCTGACCGGTCCCGCTGTGGCGCGATGGGGCGAGCAGAAGGTGGTGATGATCGGCCTTATCTCGGCCGTGATTGCGATGTTCGGCTATGGTGTGGTCGGCTCGTTGGTCTTGGTGATTGCCCTGATGATCGTGCACGGGCCCGAAGGGTTTGTGCATCCGATGCTGACCGCGATTTTGTCGCAGCGCGTGCCAGAGAATGCCCAAGGCGAGCTGCAGGGCGGGATCAGCGCCATCACCAATGTGGCGATGCTGCTCGGCACAGTGTTCTTTGCCCAAGTCTTCGGCTATTTCATGCGTGAGGATGCGCCGTTCCAATCGCCCAATGTGGCGTTTTATTTGGGCGGGATCGGGCTGATGGGCACTGGGCTTTTCATGCTGACCGTGCTGAAGAACGAACGCCGCGCGGGGCAACATAATGGATGACGGGACCATGATCGAAGAACGCTTCTCGGGGTCGTTCACCCAGCAAGAGCCGATCCCCGAAGCCGGGATCGAGGCGGCGATGGCCGTGCTGCGCCATGGTCGTTTGCATCGTTACAACACCGCGCCGGGAGAGATTGCCGAGACCGCGCTTTTGGAAGAGGAATTCGCCGCGCTGATGGGGGCGAAGTACTGCCTTGCCGTGGCCTCGGGCGGCTATGCCATGGGCTGCGCGCTGCGGGCGATGGGGTTGCAACCGGGCGAACCGGTTCTGACTAATGCCTTCACGCTCGCCCCAGTTCCCGGCGCAATTGCCGCGGCGGGTGGAAGTCCGGTGTTCATTGAGGTGACCCATGATCTGACGCTGGACTTCGCCGATCTTGAGGCGAAGGCCAAAGCCACCGGCGCGCGGCTGTTGATGCTGAGCCATATGCGCGGCCATCTGTGCGACATGGAGGCACTGGTGGAACTGTGCGACCGGTTGGGCGTGCAGATCATCGAGGATTGCGCCCATACCATGGGGGCGGCTTGGAAGGGTGTCCCTTCGGGGCGGCAGGGCGTGGTGGGCTGCTATTCGATGCAGACCTACAAGCATATGAATTCCGGTGAGGGCGGCTTTTTGATCTCGGACGATGCCGAGATCATGGCACGCGCCATCCTGCTGTCGGGCAGCTATATGCTCTACGCCAAGCACCGCGCCGCACCGCCAGAAGAGGTGTTTCAGCGGGTTCGGATGGAGATGCCCAATGTCTCGGGCCGGATGGACAATCTGCGCGCTGCCATCTTGCGCCCGCAACTCTCGATGCTGGCGGAGCGCGTGGCGCGGTGGGCGGTTCTTTATCAAACGCTTGAGGCGGGGTTGCAGGGGATTCCCGGGCTTCGTCTGGTGACAAGGCCGCCGGAAGAGACCTATGTCGGATCGTCGTTCCAATTCCTGCTGCCCGATTGGTCGGATGCGCGGATTGGCCTGTTCCTAACCCGTTGCATCGCGCGCGGGGTGGAACTCAAATGGTTCGGGGCCGATGAGCCAGTGGCCTTTACCAGCCGCTATGACCATTGGCGCTATGCCACGCCGCAAACTCTGCCGCGGACCGACCGCATCTTGAAATCGCTGATCGATATGCGCTTGCCGCTGACCTTTTCGCCCGAAGATTCGGCGCTGATTGCGCGGATTGTGCGGGCCGAAGCGCTGGGTGTGGGGCAGGGGCCAGAGCCTGACGCTGTCGAGCTGCCGCGCGTGCAATAGTGCGGGCAGTCAATTCGGCATACGATCGCATACAATTCGAGAAATCCGATGCTTCGCTGTGTCGAAATCCGCTGTGGATGCGTTGACCCCGGGCAGGGGCCGGGGTAAACGATGCCCAGAGTTTTTGCGGCCCATGCGCCGTGGCGCGCCCAATGCCAGCCAAAGGAGACACTCGTGGACAATCCGATGTTGCGAGAATACCTGCCGATCCTCATCTTGCTTGCAATTGCTGTTGGGCTTGGCCTTGTGCTGATCCTTGCGGCTGCAGTGATCGCGGTGCGCAACCCGGACCCCGAGAAGGTCTCGGCCTATGAATGCGGTTTCAACGCCTTCGATGATGCCCGGATGAAGTTCGACGTGCGCTTCTACCTTGTGTCGATTCTCTTCATCATCTTTGACCTTGAAGTTGCCTTCCTTTTCCCATGGGCGGTGGCCTTTGGTGAGATTTCGATGGTCGGGTTCTGGTCGATGATGGTGTTTTTGGCCGTGCTGACTGTGGGCTTTGCCTATGAATGGAAGAAGGGGGCTTTGGAATGGGCGTGATGACCGGAGCCAATACGGCTGGCGGCGACCGTGAGGTGGCCACCCAAGCCCTGAATCGTGAGCTGCAGGACAAGGGGTTCTTGCTGACCACGACCGAGGACATCATCAACTGGGCGCGCAATGGTTCGCTTCACTGGATGACCTTTGGTCTGGCCTGCTGCGCGGTTGAGATGATGCACACCTCGATGCCGCGCTATGACCTTGAGCGGTTCGGCACCGCCCCCCGCGCCTCACCGCGCCAGTCGGACCTGATGATCGTGGCCGGCACGCTGACCAACAAGATGGCCCCGGCGCTGCGCAAGGTCTACGACCAGATGCCCGAGCCGCGCTATGTGATCTCGATGGGCTCCTGCGCGAACGGTGGCGGCTATTATCACTACAGCTATTCGGTGGTGCGCGGCTGTGACCGGATCGTTCCGGTCGATATCTACGTCCCCGGCTGCCCGCCCACGGCCGAGGCGCTGCTTTATGGCATCTTGCAGTTGCAGCGGAAGATCCGCCGCACTGGCACCCTTGTGCGCTGAGAGGTTCAAATGTCTGAAGCATTGCAAGAACTTGGCGCCTATCTTGAGCTGAAGCGGCAAGATGCCGTCATCGCCACCGAAGTGGCCTTTGGTGAGTTGAACGTGACCGTTCAGCTGGCGCATCTGGAAAGCTTTGTGGAATTCCTGCGCGACGATGCGGCCTGCCGGTTCACGTCGCTGGTTGATATCACCGCTGTCGACCACCCCGAGCGCGACCCGCGCTTTGACGTGGTCTATATGTTCCTCTCGATGTACCAAAACCACCGCGTCCGCGTGAAGGTATTGGTCGGCGAGGAGGAGATGGTGCCCTCGATCGTTGAGATTCACCCCAGCGCGAATTGGGTGGAGCGTGAGGTGTTCGACATGTTCGGCATCCTCTTCTCGGGCCACCCTGACCTGCGCCGGATCCTGACCGACTATGGCTTCCGCGGCCATCCCTTGCGCAAGGACTTCCCGACCACGGGTTACACCGAGGTCCGCTATGACGAGGCGCAAAAGCGCGTGGTCTATGAGCCGGTCAGTCTGGTGCAGGAATACCGGCAGTTTGATTTCATGTCGCCATGGGAGGGTGCGCAATACATCCTGCCGGGCGACGAAAAGAAGGCGGTGTAAGTCATGGACGGCGACATCATCCGTAACACTTATGACGACGGCAGCCGTGACGCCCAAACGGGCGAGCATCGCATTCGCAACTTTAACATCAACTTTGGCCCGCAACACCCTGCCGCGCATGGTGTTTTGCGTCTGGTGCTAGAGCTTGACGGCGAGATTGTCGAGCGCTGCGACCCCCATATCGGCCTGCTCCATCGCGGCACTGAAAAGCTGATGGAAAGCCGGACCTATCTGCAGAATCTGCCATATTTCGACCGGCTGGATTATGTGGCGCCGATGAACCAGGAACATGCCTGGTGTCTTGCGATTGAAAAGCTGACCAACACGCCGGTTCCGCGCCGGGCAAGCCTGATCCGTATCCTCTATTCAGAAATCGGCCGGATCCTGAACCACCTGCTGAACGTCACCACCCAAGCTATGGACGTTGGCGCC
>JACCED010040887.1_pt1 | contig 13143 bp, 6 predicted proteins | sample 7455021 | NCBI WGS metagenome assembly JACCED01 (sample SAMN15323456, study PRJNA562643) | freshwater metagenome | isolation source: river surface water | place: USA:Blue River Watershed | collected 2017-08-19 | reverse complement strand
GAAGCAAGGTGACTTGGTCTGCATTCAGCCGCTCCCCTTCATGCTTGGGAGGCATCGCCTCCGTCTCATCCTTACTGACAACCCGCTCCAAAATAAGGCTCTTATCGGGTTGGCCAGGAACCATCGCGGGCCCGGATTCGCCGCCCTTCCGAAGCGCACTCACTGTATCCAGTCGCAGCTCAGCCTCCTGCTTCAATGCCCCGTGGCAGGCATAGCAACGCCCCTTCAAAAGCGGCTTAACCGAAGTGCCGTAATCAATCGCCCCCGCCGCGTCCCAGACAAGTGCCCCCACAAGCACAAATGACCAGATAGGAACGAGCGCATTTATTCTCCGATGAGGTGACATGTCTCGAGGTAGTGCATCCCTCAAGACGCATAGACCGCACCAGTGACCACCGGAAAGGCAACCGATGCGGGCAAACGGAGAAAATGTTAACTTTAGGCTGCGCGGGGCCACGAGCGAGCGGCCCGTCGATCCCTCTAGGGCCGGATGCGCCAGCCCACGTCGCCACCCTCAACTCCACCCCAGCCCAAGAGCAGGGTTCCCGGCAAAGCAAATCCCGATGAAACAACCTGTTTTCCTCGAGGATTGACCTGCCCCTCCTGCAGTTTCACCCGAGCAACGAGTGCCCCTGTGGAGAACGTCGCATTGAGCGTAATCGCACCAACAAGCTCGTTGTTGCTGAAAGTCGCCTTGCCGGAAGCATTGAACGTAATGCTGTCGGTCACAACCGTCGCATCGTCCAATACTAACTCAAATGTGTAGGGTACGTTGGGAACCATCCGCTGATCGCCAAAATCCGCGTATCGCTTGGTGTCGGCCAAATCAAAACGACGCACAAAACCCCAAGCAGAATCGGCGTTCGCAAAATAAGTAGGCCAGTTCTGACTCGAGTTAGCCCATTCCTCGCGAAAGATATACCCCCCCTTTGATTTGGACGAAACTTCCAACTGATTTCCCGACGCAACCAACGCCGCGCCTGAAAGGACGAATGAACCATCCTCCAAGTTAGCCACAACTGTGGGTGACAAAACGCCACTAACGAGAGTCGCCATGGACGCCCTCGCATTATTGCCGAAGGCGTTTTGGTAAACGGTTGTCGATTTGGAGACAACGCCCGACACCAAAAGCGGTATTTCCCCGCTGATGCTAACGTTCGCTGCAGACGTAAGTTTCGAGAACTTCGATCCCGTCTTCAGGGTGTACAGCATTGTGGACCCACCCGAGTAATCAAAAAGGTGCGACTGGTTGTTCAGAGCCTCGCCATTCAGATCAACCGAAACCGTATTGTACTTCCCTTTCGCTCCCAAGACTCCCTTGGTCGCAGGATACGCCACTCCGCCTTGAGGAGAGACCGATTCTATCGCCGAATCCAAATCAACCTCCGCGACCGCACGAAGGGCGACTGGACCGACCGGCCCCGTTACAAATCGCTGCGATTCATCTAAATCGAAAGAGGAGTCATACAGCGAAATCCGAAGTTGATGTCCCGGTAACTCCTTCCCAGTGGGAATCGTAATGACCGATCTCAACTCATTATCACCCCCAACCTCAGGCCCCCCCTCATCATCCGGCTCCGGCACACTGAACTGCCCTTTCAGCGGATACGTGACAATCGTCGGGATGTGCAACGCCAACTCACCCTGCTCCGAGGAAAATCGATAGCCAGCCAACTCACCCGAAGTATCCGTCACCTGCGCAAGATTTACCCACTCCAACTTCCCACTCCACGCGCCAGACGGAGTCGTCGTAACCGTCAAACGCCCTTGGTGCGTCAAACCGTTTCGCGTGACCCCACCTTCCTCAGGCCCAATCAACATCTGATAACTGTACGCAGGAAGAGAACGCACACTGATCTCGAAGAACCCCGAACGCTGCGAAGTACGCGTCCCCGACAAGTACTCGCGATGCACCTCCAAAGTGTAGTCATCGCCGGCAACAAGGCCCTTACTCGAAAACAATACCCGCCCATCAGCCGAAGCTTCCGCCGTCGCGATGGGTTGTAAACCCTGCCCCTTATACAACTTGACCGTCGTGACGTTTAACCCCACAGGCATGTCATTGAGCTGAAACGCCATCACACCAGAGGACAGCCCACTCCAAACCACCACTGGCTCAAACGGAACGTCGGGAGTCGCAGGAACCTCGGTCTCACTCGAGATTTCCGAAACGTAGATCGACACCGGCACACTCGTTGTTTTGGACGACACGAGTGAGCCGAACCCTTTCACAACTCCTTCCTCCTCCAAGCGAAGAAAAATCCCGGAAAACGGACTCGCTACCGTGCCTTGCAACGGAAAACTCCCTTGGAAGGTGGACGCCGCCGATGACGAAACGGACATCCTAAAAGCAGACCCGTTCCTCTCGACCAAAAGGTCCTGCACTGCATTCGTGTTCGAAACGGACGCACCAAATCCCGTGATTGCGCCGCTTTCCATCGATTCACCAAATGCCACCACGACGGAAGATGTCGCCGAGACCGATCCTGCCACCAAACCGTTCTCATCGAGAGGTCCACCAAAGATGTTCATGCTTCGACCGAAATCATCTCGCCCCTGCTCCTCCACCTTCGTCGGGAAAACCGCAGCCCCAACCGTCTGCTCCACCGCGAAACCCGACCAGTTCGCCGCATCCTCGTCCCGGTCCGCGGCGAACGACCTCGCAATGCCGGCCTTTGACTCCACATCAATCGAATAGGCAATGTCCGTAATCAACGGACGCGACCCCGCTCGCGTGTTGACATGGTACAACCCCATCGTGTCGCTTTCCGACGCCCGTAGTTTCGAGCTCGAAGTAAACTTCTGGCCATCGGGCGTCACACCCGCGAAGAGCGCCGTCACTGGCCCAGCGGTTCCTGCCTGAGAACTGGCTGCTTTTACGGACCCCTGAAATGTCCCATACCCTCCAAACCCCGCGATAGCCCGTGCTCCTTGAAGAAGGCTCCGAAGCGCATTCGCAGACTGCAGTGAAGCTTTCGCGCCGTTAAGGCGTTGAGTAGCCTGAGCTACCGACGATTGAGCAACAACCAAGGCTGCACTCCGCTCACGAATTTCAAACTCCGACGCCTCGAGCTCTGAGACCAAATCCGGCGACATGCTTTCCGCAACCAAAACCGCCGCGGTGTACCGCTGGCCAACGAGCGTAGCCGCATCCGTGATACCCACGACATGCGCGGCGAAAACGCCCCAGATCTCGCGAGTGCCCGCTGTATCGTAGCTGGGAAAACTCAGGAGATACGGAAGATCCGAGAGAAGAGAATCAAAAGTCTCGTCGGTCTTCGTTGCAACCAACGCTTTCACCGCGTTCGCATACTCCCTCAGTGAGGCTAGTGCCGCAGAATCACCGGACTCTGCTGCGGGTTGCAAAAACTCAGCAACGAAACGCTCCAAAATCTGCCGAGCCGCATCCCCCGCAAAGTCAACACCCTCCTCTGGCGAGAGGGAGACCATCTTTGACGCCAACGCCACCTCGGCATCCGCAATCCGCTTATCCACCACCTGAATCGCGTTTTCACGATCAGCCCACGCCTTCAAAAGCCTCGAGCCCGTCTTTCGAACCGGTGCCGCCTTCGCCGACGCCAACTCCGTCTCGACAGACTTCAAATCAATTCGGTAGCCCGAAAGCTCATTCGAGATTGTGGCCACCGTTTCGGAAACTCCAGCCACCGCTCCGTCCAACCCACTCAACCTCTGCTCAAGCGATTCCACCGGTTGAGCGCCCAGCCTAAACGCGCCCGCAAAAACATCTGTGAGCGTCCAATCTGTCCCATCCCCCAATGCACTCAACGTCACCGACGACCGAGCCTCAAAATCCCCGTATTCTGCAAACGAAACCGTTAACGCATCAGAAACCTCTTCCTCAAACTCAGAACCAACCACCGGCGGACGGTAATAAAGCGTGAAAGGCGGGACTCCCTTCAAAGTCGTAACCTGTGCGCTCAACCCCAGAGAGCCTTCGCCGCCCACATCCGGCACGAAGGTGCCGACAATCGACTGGGACACACCCCCCAAAATCACCTTTCCAGAAAACTTTGGCGCGACAGCAGTCGGCGAGGCAACCGTCACCAATACCGACACCGGAAGTGCTATGACCGAATCCCCACGCTGTAATACCGCCTTCGCTTCAAAATCGCCCGACACCAAACCCGCTTCACACCACAGCCCCGCCGCAAAATAGGCCGTCATCGCAGCCGTACACCAAACTTTTCCGCTCTGGTTCATCTTCATAAAATCACACAATCGTTTCTTCGTCCGCCACCTAGATGAGTATGTGGACCCTCGCTTCCGTCGCAACTCATGTCCGCGACCATTCATTAGGGTAAAACCCTAAACGCCGCCCCCCTAAACCGGCTCCGCGTGCCCTCACTCCACTCCTATCGCCGAAACCCGCGCAACCCCAGACTCCAACGACGCCCGAAAAATCCGCCCCCGCTCATCCCCAAGCCAAACCCCAGCTCCCGACGCACGCACGCGCGTCGGTAACGCATCCAATGGCTCCGAAGCCCCAAGCGCCTCACCACCTGCGCCCCAAAACCGCACCCGGCGGTCACGTCCCACCGTCGAAAACGCGCCCTCCGCAAGCCACGCTACCGCTAGAACCCCGTTCCGCTCCCGCGAACCCGCCCGCGTCGAATGCCCCCCACTCACGGTGACCGCAGGCCATCCATCCTTCGCATCCCACAAAATCAACGACCCATCCTCACTCGCACTCGCCAACAACCGCCCGTCAGAACGCCACTCCAGTCCATGAATCGCATCCTTGTGCTCCAATAAACTCAGGGCCACCGCACCCGTCCGCGCCTCCCACAAATGCACCCCTCCCGCACGGTCGCCCGTCGCCAAAACAGTCCCGTCCGGACTAAACGCAACCGCCGTAATCCAATCCGTATGCTTCCGAATTCGGTACACCTCCCTCCCCGTCGCCACGTCGTACACCTTCACCACTCGCCCACTTCCTCCAAGCGCCACCAAACTGCCGTCCCCACTCAAATCCGCTGCCAAAACCGCATCCGCTTCATCCCCCACTTCCGCCACACGCTGACCCGTCCGAACGTCATAAATCACCGCGCGTCCGCTCTTCACCGGACTCCCACCCGCCGCCAACAGGCGCGCCCCTTCCGCGCTGAACCGCAGCACGAAGGGAATCCCATCGCCAAACGCCACCTGTCCCAACCAATCGCCCCGTTCGCTTCCCCGAAAATACACGGCATCCCGCCCTGCCACTGCGATCAAAGGGGCCCACGGACTCACCGCCATCGCCGTCACCGGATGGGCGCGCGCTGGAACCGAAGCCTTTGGCAAACCTTCAGGCATCACCACGCTTCCTGGCTTCACCACGGCAGGTTGCACTCGCAGCGGTGCCACCGATCGGGTCGCGCTCCCGGCCCGCTCCGGGGCTCCCCTCGAAATCCACGCACGAATCGCCTCAATCTCTTCCGGAGGAATTTTCTCCGACTTTGGGGGCATCTTTTCCACACCCTCCGCATGAACAATGGATTGAAAGAGCGGACTCGAATTCGGCTTCCCCGGGATGATGGCCGCGCCACCTGAACCCCCTTTCATTGCCGTCGCATACTGCTGGAGATTCAAATCTGACTTCTGCTCGTCGTCGCTGTGACACTTCAAACACCGCGCACGGAAAATTTCCCGCACACGTCCCTCGAAAACCACCGGCGCCTCTGCATGCGTACGCATGGAAACAACCACTCCGAACAGCGCTAACCAAACACGCCCAATTCTCGATTGCATGATGCTCTCCAATCTCAGTGTTGAAAAAGAAACTCCGTCGAGTTGAAGAGCGCCCACCACAGATGCTCGAAATCTTTGCGTCCCGGCGCATCTCCCAAAATCTCCAACTGCCTCCTCACCTCCCGCTCCTCCGGCTCCCGCCCCAGCGTTCGAAGGTACAACTCCATCACCACCTGCTCGGACGAAGCCTTCGCACGAACCAAGCTCTCCACGACCGAGCTCGTCGCCATCTTGCGGAGAACCGTCTCCCCATTCATCAAGTGCAAGGCTTGGGCAAAGTCCGGCTCGCGCGAATCGTCCGCGACACACACCGTCTTCCGCTCGCTCTGCCCAAACGCAGCAAGAAAGTAATCCTGCCGCCGCCGCCCACCCTCATACACCTGCGCAGCCCGATGCTGCGACGGCAAACCCTTGAACCGCGTCTCAACGCCCGTCGCCGCCGAAACCGCGTCCAACGCCGCCGTCGCCGATAATCGTCGAACCGCTGCGTGCGAGAAATAGCGATCGTCCCCACGGTTACTCGCGTTCGTCCGAGCGCTCGCCTGATACGTCCGACTTAACACGATTTCGCGAATCAACTTTTTTTGGTCAAAACCCAACTCCACCAAACGCTCCGCCAACGCCTGCAACAAGGGCCCGTTCGAAGCAGGGTTCGTCACCCGAAAATCATCCACCGGATCAATCACACCACGCCCAAAAAAGTGTGCCCAAATCCGGTTCGCCATGTTTGCCGCAAAGAACGGGTTCTCCGGCGCAGTCAGCCAGTCCGCAAACACAGACCGCGGATCTCGCCCCACTACCTCAGGCTCTTTTCCGCCCAGAAACCGTGCAGGAACCGGACGCTCGTCCAGCAAATGCGCAGCAGGTTTTGCGTTCAAATCCGAGTACACAAAAAACTCGCGCGGCTCACTGGCCACCTTCCGCCGCAGCCCCGTAAAGAAGCTCACCAACCCATAATAATCGTCCATCGTCCACCGATCGAACGGATGATTGTGACACTCCGCACACTGAATCCGGATTCCCGTAAACAACTGCGCCACATCCTGTGCCACCGCTTTCGCTGCGGGATCGGGCTTCGCCAACATCGTGTACAGATTCGTCTCAGGCTGCAAAAACGTGCTCCCCTTCGCTGCCACTTGCGCTCGTACAAACCGATCCAACGGCACGTTGTTTCGAAACTGCTCCACAATCCACTGAAAGTACGCAAGCGCCGCCTTGTGATCCGTCCCAGAACCACTGTTGGTGTCCCCAAACAACTTCAGCCAGCCAGCCCACTCCGACGCCCAAACCTCGGCGTACTCCGAACGCTCCAGCAACGCATCCACCAACCGCTCCCGCTTATCCATCCGCGTCTCCGCCAAAAAAGCGCGACACGCCTCGGCGGTGGGCGGAACGCCGACCAAGTCAAAACTGACCCGCCGCAAAAACTCCGCATCCGAACACTCGCCCGACGGCTCAATCCTTAACTCGCGCAACCGCTCAAACACTCGGTCATCCAGCACCCCACGCGAACGCGCATGCTCCGGCCAAACAAATGTATCCTCACGCGGGAGCGCAACCACCTCAACGCCCTCAGTAAACTTGTTGAACCGCGCAAACACATGCGTCGCACCATGTGCTCCCGCACGAACCGTCCCGTCTTCCCCGATGTCAGCCACCGTCTTATTGTTCGTCAAAAACAAACACAACGGCGTCACATCCCGCTGCACTCCATCCGAATACTTGGCCGTGACACGCAGACGCTCCGTACGCACCGCATCCGCGAACCGCATCAACTTCGGCTCCACAACAATCGCTGTCACAACCGGCACCGAGGCGCCGTCATCCTCAGCTCCCTCGCGAATCCACTCCAATAGCGTCCGATACAGCGGCGAATCCTTCTCGAAAAGTTTACCGCCCGTATGCGGAACCTCCTGCGTCGCTTTCAACAACAAAAGGCTGCTCTCCGGTCGCGCATGATCAATGCGGCGCGAGATCAACTGCTGCGTGAGGCGGAAGTAATCCCCCTCCGGATCATACCCGAACAACGACAGCCGAAACCCGTCCTTCCCCGCCGCCGCCCCATGACAGCCGCCCGAGTTACAGTTGGCCCGAAAAAACACGGGCATCACGTCTCGACGAAAACTCACCGGCGCCGCACTCCACACCCTCAACCCTCCCCCAAGCCACACGACACAAAGACACACCCACCTCTGCCACCACTGCTTGTTTAAATTAAATCCGCGCATCCTTTTTCGCTCCTTTCGTTTCTGCGTGCTGAATCACTGACGTTCCGGATCTATCCGCAATATCCCGTTCCCAACCTGTTGCCGGACCACTTGTTCGCCCTCACGAATCGCCACCTCCACGGCAATCTCCTTGTACTGCCCCACCAACGCGTCCGGCCCAACTTCCACCTCAAATCGACAGGATCGCTGACCAGGCATCAGCTGCACCTCCGGACCCGTCTGCGTCACACCATGCGGCAGTCGCTTCAGCATCACCATGGAAGCACTCGGCAACCCACGGTTCTCCTCAAACTCCACCACCACCACGCCACGCTTCCGCCGCTCAATCGCGGTTCGCTGAATGTTCGCCTTCAAATACGGCTCCGCCACCGACAAGCCTAGCCGCGGCGTCGTTACCAACCGACACCCCGCGCCATCCAACATCGATCCGTCCGTGGTGGAGCCCGTAATCGCAAACGACCAATCCCCGAGCATCGCTTTCTCCGAGGCACGAAGGCGCAACTCCGCTCGCGTCTGCCCCGCAGCCACCTTTACAGGAGGCCCTTTCTCAACGCCCGGAGGCAACCAATCCGCCTGCAACTCCAACGCACCTTCAAAACCGCCCGCACGCTCAACGGTTAACTCAATCGATACTTCTCCGTTCCGCGCGACCGACCATCGCGAAGCCGTCGACTCAACACGAAAGGGGGACGGATCAACCACCGCTAACATAAACTCGTCAAGCCAAACACTATGCCACGCGAACCCTCCTCGGCGGTCCGAAAGCGTCACCCCCTGCTGGCCACCGCCCTGAATCGGGTGACCGTCCTGAGCTCGCGCCCGTAGCTGAATCGGATAAACCCCCTGCGGCACGGACCCTTTCGCATGAAACGTCACCTGCGAGTTCCGCATTCCCTGCACAAACTTCCCGCCCTCCATCGTCACTCCCTCCGGTAATCCCGCCACTTCCAACTCTAGATCTCCCTTGTACCGCGTACCTAACCCCTCCCCGAGCAACACGGGCAAAGACCATCGATTTCCCTGAGGCACCACAAACGAAACGCTCCGCGCAACCTTAAACGCAAACTGCCCCAGCACATACGGATGAAACCCGTCCACGTGACGCTCCACTTCAACGCGGTAAACCCCCATACGCGATCCAATCCCCCGGGTGTCACTCACTTCGAGCACGTACTCTCCGTCCGCCGGAGCCTCAAAGACCTCCGCCGGATCCAGCAACGCCCTCGGCTTCAACCGTGAATGACAGCTCCAATACCCGCGCGCAGCCAGCGTGGCGTCATCTGCATCCAGCAAAACGGCGCCGTCCAACCCAGCCTGACGGACCACCATGCGCGCATCCACCGGGGTTCCCAGCGCACGCGCATAAACACGCATGACCCAACGCTGCCCCTTAATCGCTCGGAAGCGCCAGCGATCCACTTCCCCATCGCGCGCAAGAATCCCGTTCAAGGCAGCCGGCAGTTGAAAAACCTGACCTGCGTCCCCCGTTTGCGCTGGGTTCTCCAACACATTCGGCAGCTCAGTCACCCGCATGGGTAAGCCAGACGGAACATTCCCTGCAGACGGAGGAAACGCGTTAAACACCGCAATTTCCGATCGAGTCGCAGATTCCGGAAGACGAATCTCCGATCTTGTCTCCAGCCCTGAATCCCCATCCTCAAACAGCGTGACGTCAAGCACCTCTCCCCGTCTTCCCCCGGCAGGGTAAACGACCGTTGGTCGACGAAACTCGCCAACGTGCAATCGATAGAAGCAATGATCACCCGGAGTGTGCATCTGCTGCGAAACCTCAACGACGTAGCGGCCAGCCGTCTCCGCCACCACGGACACAAACGGATCCTGAAGCCACAGCGCCGTGTCGTCGCACTTCACCAACACACGTCCGTCCGGTGAAAGCACCCGGATCTGACAATCATTCTCCCCTCCAAAGTTGAGCGTCCCCAGCCGCACCGCCTCGAGTTCCGCACTCAAGCGCTGACCCTTCCTCAACTCCACCGCATAACAATCTACGTCCGCGTCTTCCCCCGGCAAAATGCGACCATTCACCGTCGATCCGATGCTCAACGATTCTGCGCGCTCCGTTGAATCGTTCTCCCCACGCTTGAGTTCGCGCTCGCTCACACTCGGAAACGGGCCAATCCAAAAAGTCGCTTGCTCCGAGAAAAACCGGCGCGACCGCACCCGCAACACGTGCTCGCCCAACGGACAGTCCGGTGCAACTTCCAAGATCGCTCGCGCCCCCCGAACCATCCGACTTCCATGCGCTAACGACGTCCCCGCTTCGTCGGCTCGAAGAGCTTCCAACGCGACGCAGCGAATCCCCGGTCGGTAAAAAACCATCTCCTGCGGATCCTCAAGATTCACCCCGTGAACAATCACCTCAACCCGCTCGCCTCGACCCGCCCCACGCGGCGTAACCATCTCCACCATGTGCTGAATCGCCCACAGATGGCTCCCCAGCGCGCCAACCAAAAGCGCGGCGGCCCGCAAAACCCAGGCCCATCGACAACCCATCCGCTTGCGACCCATCACGCCATCACCCCCTTCACCAAACGAGCCTCGCGAATAATGTCAATCGGACGCTCCCCCGGCGCCATCAGCCGTTTCGCTGGATCAACCCCGACCAACGCATAAGCCGTTGCGAGATAGTCTTCGATGCTCACCGGATCCCGAGCCGGCTCAGCCGCAATCGCGTCACTCGCACCAAAAATGTTGCCCCGCGTCGAGCCGCCCCCCGCCAGCACCATGGAAAAACACTTCGCGTGATGATCTCGACCAGCGCTCGCATTGATTTTCGGAGTCCGCCCAAACTCCGTCATCACCATCACCAGCGTCGTATCCAACAAACCGCGCTGCTCTAAATCGAGAATCAAACCCGCCAACGCATGATCAAACGCAGGCATCGCATCGTTAAAGTAATCCGAGATGCGCGTGTGCGTGTCCCACCCGTTGTCACCCTCGTACTGAACCGTCACAAACCGCGCTCCAGCCTCCACCAAACGCCGTGCCAAGATGAGCCGCTCTGCCACCGTGAAAATCTGCTTCGCACGACCACCACGATACTTCTGACTCCCGTAAAGCGCCTTCACCGCTTCCGTCTCACCTTTCATCGAAAACGCAGCCTGCGCCCGTTCCGAAGACATCAAGCCGAACGCACGCTGGTGAAACTCGCTCATGGTGGCCTGCGCCACACCATCGGTCTCCAAGGCACGAAACTGGTCCTCAACGACCTCCCGCAAACTGCGGCGCTTCAGAAAATCATCGGCCGAAACCGACCCAGGCAACGACACGTCACGAACTCGAAAGTCCGCCTTCCCCGGGTCAGCCGAAAGATTAAAGCATCCATACTTTGCGGGAAGATACCCAGTGGACGCCTGAGGAGCCGTCGACGGCACCCCAATCCATGCCGGGAGATGGTTCATTCCACCCAGTTCATGCGAAATCACCGCACCCATCTGCGGATGCTGAATCGCGGGCGATGGCGTGTACCCAGTGAGCACGTGGTACGTCGCTTGCCCATGGTCGGGAATCTTTCCGGTAATGCCGCGAAGCACCGTCAAACGGTCAGCAATTTTTGCGCACTCCTTGAGATTCTGACTAAACACCACCCCCGGAATCACCGTCTTCACAACTCCCAAAGCCCCCCGATACTCCAAGGGCGCTTCCGGTTTGGGGTCCCACGATTCCTGATGAGCACATCCGCCGGGGAGAAAGATTTGAATCACATTCCGCGCAGGGGCGGCTTTTCGATTCTCTAAACGACTTCGCGCCTCCGCTCGCAAAACATCCGCCACACCAACTCCCATCAGCCCAAGCACTCCCACACGCAGAAACGTGCGCCGCTCCTGCGAGAGATTCGTGAACGATGCGCAACCAGCGTTTTGAGTTTTAACATTCATGAGTTTAAGGGGTTTGTGAAGGAAGCGAAGAGGGCTCCACGAAATACACTTGGACCCCATCAACATAGTGCGCACCAAACTCCTGCCGATTGGGAACATCGCCCTTTCGGGAGGCCCGTAATCCAACCAACAAGAGCGTCGCCTCTCGCGGAAGGACCATCCGAGCCCTCAAACTCTGCCAGCTCGCGGTTCCGGCCTCCCAAAGCTCTTCCTGACTCGCTGATGCAAGAGCCTGCGATTTGTGGTTCCGCCAGAGGGTAGGCGCCTCCCCCACCTTTCCAGTAAACGCGTGCAGCGATACCCCGAACGTCATGCGCTCTCCCGCAGCGGACTCCGCCGCATGAAACCGCGCAGCAACCTCCACCGGTCGCGAGTTCATACCCTCCGCCAGTGCTTGAGAACCGAGGTCAATCACCTGCCACACCTCAGCAACCGCAGGCCGTGATTCCGGCGGCGTCAGTCGGTTGTCCGCTCGCAAAAACTTGAGCATGTGGCGACCCTGAACAGGCATAACTCCCTGTTCAGCCTCAACAACGCGAGCAAAGTCCCCCCCCCAAACACCCGCAACCGTTGGGATCCCATCTGATAAAAGATCCATTTCCGTCTCAAAGTCGCCATGCGCAAGGCTGAGTAACTCACCTTTTCCGAGCGTCTTGCTGCCTGCGAATGCCCAAACCATCGAGGCGCTCAAAACGATTCCTGCCATCAGCCCCAACGCCACGCCCGCAGCAGTTCCAACCCATGCACGCCGCCACCCCCTCCCTCGCGAAGGCATCGAGGCAATCTGCGCGGATTGCCGCTCCATCCACGCCGCGTCAGCGCACTGGTTCAACCCCGTCTCCAAGTTGATGAGGTCCACGTAAAGGTCGCGAACCTCCTCTCGCGTGCGCAACGCCTCCTCAACCTTCGCAGATTCGGGAGGCGCACAGCGGCCCAAGAGGTATTCAGAAAGTAGCCAAACCCATTCTTCACGATTCATACGACCTCCTTTTTCATCTCGCCACTCACGCAACTCATCAGATTCAAACGAATGCGATGCAACGCTTTGTAAAGTGACATAGGACTCTGACCACGCGCGTCAGCCATCTGGTCAATGCGGACTCCCGGTGCATAAGCCTCCATCACCAGTGCGCGCTGAGCTGGTTGTAATCGACGCAAACATCGCTCCAACGCCTCACGCTGAACTTCATGCAATCCCGCACGCGCCTCAGCCGCATCCGCCATCCGCTCCGCCAACGCGTCGTCGAATACATGGCGGTCCATCCGAG
>JACCED011711813.1_pt1 | contig 13145 bp, 18 predicted proteins | sample 7455021 | NCBI WGS metagenome assembly JACCED01 (sample SAMN15323456, study PRJNA562643) | freshwater metagenome | isolation source: river surface water | place: USA:Blue River Watershed | collected 2017-08-19 | reverse complement strand
GTGCGCCTTGCCTCTGAGCGTCTTGGCGGCAAGGGTGGCGGTGGCCGACCTGATATGGCGCAAGCTGGCGGACCTGATGGCGCGCAAGCGCAAGCAGCACTCGATGCCATCACCAAAGCCATTGAAGCAAAGGCCACTCAATGAGTAGCGAACGCAAGACCCTGCTCGCTGCACGGTCGCGTGTTCATTACCTGCTGGATGGAGGCGGAAATGATTTCACCTCCCGCCTCGTCCATCGCAGTTTAGTTCTTCTCATCTTCGCCAGCATCTCCGCGGTCGTGCTTGAAAGCGTGCCACGATTAGCTGCGCGTTATGATGCGCTCTTTCTCGCCATCGAACTCCTCGCCATCTTCGTCTTCACGATAGAATTCGCGCTGCGAGTCTGGAGCGCGCCCGAACATGCGCCTTATGCAGAATTGCATCCCTGGCGCGCGCGGCTTGAATTCCTGCGCACTGGCTCGGCTATCATCGACCTGCTCTCGGTCCTGCCTTTCTATCTCTCTTTCTTCATCCCTGAAGAATTTCGCGTGCTACTCGTCTTCCGTCTGCTGCGCTTCTTTAAACTTGCGCGCTATTCACCGGGCATGCGCTCTTTGATGGCAGCGCTTCAGTCAGAGCGCAAAGCGCTCATGGCGTCAGCCGTCATTCTCTTCGGCCTTGTGCTACTCGCCGCCGCTGCCATGCATATGGCGGAACACGATGTGCAACCCGAACGCTTCGGCTCAATCCCTGACGCGATGTGGTGGGCCATCGTCACCCTCACCACTGTCGGCTATGGCGATGTCGTGCCCGTCACAACTGCAGGGCGCGTAATTGCAGGCATCACCATGCTGGCAGGCCTCATGATGCTCGCCCTTCCCGTCGGCATCATCGCCAATGCTTTCTCGGAAGAGATTCACCGTCGCGAATTTGTCGTCACCTGGGGCATGGTGGCGCGTGTGCCGCTCTTCGCATCTCTGTCAGCGGCCGAAATTGCGGAAGTGATGGACTATCTGCGCGCGCGCACTGTGCCCACTGACACCATCATTATGCGCCGTGGCGATGTGGCTGATTGCATGTTCTTCATCGCAGCGGGCGAAGTGGAAATCGAAGCGCCCCATGAGCCGCTCAAACTAAGCATAGGAAATTTCTTCGGCGAGATGTCTCTCTTGCGTCAGACCCGCCGCAGCGCCACCGCGCGCGCCACCCAGCCCAGCAAATTGCTTGTGCTTGAGGCTGATGATCTCACCGCTCTCATGGCGCGCAATCCGCGCATCGCGCAAAGCATAGAAGCCGCGGCCAAAGCGCGACAATAAGGAACAAGTCAAGCTTATCCGCATTGTTCCTGCGGGTTGCCATGTGGCAACGCAGGGAGCCGTCCATGAATCTCGGAAACCTCTTCTACTGGGCGCTTGTCTTTCTCGTCGTCGCAGTCGTTGCCGCTTTGCTCGGCTTTGGCGGCGTTGCAGGTACAGCCATGGAAGGCGCACGCATCCTGTTTTGGGTCGCGCTTGTTCTCTTCCTCATCTCCGTCGTCTTTGGCCTGATGCGACGATAGCCATGTTCAGGACCATTCTCGTCCCTGTTGATCTCACCGAGCTTGAGATCACACGCGCAGCATTGAGAAAGGCGGAAGCGATTGCCGAATGGACAGGCGCAGCACTTCGCCTGCTCAATGTGCAAGTGATGCTCCCCGCCAATTTCATGGATTACATCCCCGCTGACTTTGACGAGCAGCAAAAGCGTGAGGCGGAGCGCTCGCTGGAGAAGCTCGCCCGGCGCCTCAGCGTCCCGCAGGAACGTGTCTCAACGATAGTGCGCACCGGCGGTGTCTATCCCGAAATCCTCGCTGAAGCGGACAGCTTTGGCGCTGATCTCATCATCATCGGTTCACACCGCCCAGCCATGTCCACCTATCTTCTGGGCTCAAATGCCAAGACAGTTGTTCGACATGCACGCTGCTCTGTGCTCGTCGTGCGTGATTAGCTGCGCGTGATACGGTCGATCTCGGCCATGTCCTGCGCGCTCATCGCCCAACTCACAGACTTCACATTGGCCTCGACCTGTGCGGGATTGGATGCGCCGGCAATGACACTGCCCACATAAGGCAAATTGGCCAACCAGCTCATCGACAATTCGAGCAGGGTATGGCCTTGGCTCTTGGCATAAGCGTCAAGCTGCCCGGCAATAGTGCGCTTACGTTCATTCATATGCCGCTTGGCCATAGCGGGAAATGCGGTGAGACGTCCCTGCGCCTGCGGATCGTCGAAATATTTACCAGTCAGCAAACCACCTGCGAGCGGATAGAACGGCAAGAGGCTCGCGCCGTGATGTTGCATGGCAGGCACCAGCTCAGCCTCGATGCCACGTTCGACAAGGCTATATTCATTCTGGCAGGAGATGAATTGTTCGAGACCGCCCATGCGCGATGTCCAAAGCGCATCCGTCAATTGCCAACCGGCGAAATTCGAGCAGCCGATATAACGCACCTTTCCCTGACGCACGAGATCGTCGAGTGCGCGCAGAGTTTCCTCAATCGGTGTTGCGGGATCTGGCTGGTGCATTTGATAAAGATCGAGCCAGTCCGTCCGCAGGCGCTTCAAACTCGCTTCCACCGCTTCCATGATATAGCGCCGTGAACCACCCTTCTTGCGGCCCTGATCCATCGGCAGCCCGAATTTGCTGGCAAGCACAATCTCCTTGCGCCGCGCCCCCAGGAACTCGCCCATCAGGCTTTCAGACCCGCCACGCTCGCCATAAACATCGGCCGTATCGAACAGGGTGATACCGCAATCAAGCGCCTTGGAGATCACAGCCCGCGTCGCTTCAGGGCCGCTGCGCCCGCCGAAATTGTTGCAGCCAATACCGACGATCGACACTTCAAGGCCGGAGCGGCCGAGCCTGCGGGTTTTCATGTTCGCCCCCTATTTGCTGCGCTGATTGTTGCGCGTCATGCGCCAGCTGGCAAGCACCCGCCCCTTGTGCAGGGCAGCCGAGCCTTTTAAGCTCAATGCAAATCATAGGTCTATCGGGGAGGAACCATGGGCAAGATCGTCGCAGGCTTTGGCGCGCCGCATTCACCAAGCCTGCCCTCCGTCGTGGCAAAGACTCCCGACTTCGTAGAGAATGCACTTTACGCCAATCTGCGCCGCCAGATTGAAGAGGTGAAAGCCGATGTGGTCATCATGTTCTCCAATGACCATTTTAACACCTTCTTCCTCGACAATTTCCCGCTCTTTGCCATCGGCGTTGCGGAGGAAACATCCGGCCCCAATGATGAAACACCGATGCCACAACACAAGATCCCCATCCATCAGGGCTTGGCATCGCATATCCATCGCAGTGGCATTTCAAGCGGCTTTGATCTGACACTCAGCCAGGAATTCACCGTTGATCATGCATTTGCCGTGCCCTGGCATTTCATTGGCGTTGATCGCCCCATCAAGCTCATTCCCATCTTCGTCAACTGCTTTTCAAATCCCCTTCCCCTTGCCACACGTGCACATGATCTGGGCCGGATGATCGGCAGTGCTGTGCGCACTTACAAGGAGGATCTGCGTGTTGCGGTTTTTGCGAGCGGCAGCTTTTCGCTGGAGATTGGTGGTCCGCAAATTCCGCTCAATGAACGCTCTGGCGTTCCAGATCGCCAATGGGTCAATCGCATTGTCGATCTCATGCGAAAGCCCAATATTCGCGATCTGATTGACGAGGCGACGCCCTTGCAGATGCTACGCGCTGGCAATGCAGGAGGCGAATTGCTGAACTGGATTGCAATGCTTGGCTGCATCGGGGATCAGATGCCGACGGAATTGCTGCCGCAACCCCATGGCCATGCCTATGGCACATGGCGACTGGATTGAGGTGACCCATGAGCAATTACGGCATTCACAAGCTCTGCCGCTCCGCCCTTCACAACCATGCCATCCGCCAAGCCTTGAAGGACGATCCAGTCAGGGCCATGGAGCAGTTTCCCCTCACCGAGGAAGAGAAGTCGCTCTTGCTTGCCGGTGATGTCGCCACTCTTTGGGAGCGCGGAGCCAGCGGCTTTTTGCTGAGCTATCTCACGCGCTGGCAGATTTTCGGACTGACTGTGCAGTCCTATAGCGAGCGCATGCGCAAGGCGAAGGATTGGCGTTATCCCGAAGGCTGGCAAAGCGTCACCAGTGGACGCGCAGCTGACTATCAGAATTTCTGATCCTTGCGGCGACGCGTTTTCGCACCCTCTTTTGCACGCATGATTCGTGCGACAGCTTTCAACTTGCGCACCAAGGCATCCCCCGTGCCAGGGCTTGGTGCTTCCACCGGCAAGTTACGCAATTCACGACCCAGCGCATCCGCAAGACCGCTGACCCGACCCTTAGGCGCCTTCAACATGGATCTCTCCTGCACCCCGCAGCCAGATGCGAGGTTGCAGCCAACCGGTGAACGAAACGTTCTTGAACCTTGCCGGTTCTTGCGAAGCTGGGAAGAGGCTAGGCGCCAAGCTTGTCAGGCGTGATGAGACTGACCAGCCGCGCACTGTGCAAAGACAGTGAACGCCAATCTTCGCAATCAACATCAAGCACCGCGAGCGTGCAGGTTGGCAGGCCCTGGCTTAGCCGGTCCCGCAACTTCGCTTCCCCGCGCGCCACCATGCCATGAGCAAGCTCTGCAAGGCCCGGATTATGCGCAACCAGCATGAGGGTGCGCGCATCATTGGGAGCCTCTCGCAGCTCTTCGAGGAGTTGCTGGCTCTCTGCCAGATAAAGCGCCTTGCGTACCTCGATGCGCGCCGGAGAGGCCCATGCCTGTTGCACGAGGTCAATTGTTTCGCGCGTGCGGGCGGCAGGCGATACAAGCACATGGTCAGGCCAAAGCCCATTGCGCGACATGAACCGGCCAAGCTTGAGGCTTTCGGCCCGTCCATTCGTGGACAGCTCGCGTTCGATGTCGCCGCCCTTTGAATGGGCGACGGCCTCAGCATGTCGAAGCAGAAGAATGCAGCGCATGGCGCAAAGCTAGCGGCTCAAGCAGAGAAAAGCGAGGGGCTAGAAATGCCTGCCACGCTGTGGCATGCAACGGTCGAGTGGAGACGCCCCATGCCGATCTTTGCCTATGAGTGCCGCGATTGCGACACCGAGTTCCAGACCCTCGTGCGGTCCAATGAAGACCCCGCCTGCCCGTCTTGCGGCCAGCAAAATCTCGAAAAGCTGTTGTCGCTTATCGCAAGCCCCAACAAGGGTGGAGAGGACGCCGGGGCCTGTGCCAGTGGCGGCCCGATCTGCGGTGGATGCAGCCCGACGGGTTGCGGCATGATGAACTAGCGGCGTGGACGCTCTTCATCGACCACGCGATAATCTGCATCAATCACATCGCCATCCGCCTGCCGACGCGCCTCATTAAGGCGCGTTTCCATTTCTGCTACCGCCTTGCGCAATTTGTGACGGAGGATGAGCCCGCCAACAATCACCACGGGCGCCAGCAAAAGGGCAAGGCCAATGCTAATCACCAGCATTGTTCCAGCCAAGGCCGCCCCGGCAACAAGGCCAAGCCCCAGAACCCAGCTGGGCAAATTGCTTTGCCGCCTGCCACGTTGCCCACGAATGAGAAGTCGGATCATTGCGGTGCCTCCGCCCCCAAAGATGGGCCTGTTGGCAGGATCCTTCAAGCGTCAGGGGCGTAGCGGCGACTTCACCTGAATGGAGCGCAGATAGGCCATGAAATCGGCAATCTGGCGGGAGGTAAATTCGAAGAGCGGCATTTCGGGAGCCTCATGGCCCACCATGATCCCCTCTGCAAGCGCCTCTTCCAGATCCTGCAACTTATAGCGCTGGGCGAGCGTGCGAAATGCGGGAGCCTTCTCGCTGGGGCTCGTGCCGGTGCGCGAAACGGCGTGACAGCTGGCACAATTGCGCTCGGCAATCCGCTGACCGCGCGCGGCAACTCCCTCCGCAGATGCCGTAGGAGGCCAAGCGAGAAAACAGGTGAGAGCGGTGATGATGAATAGTCGCATATCAACATTATAACTGAAGCTGCGCCCGCCATCCCCCCAACTTTGGTGATAGCCTTTATCGGGCCTTTGGCTTAAGCTCAGCCTCATTGCGTTTGAAGTGATCCGCGCAGTAGCGCCTCTCTCTTTTTCTATGGATTGCGCCCATGGACTCACACCCCGCTTCAATCCCGCAACGGACCCGCAGCTGGCTGGCAGAGGAAATGCCTATGCTGCGTCTGATCACCGCCTTTTTCTTTTTTCTGCTCTTCGGCCTTTGGCATTGGGGTTTTCCCGTAGCCGCCAGCCTCGCAGCCAAGCTGACACCAGCGCCGCTTGCCAGCGCGCTGGATGAGCGAACGGTCCAATCGCTTGACGGGCATTTCCTTGAGCCCAGCCAAATTCCTGCGGATCGACAAGCGCAGATCGTACAGTCCTTCAACCGCCTCGTTGCAATAGCAAAGATGGGTGACGTGAATGCGCGCCTTCTGTTCCGCAGCGCCAGTCATGCGCCTACCGGCGCTTTCGCCTTGCCGGGGGGAACAATTATCCTCACCGACTCCCTCATCGATGCAAGCAGAAGCGACAGCGAAGTGCTGGGCGTGCTCGCGCATGAACTGGCACTGGTCGCCAATGGCGCAGCCTTGCGAAAATTCTTTGCCTCACTCGCATGGCCGGCTTTCAGCTTTATCTTCACCCGTGACACGACAACCGTGCTGGATGCGGCGGAAATCGAAGGTGGATTGAGCCTGCATATGGCCTATCCTGCCCATATTCGCGGCGCGGCAGATTTGCGCGCAGTGGAATGGCTGCTTGATGTTGGGGAAAATCCCACAGCGCTTGCCGATCTCTATGAGCGGCTCGGCGGCGGGCATGAACATGCCAAATTTGCCCATAGCAGCAATCTGGCAGATGAACGTTCCGCAGCCATTCGCTCCTATCTGGCGCGGCGCGCGCCCCGCTAGTCTGGCTCAAGCCCTTGGCATGATACCCTTTCCCCCGTTAAAAGCGGCTAACGGAGGAAGCAATGACCGCAGCATCAGGCCGCATCGACGTACATCACCATCTTCTGCCCGATTTCTACAAGGACGTGCAGCGTGCCGCTGGCATTGGCGGAACCGCCTATCAGGGCTTTCCCGAATGGAGCCCGGAACATTCAATCCGGGTGATGGATCGCGAAGGGATCGGTGCGGCTGTCGTTTCCTACACATCGCCGGGCATCTGGTTTGGTGATCTAGCCCAGACACGCGAACTCGCGCGGCGCTTCAATGACTATCTGGCCGAACTCATCACCAAATATCCCACACGCTTTGGTGCTTTTGCTTTCCTGCCACTACCTGACGTCGATGCATCACTGAAAGAACTTGATCGTATCACAAATGAACTGAAACTTGATGGCGTGTGTCTGCTAACCAGTGTGGATGATCGCTATATCGGCCATCCTGATTTCGAGCCGCTTTATCAGGAACTCAATCGTCGCAAGACCGTCACATTCATCCATCCGTGCTACCCGCCGGGCGTGGAAGCCAAAGGTTGGGATCTGCCGCGAATGCTGGTCGATTATCCCGGCGAGACAACCAAGGTTGCGACCAATCTCATCTTGAAAGGCGTGACGACACGCTGCCCCGATATTCCCTTCATCCTGTCACATTCAGGCGGCACGCTGCCAATGCTTGCCCATCGCATCTCGATCTTCGACAAATCGAACACCTTCAAGGATAACTATCCTGATGGCGCGCTGCATCACATTGCGCGCTTCTATTACGACACCGCCTTGTCCGGCCACAAAGTCCCGCTCGATGCGCTCCGCGGTTTCGTGCCCGACACGCAAATCATGTTTGGCACCGACTATCCCTATATTTCGGAAGATAAGGTGACGAATGAGCGCAAGGGCTTTGACACTTACGAAGGCTTGCAAGGGGCTGGCCTGAAAGCTGTTGAGCGTGAAAATGCGCTGCGCCTCTTCCCACGGCTGCGGTGAGCGGGGCCTTTTTTCAAGCGCAATCGGCCCCTACATGAGATCTGAACGGGGGCTCTCATGGGCTTGATGACTCTTGGCGATGAAGCGCGGATTGCGGCGGCCAGTCTGGCTGATTTCATCAGCGGTCGCCCCTTGCGTCTCGGCGTGACGGGCTTGTCCCGCGCAGGCAAGACCGTATTCATCACGGCCCTCATCCACAATTTGCTCCATGGTGGACGCCTGCCCGTGTTGCGTGCAGCCGCCCAAGGTCGCCTGATCTCTGCACGGCTTGAGCAGCAGCCCGATGATGCGGTGCCACGCTTTGCCTATGAAGATCATCTTGCAGCTTTGACAGGCGGCCATGATGGGCCTCAAGCGCGAACATGGCCACACTCAACGAGGCGGATTTCGGAATTGCGTCTGGTCCTGAGTTTTGAAAGCGACAAGGGCTGGCGCAAGGGCACACGTGACCTCGTCATTGATCTCGTCGATTATCCTGGCGAATGGCTGCTTGATCTACCGCTCTTGCAAAAGTCCTATGCGCAATGGTCGCGCGAGACTTTGGAGGCAAGCGCACAAGCCAACCGTGCCAGCTTGGCTGCTGCATGGCGTGGCTATCTTGCAAGCCTTGATGTCAATGCACCTGCACAGGATGAACAGGCACGCAAGGCAGCAGATCTGTTCACCGCTTATCTGCATGAGGCGCGGCAAGAGCGTTTCGCGCTCTCCACACTTCCACCCGGACGTTTTCTGATGCCGGGCGATCTTGAAGGCTCGCCTGCCCTAACCTTCTCTCCCCTTCCCATTGACGCAGATATCAAGGAAGGCTCACTCGCAGCCCTCATGCAGCGGCGCTATGAAGCCTATAAAACACATGTCGTGCGTCCCTTCTTTCGCGATCATTTCGCACGTCTCGACCGCCAGATCGTGCTGGTTGATTTGCTGGGGGCCTTAAATTCTGGCCCAAGCGCGGTGCGTGATCTTGAAACCGCCCTCACCGATGTGCTGCAAGCCTTCCGCACCGGCGCACAATCTCCACTCGCACGTCTCATCCGCCCTCGGATCGAGCGCATTCTCTTCGCAGCCACTAAGGCTGATCACCTGCATCACACGCAACATGACAGACTGGAAGCAATCCTTCGTCATCTGGTTGCGCGTGCCATCAATCGCGGCGAGGCAACAGGTGTTGCCATTGACGTCATTGCTCTGGCCGCCTTGCGTGCAACACAGGAGGTACGCCTGCGCGAGAATGGAGCTGAGCTTGACGCGATCAGTGGCACCCCGCTTGCAGGAGACGCTTTGGGTGATCAGATCTTCGATGGCACGACCGACATGGTGATCTTTCCCGGCGAACTGCCGGAGGATCCACGCATGGTGTTTCGCGGCGAAGGGCTGGCGCAAAGCCTTGAAGAGAGCGACTGGCGTTTCATTCGTTTCCGCCCGCCAATCATCACAGCAGGTCAGATGCCGCATATCCGCCTCGACCGCGCGCTCCAATTCCTCATCGGGGACCGTCTCGCATGAGCCCACTTCGCCCTCGCGCCTATTCCCTGCATGATGCAGCGATCGAAATCCAGAAGCAGGAAGATGCATTTGCGCCCGCAAGCGCTGAAGAAGCCGAAGAAGCAGTTGAAGAAGCGCAAGCCCGTGGCTTGTTGAAACGCTCCCTCTTGAGCTGGGGCGGCATCTTCTGGTCGGCGCTCATAGCTCTGCTCTCAGTCGCCTTCAGCGCATGGCTTTATGACCTGATCGCAGACTTTTACACGCGCACACCAGCGCTCGGCCATATCACGCTGGTGCTTGTGGCATTGATGGTGCTTGCACTCATCGTCTTCATCACACGCGAATTGCGCGCCATTTGGCGACAACGCGCCCTTGCCGATCTGCACCAGTCCTTCGCGCAGGCCCATGCGAAAGATGATCGCGAGGCTGCGCGTAGTTTGTCCCGCAAGCTTGTTGCCACCTATGAAGCCCGCGCCTCAACCGCCCGTGCGCGACGCGACGTCATGGGCTTCACCACTGAAATCATCGACGGACGCGATCTCATCGAACTCACCGAGCGCCATCTCATGAGCGCGCTTGATGAAGAGGTCACGCGCGAAATCGCACTCGCAGCCAAACGCGTCTCAGTTGTGACCGCTATGAGTCCTCGGGCAGTGATTGATTTGCTCTTCGTGCTGGCACAAGCAGCGCGCTTGATTAGGCGCATCTCAGAAATTTATGGTGCGCGCCCTGGCTTCTTCGGCTTTCTGCGTCTTGCACGTTCTGTTGCTGCTCATCTTGCCATCACAGGTGGCATGGCTGTTGGTGACAGCCTCGTGCAACAAGCATTGGGTCACGGCCTTGCCGCCAGGCTGTCTGCCCGTTTGGGCGAAGGCGTGCTGAACGGCTTGATGAGTGCCCGCATCGGCCTCTCAACCATGGCTCTCTGCCGCCCCATGCCTTTCCTCAGCACGAAACAACCCGGCATAAGCGACGTGGCACCCTTCTTGTTCTCAAAGCAATGATCACGGCTTTTGCCGCACCAGCGCGGGCACGCGGCAATGCGGGCGGATCCAGTTATGTGTGGCCGGGCAGAGCTGATAAAGCAGCTTCATGATGAGCCCATAATCAGCGAGCAGATCGCGTTTGAAGATCGGTTCGTGATGGAAGATGCGGTTGCGGAGATAGCATACCTTGGCGATTGAGGATCTTGCCCAGCGTAGATCATTCGCAAAGGCTACCGGCTGCCATTCATCCATTAAGTTGACCCAAAACCCAAAGGACAACATAGAAATAATTCGCCCTTCGTCCAATTCAGGAATGTTGATGGCTTTGCGCTGCACAGTTTTCTGCAATGCAGCTCTCCGATGTTTATTCAACGAGTAAATGAAGTCGACATTCTCCCACCAAGCAGCACCAAATTGGTGCCGCAAAATGCCAACTATATGGTTACGCAAAACCACTTCGAGTGCTTGAATCGGAAGATGAAAAGCAGCTCCGACCTCTGCGTTCCAGAGATATAACTGCTTTGCCAGCACCGGATCAAAAGCTCGCGCAGTCAAATAGGTCGACAACCGGGGAGCGCTTAGAGACGCAAGTATCTGCTGGTCCATGAGAAATTCACTGGCTTGAAAAAATAATCAGAAATGATAGCTAATGATCATGGGCCAGTGAGCAAACGAGCGCAAGCTTTTGCTGTGCTGGACAACCCCGGACCCCGCGACATCCTTTAATGGCCCTCGCGGGGTTCACTATTTCTAAGCTCTCACACTCGGCGCAAATCTCGCGCGCAACTCAGCGAGCACTGCAATCAAAATGCCCACCATCACCACCCACCATGCTGGGCGGATGGTGTAGCTGAAATCGAGATTGGCTTGCAGCACGCGCATGAGCGGCACATTGGTCGAGACCTTGTAATAAAGCAGCTCGATCAGGGCTGTCGCAATACCGCTCACCACCGCTGTTGCCGTCAGGTTAAAGAAGCCCGGCGTGACGCCTTTACGAACCGCACGAAACAACATCAGCAACACAAAGAGACCGCATAACAAAGCTGCTTCGCTCGCATCTAGCCGTACTTCCATGAAGTAATGAATGAGGCTGAGCAATGTCGCCAGATAGACGCTGGCATGAAGCTTGTTCCAGCGCTGTGCACCCAATGAGCGAATGCTGGCATCGTTCGATGTTATGGCCAAAACCACGAGCATCAGGGTTGCAACAAGGCCAATGGTGAGAAACAAGCGCAGCACCAGCTCAAGCGCAATCGTGATCCACGCAAAGCGCAGATCCACACACCACAAGACGATATGAGCGAGCGTGTAGAAAAGTGCAGCAAGGCCCAGCATCCGCCGCACGAGGATCACGCGATTGAAGCGCGCGACGTAGCGCAGCGGCGTGACTGCAAGCGAGGCAATCAAAATGCGCATCGCCCAAACACCGCTCTCGCGAACGAGATCGGTGATCGGCTTGGGTGACAGCAACCCAGCCTGCCACTTATAGGCCATCCATAAGGCAGGTGCGCAGAGCGCCAGAAAACAGGCGAGCTTCAGCCAGGACAGGCGCCCGGCACGGTCGCTCCATGGCATCCATGAGCTGACTGAAGCGGCGATCATGGCACTCTCGCACCCGCCGCCGCACTCATGCGACGCCGAGCTTCTTTTGAAGATTGGTGGACGAGGTTGTGTATTGAAACACGACCTTGCGATCAGGATAGACGTAGCGCTGCACTTTTTGCGCCGCCAGTGCGCCTTCATGGAAGCCGGACAGGATGAGCTTCAACTTGCCCGGATAGGTGTTGATGTCACCAATCGCGAAGATGCCGGGAACATTGGTCTCAAACTTCTCGGTATCAACCGGCACAAGCTGCTCATGCAGATTGAGACCCCAATCAGCGATTGGCCCAAGCTTCATCGTCAAACCGAAGAAAGGCAACATCCGGTCGCAGGCAAGATCAACCACCCCATCACTGGTCTTGGCCGTGACGGCGCTGAGCTGACCATTCTCGCCTTTCAAACCGGCGATTTGGCCGATGACGAGATCCATCTTCTTCTCGGCAACCAGCTCCCGCATCGCATTCACAGAATGCGGCGCGGCGCGGAAATCATCGCGGCGATGCATGAGAATAATACGCTTGGCGATGGGGTGCAGGTTGAGTGTCCAATCGAGTGCGGAGTCACCACCGCCCACGATCAGCACTGTGCGATCCCGAAAGTCTTCCATCTTGCGCACCGCATAGAAGACAGACTTGTTCTCATAGTCTTCAATGGTCGCAACAGGCGGGCGCTTGGGCTGGAAAGACCCACCCCCAGCGGCAACCACCACGCATTTCGTCTCGAAAACCTTGCCGCCATCCGTCCTCAGACGAAAGGCCGGCGCGTCTGCAGTGCCGAGTGTCTCAAGGCTCTCGACCATTTCGTTGTAATGGAAGGTCGCGCCAAATGGCTCGATCTGCTTCATCAGATTATCGACAAGCCCCTGCCCCGTGACCATCGGGAAGCCGGGAATGTCATAGATGGGCTTTTCGGGATAAAGCTCGGCGCATTGGCCGCCGGGCTTTGGCAGAATGTCGATCAGATGGGCCTTGATATCGAGGAGGCCGAGCTCAAACACAGCGAAGAGACCAACAGGCCCTGCACCCACGATGACAACGTCAGTCTTGATGGTCTCGCTCATCTTCTGCTCCCGGCCTTGTCTCGCTTAGCCCTGCTTCTCGGGCGTCGTGACAGTCAGACCGTCGAGTTCAGCCTTCACCTTGATCTG
>JACCED010873473.1_pt1 | contig 13146 bp, 19 predicted proteins | sample 7455021 | NCBI WGS metagenome assembly JACCED01 (sample SAMN15323456, study PRJNA562643) | freshwater metagenome | isolation source: river surface water | place: USA:Blue River Watershed | collected 2017-08-19 | reverse complement strand
GGGGGGAGCTGAGCAGGCGGTCGATGAGTCGGCCGGTCGCGCCAGTGCGGTCGTGGGCGGTGTCGGTGATGAAGCGGTCGACGTCGGCGGGTTCGGGGGGAAGGCCGGTGAGATCGAGGCTGAGGCGTCGGACGGGGGTGCGTGGGTCGGCAGGCGGGGCGGGGTGGATTCCGGCGGTTTCGAGCCGGGCGAGGACGAAGCGGTCGATGGGATTCTGTGCCGATCCGGTGCTGCCGGTGTCGGGGATCGTGACGGGACGCACGGGCTGGAAGGCCCAATGTTCGCGGGCGTTGTCGGGAGGCCGGACGGCAGCGTGGACTCGGGCGCGGTCGGAGCCGAGGGCCAGCACGATTGCGAGGGTCCGCACGATGGCGGGGATGCCTGCAAGGAACTGGGTCAGGACTCGGGGGATCACTCCGGCAATGTTACTCGAAGCGGTTCGGACGCGTCATGGCTTAAAGCGGGTCGCCGAGGCGATCGGTTGGATGTGCGGTGTGAGGTTGCGTTGCGGGTCTGGCGATGAGGCTGGGTCGTGGGTGGGGGCTCCGCGGAATCGGTCCTGTGCTTGCAGGGAAGCTCGCGGGAGCATGGGCTTTCGCGCCGCGCGCGAGGGGTGAGGGTGATCGCTTCCAATGCTCGCTCCGGCCCGATCCCGCTGCCGCCGGGAACTATCGGACTCTCTATCAAAGTCTGGAGGGATTTGGGTGACGGACCAGCGGGGGAGGCGTTGAGTCGCGCGCCACAAATCGAGTTCGGCAGAAGCACGACTTGATTTGCAAATCGATCGCCATACCGTAATACGCATGGAAACTGTGACCATTTCGCCAAAGTTCCAAATCGTCATCCCTCAGCGGATCAGGGAGTCCATGGGACTTCGCTCTGGAGAAAAAGCACGCGTATTGGCCTTCCGCAATCGCATTGAGGTCATCCCCATTCGGGATGTGCGAGCGTTGCGAGGTTATCTCAAAGGCATCGATACTTCAGTTGTTCGCGAGGGCGACCGGGTATGAACGTGGTTGATTCATCGGCGTGGCTCGCCTATTTCGCCGACGAGCCGACTGCGGATTTTTTCGCTCAAGCCATCGAAGACGAGGAGTTGCTGATTGTTCCAGCGGTCTGCATCTACGAAGTGTTCAAAGTCATCGTCCGTGAAAAAGGAGACGACGAGGCATTCATCGCGGTTGCAGCCATGCAGCGAGGAAAGGTGGTCGATATGGACGCCGATCTTGCGATAGAGGCGGCGGCCATCGGTCTTGAAGAATCATTAGCCCTCGCCGACTCCATCATTTACACCATCGCCAAAAAGTATTCCGCCACCCTTTGGACTCAGGATGCTCACTTTTCACAGAAGGTCGGTGTTCAACACGTGCCAAAGCCAAAAGCCTGAGCCGTCTCGCGTTCGAAGTCGATCCGGCGTGCGTTTGCCTGCACGTCGTCCATCACGGTTCGGAGCTTGGACACCCGCACGCCCAGCCGTCGGGCCGCCTTCGGCACATTGCCGGCGGTTCGGGCAATTTCGGCCACACCGGTTCGGACGCGCCTGCTAAGAACCTCATCCGCAATCCATTCCACTCCCGAAATTCAACCGACATGGACAGTCCTCCGGGGCGCAGTATGCCAAGGAACTGAAACCCTGCGCCACCGGCCCCGCCTTAGGGGAGCAAGGGAACCCGGCGGCGTTTTGCCGCCTCGCGCAGCGGACCGTCCTTGCAGGCGAGCGGTATCTTCAAGCGCAAGGCCAGTTCTAGGTAGGCGGCGTCATAGACGCTCAAGGCATTCTCGGCGGCCAGTCGCGCCAGTTGGGTGAAGGCCAGGACCGACATTTCATGATCGGTTTCAAATGCCAGTCCGCGCAGCGCGGCCAGAGCGTCGTCGCGCTCCTCCTCCGTCAGCTTCTTCCGGCGTTCGAGCACCACCAGCGCATTGGCCGTCTCAACCGGCCAGAGGGCGGGAACGACCAGGATGGCACCCGCGTTGACCTCGGCCAGCAACGCGTCCGTTTCCGGTGTCGCCTGGCCGGGATGCACCCACGCGATGGCCACCGAGGCGTCCACGATCAGGCGGTCCATCAGGGCCGTCCTTCTTCAATGGCGGACCGGACATCGGTGTCCGACAGCTTTCCACGTCCCTTGGTTCGGCTGGCGATCCGGCGGCGGACCTCGTGCAGCGCCGAAACAGCCTTACGGACATGCTCCAGGTTCCGCAGACCTTCGGGAACGATGCGGGCGACGGGCTTCTCGTGCCGGGTGATGACGATTTCCTCGCCGCGGCCGACGCGGTCGAGGAGTTCGCCGAACCGGGTCTTGGCTTCAAAAGCGGTGACGGTGGCCATGGTGTTTGTTCCTGAATTAACCAGTCTTTGACTAGTTTACAACAGCGGTTGGTTGACCGCAATGGAAGCCAGGGCAGGTCCCGTAACCGGGCAGCCCGCGAGATCGATGCTCTCGTCCAGCGCGATGCTTCGGACGATGAATTCGAGCCAGTTTGGGCACGCTTGGACGCCTGCGACAGCCGATACGAAGACGGTTTTACCGAGGTTTATCCAGCGATACTGGCCGACATCTATCAACACCCGACGGATGGGCAACTCAAAGGACCCCTGACTCACTCTAGTTGATAAGGGAGGAGAGATTCAGGTTGCCGGCCAACGGGGTTATTGAAAGTTTCTGGAAATTGGGAAGCTGGACTGCGTTTAGGCGGTCTAAACAACGTTAGGCCAAGAAAGAACGCGATGATCGCCCCTACTATCTGGCACGAGTTGGTCGAGCAGCTTCGGGGCTGCACATACACTTTCGGCGTGATGACACCTGACGCCCCGGTTCACCGCGTCGAGTTCGATACTGGCCTCACCGACGCCGAAGTTGCTGCAATTGAGAGTCGCTACGGGTTCCGATTTCCGCCCGACCTCTGCGCGTTCCTTCAGACGGCCCTCCCGAAAGGGCCGCGATTTCCTGACTGGCGTTCTGGAGATGAGTCAACTCTCCGGGATTGGCTCGACATCCCGCGGCGAGGCGTGCTGTTCGACATCGAGAGCAACGGGTTCTGGTTGGAGGTGTGGGGGCCGCGTCCCGCATTAATAGGCGACGCTCTCCGTCGAGGTGAAGAGTTACTATCCGCCGCCCCGAGACTGATTCCGATTTACGGCCACCGCATGATGCCTGACGAACCGCACTTGTCCGGAAACCCAGTGTTCTCTGTCCACCAGACGGATATCATCTACTATGGGTTCGACTTGGCCGACTACCTTCGCCATGAGTTCCACCTGCCAGGGCGGGAGCCGTGGCCCGAAAAAGTGAGGCCAATCCGGTTCTGGGATATCGAACAGTTTCAAGATGTCCGATGGGGTCCGGATGGCAGTTGCCTCTTCGACAATCGCCGCGGCCTGCTCCCATGACAAGGTAGGCCTAACAGAGCCTACCAGCAGAATCGCGATGACGTCCTGCGGTATTGAGGATCTATTGGCTGCGATCTGCTGAAGGCAGCCGTTCTGCCAGACAAGAGATGAATGAAGTCACTATAACGTCGAAGTCCCTCGACGGTATCCGAAAGGCCGTTGCCGAGCTCGCAGAGCGAATCGAGGCACCCGCTTCTTTGCTGCCGACCTATGGCCGTTCCATGGATACCGCACGCCCACACATCGAGGTCGATCAAAGAGGCTTGCACTTCGTCGTCCGGGAACGAGGACAGGAGCAAGAACGAAGAACGACCAACGACCCAAGCGAACTGGCATACTGGATATTCAAGTCCGTGACGTTTTCAATGGCGGCGAAATTCGAACTGCATCATCGGAACGAAGGCGAAGATTTCCGCCGCATCCTTTTCTCGAAACAGGAGGAGTTGCTGGCTCAACTCGATTCATCATGGCGTAGCCGACTGCAGGCGCACCTCTCCCAAGTATTGAAGACGGCCCCTTTCGACGATCAGTCGTCGATGAGGGTACAATACTACAAGCAGTTGAGCGACGATGGCGCGGACGCAGACAAGGCGTGGAGCCTCGCTTGCGAAAAGCACCCCCTTCCTGTCAGCTTCGGAAACCCTTTGCGCAAGGCATGCGGTGCTTTTTCTTGAGGTTCGATGAGAGCCGTTCGGATTTGCATCACGACTGGGGATTTGTTCTCACCGTTTTTCGGGAGTTTCTATTCCTCCGTCGCTGGCGCAGGTGTCAAGCCGCTGACGTGGAACGTCGATGAAATACCCATGAAAGTGCCATCGCGAAGAATGCCCGCGGCTCCGGTTCACAAGACTCCTGTCCGGGCCTGGTTCTTTCTTGCAGCGCTGTTGGCGGGATTCACCGGTTGGCTTTGGCAGCAACCCTATCTGGTGGGTGTTCTCCTGGCGGTTTTCGGAGTGTGCGTCGGGATCCAGCTGGTTTGGGATACGCGATCGCGTCGCCGGTTGGCCGTTGCTCGACAAGGGGGGAGCATTTGCGAGTTCGCGCGCTCCTTTGATCGGTCGGCCGACACTTGGTTGATTCGAGCGGTTTACGAGGAGATATCGCGACATCTGTCGGTGGATGGGGGAGCTGTTCCAGTTCGTCGCCAAGACCGGTGTGAGAAGGATTTACGGATTGATCCAGATGACTTGGACGACATTGCCAGAGACGCCGCATTCCGCGCACGTCGCTCGATGGAGGGGGTCGAGAAGAATCCGCTCTATGGACAGGTCCAGACGGTGGGAGACCTTGTCAGTTTTCTCGAACATCAGCCGCGAATCGTCAAACGAGAGGTTTCACCGGATGACGACTCCGCCATGATCGCGTCGTGAGGTCGGTCGGATCACACTTTCGGCATAGACCAATGATGAGCCGTAACCTGGCTAGGATCCTCCTGTCGCCGTTGCTGGCCGGCTGCCCGTCCGGTGCGGGGCTGCTGACCTCACAAGGCTGATCTAGGGGTGCGATGCAATCGGTTGGAGGTCTGCGCATTGACGCCCCGGTCGTCGAGGCCGACGGAAGCACCTATTTGCCGCTTCTCTGCGACGTCAGTGGTCTACAGACCATTACGGTGAAACCAACCGCGATGAACTCCTCTCAAGTTGTGCGGCAGATCGTTGTCCAACGGCGGAAGGAGAAGATCCAGCTTCAGGTCGTGACGGGCGTCGCAGACAACCAGCGCGCGTCGGTCGCCAGAGGGGTCTCGCTCGGCAGGGTGCCCGAAGGCGTGTACCCGTTGGAGTATGTGAACCCGGATGGGAGCACCGTCATGCTGAAAGACATCAAGATCCTGAAGCCGAACAAAGCATCGCATGCGACTCCGTAACGCGCGCCGGGCTCGGGCTCCTCATCGATTCAGCGCTCACCTCCGGCGTGAAACGTCTTTGGGCAGAGTTTTTCCTCTCTGCAGCGATGGCCTGCTCAAGCAAGCGGGACGCCGATTGCGGACGTTCATTGTCGCTTCAATGGTGATGACGGTGTTTCTCACCGGCTGCGACCCGGTCGGGCTCAGGCGCATCTGCGTCCCAGTGTCCCAGCGCCCGAATGACAGTGCCACCATCGAAATGTGCAAGAGGTTCTGCGGGTTCTTGACGCGGTCGTGGAGCCCCTTGGATTCAAGGTGAGCCCAGAGCCATCCACCAACGACTCCATCAGGGTGTACTGGCTGCATAGGCAGCCGGCGACGGTGGATGGGCGCTCGTACTCAAGGAATGTTCCCATCCGTGTCATCCATACTCCCAAAGGTATGGAGGTTGCCTTTGGCCATTTCGGATTTCTGGGGGGCACGCCAGAGCCTGCAGTGCGCGCGTTCAAGGATGCTCGTGCTGCGCTCGTCAGCCGGTATGGCAGCAAGAACGTCAAAACAAAGACCTTCGGGGGCGTTTCACAAACCGGTGCCGACCACAGCCGCTGAGCGTTGCCGTTGTTCCTCGCTTCGCCTTGGTTCAGCGTTCAGAGGCGGTGCCAAGGTTTTGGTTCAGAATGATGCCGGCCAGGCCTGCGATGGCATCGGCCAAGGAATGGTTTGGCTGATGGTCTGCCCCGGTAATCGTTCAGCCATAGGGGAACTGGTTCAGGGAATGATTTCCGAATTGGATTGGGTTCTTTTTGTTCGCGAGGAGTTCAGTCTGTTTGCTCGCACCCATTCCTCAAGTAAGGCCGACTCGCTGATCGCATCAGCGGTGTCCGGCCGCCGGGTCACCAATGTCTTGAGAGCGAAGGAGTCTCGCCATTCGAGGCACCCCCCGAAATACGAGATGGTTTTCCCTTCGCTGCAGGGAATGATGGCCGGAAGACGCCGGTCGGTGATTGGAGCGTCATGGATGGGGTGACTTTGGCGACATCGGTGAGTGGATCGTTGGGCCACCCGGAGGATTCGCATGGGCTACATTCCAGAAGACGCACAGTGGTATCTGGCTGATGTCATCGTCGAGATGCGCATCGAGGGCGAGCCGCGTTCCCTCATTCACATCAACACCCTGCTTGTGCGAGCTGATTCGCCTGAGGAAGCGCACCAGAAGGCATGGGCTCTGGGTCAGCAGGAAGAGCATCTCTACGAGAACACGGACGGCAGACGGGTGACCGTGCTCTTTCGCGGTTTGGGCGAGCTGAATGTCATCCACGACGAGTTGGAGCATGGAGCCGAGTTGGTTTACCGGGAGAGAGTGGGTTTATCGGAGGAGCAAATCTGCACACTCATCAAGCCGAAGGATCACCTTGCCGTGTTTGCACCGCGAGAGCCGGCAGCCGGACCGAATTACATGCCGAAGTCCGTGATGGACGAGTTGAGAAAAGCGGGACTGGATGAATCTGAAGTCCAGGACCGGACAGCCTGATCCCCGGGTGCTGCAGGTTGCCGCCGAGAAAACGGGGTCAAAAACGGGGTGAGGGAACGATTTCCGATCGGGGCAGCCATTCTTGACGTCCGAGAACCACGGCCCCATGGGAGAGCACGGAGAGGTCTGTCTTTAACTCACGAATTGAGCACGATTGCCACCTGCCATAGTTGGTGCCACGGTTCATACCATGAACGATGCCATGCCTGATGCCATAACGAATGCCATGATTACCATGGATGGCAGTGGCCGGTTGGTGATTCCCAAGGAAATCCGCAGGCTGCTGCATCTCTCGTCTGGATCGGTCCTGCGGTTCGCTCTGGTGGGCAACCGGTTGGAACTGACCCCGGTGGAGCCGCCCGGGCCGGAACTGCGACGTAAATCCGGACTGATGGTGGTGCCACGCACTGGGCAAACCTTCGATGCCGTGGCTGCGATCGCGGCGACGAGGGAATCACGGCCGTGAGGGACTTCTTCGACAGCTCCAGTCTTCTGGCTGCGATGATCGAGGATGAATCCGGTCATGAGAAAGCATTGGCTGCGCTCTCCTCTACCCGGGATGGATATGCCTCGACCCATTCCTTGGCGGAATGTTTTGCCACCTTGACGGGCGGTCGAATCACTTCCCGCCTGACTCCCGCGATCGCGGCGGAGATGGTTGAGTTCAATGTGGCCAAGCGACTCACGTTGGTGTCGTTGACCCAGGCTGAGATTGCGGCCGCGCTCAAGACTGCCGCTTCCGTAGGAGCCAGAGGCGGTGCCATCTACGATGTCCTCTTGTTGGCAGCCGCCCGGAAATGCGGTGCGGACCGAATCCACACACTCAATCACCGGCATTTCGCGGCCTTTGCCCCCGACCTTCGCGATAGGCTCCACGACGGACAGACCTCTCGCTGACTTCTCTGGATCGAGTCACGAGACCCGTTTTTGGCAACAAATCGCAAACGGGACAGGGAACGATTTCCGAATTGGATTCACCCCTTTTTGTCAGCGGGACCCGGATCGGTGCCCACTCTGACACGATGAACGTGTTGTTTCTCCGGTGCCTGACGGGTCGCTAGGAAATAGGATCAAGAAACGACTCTCGATTTTGGATGCACCCGTTCCCTTTGCCCGGAACTCGGTCAAGGGGCCCGCAACCTGAACCCGCTCTTGCCTAGGCATTGGGCGATCTTTGCTGGCGCCCGCCGGAGTCAAATTCGGAAATCGTTCCCAGACTCCGTTCTGAGTCACGGTGGGGCTCCGTAGGATCGGTCCGGCGCTCGCAGGGGTCGTGGGTAAAGGACGAGCTTTCGCGGGGTCCGCGATGGGATCAGGCTGTGGATGTTCCAATGCTCGCTCCGGCCCGATCCCGCTGCCGTCGGTGCAGTCGCTTTGCTGGGGCGGACTCAGACAGATCAAGCAACACTGCTGACCCTCGTTCGGTGATGTGAGCTGACGGCGGGTTGAATTTCTCGGCCTCGAGGATGTTTTTTGGTGCGGTTTCCGGATCGGCGGCAGTTGGAGATCGGTATGGGTGATTCAGATCAAGAACTCCTCAGGCGATTTGCTCAGGATTCGGACGAATCGGCGTTCGAAGCATTGCTGCACCGGCATGTCGACCTCGTCCACTCGGCGGCGCTGCGACAGGCCGGCCCGGATCCCCAGGCGGCCCAGGACATCGCCCAGAGCGTCTTCATCGATCTCGCTCGCAAGGCTCCGCAGTTGCACGGGCATGCCACCCTGACCGGTTGGCTCTACACGGCCGTCCGGCATGCCGCCACCGCACACCGTCGAACCGAAGCCCGCCGAACCCAACGCGAACAGACCGCCGTCTCCATGAATCCCGCCGACAGCATCCCGGGCCAGGAGCCGGATTGGAACCGACTCCGCCCCCTGTTGGATGAGGCGATGCACGCGCTCAGCGACGACGACCGCGAGGCGGTCCTGCTGCGATGCTTCGAGCGCCGTGCCTATTCGGAGATCGCTATGCGCCTCGGTGTCGCTGAGAACACCGCCCGCATGCGGGTGGAGCGGGCCCTGGATCGGCTGGGAGAACTCTTGGCCCGACGCGGCATCACCTCGACCGCCGCAGGTCTGGCCCTCGTGCTCGAAACCCATGCGGTTACTGCCACGCCGACGGCCATCGCCGAAAGCATTGCGCGCGGTGCTTGCAGAGCCGTGCGCCCTTCCGCCGGTCCTTCCGTGACCTCCATGCCCCTTCGCCTGGGATGGTCTTGGGCGGTGGCGTTGCTGTTGATCGTGGGCATCGGTGGCCTGATGCGGTTGAACCGTTGGACTGACCGGAACAACCCAAATAGTACCCGCGCCGACCCTGCCGCCCAGACCGTACCAGCTTCCGGTTCACTCAACCTGGGCTCGAACTCTGCAGCAGAGGGGGCTCAGAGCGGAGGCATATCGAGTACCGACACGACAAACGGAGCGGTCGGTAGTGGCACCCTCAACGATGGACCAGGATTACTCCTGAACTTTGTCACAAAAGACGCCGGTGAACCGGTGCCGAACGTGACGGTCAGCTATCGAGGAGCCGAGGGAAACCACTTCACCCAGGCCGAATTCAAGGCATCTGCAAAGGGTGAAGCCAAGATATCGATCGTTCCTGGAACCACCCATCTCACCCTGCAATGTGTTCTCGAGGGTTTCGCCGACACCCGCCTCACTTGGGATCCCGACACAGGGAACCCGATTCCCAAGCAACGAACGGTCCGGCTCGAACGGGCGATCCTCATCGGAGGCACGATCTTGGATCCCAACGGCAACCCGGCCCCCGGTGCTACGGTACTGTGGGGTCACTCGGGCCAATCGGTCCTGAACACTTCCGGTGAAAGCCACGAATTCGGTACGGTAGAAACCACGACCGACAGGCTCGGCCAATGGAGACTCCAGCGGATTGCGGCCTCGATGCTGCCATTGATCTGGGGCCTGGCGATGCATCCCGAGTTCCAACCCTCCGAGACGGTGGGCCATGTCGGTCAACCCGGACTGAACCGTGATACGTTCGAGCGGGAACTTCAGGGTCTGAAGCATGTCTTCCGGTTGAGAGCCGCTTCTTTGTTGGAAGGTGTAGTCTCGGAGGAAGGGAGGGCACCGATTGCCGGGGCACTGGTCCGGGTGGGCCCTCATCGCATGGCCGGTAGCCGAGAGACACGGACCGACAGCGACGGTAGGTTCAGGCTCCAAGGTGGACCGACCGGATCGACCGTACTCACGGCGGAGGCCAAGGGGTTCGCAGCCAAGACGCTCGAGGTGACGCTCAACGCGCGCAACGATCCTGTCCGAATCGCTCTCGCCCAGGGGGTTCCTCTCCGGATGCGGGTGGTGAGCACGAATGGCACGCCTGTGCCCAACGCCATGGTCCACCTGACCACCACACCCATCTCGGTGGACGGCACTTCGAACACTACGCCCCAACCTCAGGCCTCATTCCAGGAGCTCAGCGATTCCGAGGGGAGGGTGGTGTGGGACAACGCTCCCGCCGGGACTCATGCGTTCGACATCTCGGTGCCGGGGTTTATGGTCATAAACGGGGTGGGAGTCCCGGCCGATGGTCAGGAGCACGATATCGTACTGAAACCAGCCCTGATGCTTCAGGGCACGGTGACCGACGCCGACAGTGGGGAGCCGATCCCAAGCTTTCGCTTGGTCCTTGGCTGGCCTTCGTTGGATCGGAGTTCCGGAAAAACCCACATTGAGGTCAGCGGGATTGATCGATTTTCACCCACGTTTTCGGGCGGTCGATTCCGACACGCGCTGGAAGAATTGATCATGCAGGGCATGGCTAATCCGAAGCTGATGATCCGCTTCGAGGCCGATGGCTATCAGCCTTTTATCAGCCGGACGATTCGATACGACGAGGGCGTGGTGACCCTCGACATTTCGCTGGAACGCACCGAGACCCTGGAGGTGACCGTGGTGGACTCAGCCGGCCGGCCAGCCCCGGGTGCATCGATCGGATTGGTGACGCCCGGTGCCCACCTTTCCTTGGGCTCCGACGGTCTGGATCAGCCGGATGGTGATGGAATGAGAGTCATCCTTCGGGCGGATGAGCAGGGGCGAGTGAAGCTCCAGAAGGACCCCACGGTGGAGCGGATCGTTGCGACCGGATCCCGTGGGACCCTTGGCTTCTCCGAGACCTCGTGGGCCCGAGTACAAGCCGATGCCGTCCTGCCGCTGGTCCCCTGGGGACGGATCCGTGGTCGAGTTCAGGGAAACGTGGGTGCCCTCGAAGGCAAGGTCATTGGCCTGAGTGGACAACCGGAGGGCTCAGCCGGCCTTACCCTGAATATCGCGACTCAAACCGACACCGAAGGGCGATTCGAATTTTCCAAGGTTCCGGCAGGCCCCATCCGGGTGGAGGAGCGCATTCTCGAGAAATATGGGAAAACGAGCATTGTCTATGAAAGCCGATCCGCAGTTGTCACGGTGAAGCCCGATGAGACGCTGGAAGTGACTCTCGGTGGACGGACTCGGGTGAGCGGTAGACTGACTCTTCCGGTCGGCTTCCAACCTCAACCCGATTGCCTTTGGCACGTGGTCCTGATCCCCACCGATCAGCCGCCCCGTTCGGTGGCTCGTTCGGGGAATTCAGCCTCCCCGGGACCAGAACTTCGCGTGCTTAGGTTGCCAGCCATTGTCGATGCCGGGGGAGGCTTTGCAATCGATGCGGTGGAACCCGGCACCTACGAACTTCACGCGAAATGGATCCGTCGGCCGGCGCCGGGACAGTTCGCCGGAGACACCCCCGGCCTTCTCGAGCAGGTGAGGCCCCTCCGAGTGACCGTGCCCCAGGACTCCGGCCCCATCGACCTCGGCGAGATCCAACTCAATGCGCCCTCAAACCCGGCTCCGTCCTCAGGCCCGAAGTCATGACGGCCACAATTTCATTCAGCAACGATCACTGGTGAAACATGAGCTCGCCAGGAATCCATGATCCTCCTGAAAGAACCGTCTCCAATCTCCCGTATCCACTGAAACGGATTCGTCGAACGCCTCGACTGCTCGCGGTACCCACCCGGGTGTTGGACTCACGTTCGACCTCAGGACGGGTGTCTGCGACCAGCAATCGGTGTATGGGAAAAGGTTTTGTTTGTGTTGCGTCAGGGACTGGATGACTTTGGAAATCCGGAGGTGATTCGGCTGTGGTTGAGTGGCCTCAACCACGTTCCGAGAAACATGCGATCTGTCCTCACGATAGTCATTGTGCTGGCCCTGACAGGGTGCAGCGATGAGGTCACGACACGATTTTCCCATCTATCGGACGCGAAGGCGCAGGGTGCATTGGAGCGAGGCTGGCTACCGCCGTTGTTGCCCGCTTCCGCGAGAGCCATCGTCGAGCGCAACCATCTGGACTCGAACACGGGTACCGGTTCCTTCGCCTATGACCTGCCCGAGAGGCCCACTTACCTGGAGGGGCTCTCACGAGCAGGGGCGGTGACCCGGGTCGAAGGCGATAGCGATGTCCTGACGGTCACCACCCACGGTTCACAGTGGGAGATTCGCCTGCCACGCACTTCGGGGTCGGCCGAGTGGCGCATCCGACCGCGATGAGAACGCCGAACGAGGTCAGTTGCGCGAACGCGAGCGGTCCACGTCGGATCCCCCCAATGACGCGCTGAAGTTCGTGAGGTCGTTTCCGGCAAACGGGGCGCGGGCGCGGGTCTCGCCCAACTTCATCGATGAGGTCGGCGGAAGGGGTTTGCTCGGACTGACAAGCCATGCGCCAAGCCTGTTAGTGTGGATGGATTGGGTCAGCCGGCCGCAGCTGCGATTCCGGTGGGTGACGAATGTCTTGACCAATTGTATACCGGGTTAATCTTTTGGCCATAGTGACCCCGACCCTGCCAACCCATCCGGTTCCACGCCTCATCGCGCCTCTGCTTCAACGGCGATTGGCGTTCTATCCCGTCGTGGTCGTCACCGGTCCCCGTCAATCGGGCAAGACCACTTTGGCTCGGTCTGCCGCCCCCGACGCCGCCTACCTTTCCCTGGAAGATCCCGACACACGCGCCTTCGCCACCGAGGACCCCCGCGGCTTTTTGCGCCAGCTCGGCCCCCAAACCATCCTCGACGAAGTCCAACGCTGCCCATCGCTGTTCTCCTACCTCCAGGGATCCGTCGATGCGGATCCGCGGCCGGGCCGATTTCTTCTGACCGGCTCCAGTCAGTTCGAAATGATGGGAGCCATCACCCAGAGCCTCGCCGGCAGAGCCGGTTTGCTCACGCTGTTGCCGTTTTCGATGGCGGAACTCCAGGCCGCAGGCCGCTCCCCGGTCACGGTCGATATTCTCCTCCAGGGAGGCCTCTTTCCGCCCATCCATGATCGCGCCATCCCGGCTGCGGATTGGCTCCAGGACTATGTCGCCACCTATGTCGAGCGGG
>JACCED011044598.1_pt1 | contig 13152 bp, 13 predicted proteins | sample 7455021 | NCBI WGS metagenome assembly JACCED01 (sample SAMN15323456, study PRJNA562643) | freshwater metagenome | isolation source: river surface water | place: USA:Blue River Watershed | collected 2017-08-19 | reverse complement strand
GCGGTAACTCTCAAAGGTCTGATCTGCTGCCACGGCCAGGGTCTGCTGTTTCATTTGAGTCCTCCATGAGCGGTGCATTTGTACATGCAAGTCACGGGCCAGCTGGGGGACTTATTCAGCATTGCCCTAGCCTGGACTTTGGCCACAAGGGTTTCAACTTGGCCGACCGAAACGGTATCGAATTCGAGACCTACCGATTCGAGACCCTCGAATACCTGTACGGGATGGCGGAAAGAACACGAATAAGGAGAGCAGCGTGAGTGAATCCAGGAAAAAACCTCAATTGAAAATAATCCCTCTGAGTGCCATTGAGGTGCTCAATCCCAGGGAGCGAAACCAGCGCATCTTTGATGACATCGTTAGCAACATCAGCAAGATTGGCCTGAAGAAACCTATAACCGTCACCAACCGTCCTGGTGCTAATGGAGAGGAGCACTACCTGCTCGTTTGTGGCGAGGGTCGCATGAAAGCGTTCATGGCCCTTGGTGAAACCGAGATTCCGGCCATGGTGATCGAGGTGGACGATGACGAAGCATTCATCATGAGCCTTGCAGAGAACATCGCCAGAAGGCAGGGGCGTTCCATTGAGCTGCTGGCTGGTGTTCTGCGACTCAAGGATCAGGGGTACGACAAGAAGACCATTGCCGAGAAAACGGGCCTGAGTGTCGATTACATCCATGGCATCTTGCAACTTCTCGAAAGTGGTGAAGATCGACTCCTGATTGCAGTTGAGACTGGCAAGATTCCGCTCTATGTGGCCATAGATATCAACAAGGCAAACAACGATGACAAGGCCATCCAGAGAGCCCTTCAAGATGCCTACGAATCTGGCCACTTGCGTGGCAAGCAACTCATGATGGCCAGACGGGTGGTTGAGAAACGTCATACCCTTGGAAAAACGGTTCGCCACCACGTCAAACCCAGGGCCACGGGGGAAGTGACCTCGATGAGTCTGATTCGCAGCTATCAGCGGGAGGTCGAGCGACAAAAGCTCGTCGTCAAGAAGTCTAATTTCGCCCAGCAACGACTCATGTTCGTCATTGGCGCCCTGCGCTCCTTGCTGACGAATGAGAACTTCACTAACCTGTTGCGGGCTGAAGGATTGGATACTCTGCCGACATTCTTGGCCGAACGCGTCTGGCCAAACGGAGTGGCAGCGTGAGTCAGATTGCACTTGGGTTCATTCCTGATCCAATTACCGTGTCTATCGACAAACTGCTTCCAAGCCGTAAATTGCCAGAAAACGTCACCAATTCGAAGAAGTACAAGCAGATCATCGAGTCGTTGCGCTCAGTAGGGTTGATAGAGCCGCTGACCATCTGCCCCTCGGCAGGAGATGGCACACATGTTCTCCTGGATGGGCACGCCCGCCTTCTAGCAATGAAAGAACTCGGTCTGACTGAGAGCCTTTGCCTTATCTCCACGGATGATGAGACCTACACATACAACAACCGGATCAATCGCCTATCGACTGTGCAAGAGCACATGATGATCAAACGGGCGATCACCCGAGGGGTGTCGCCGGAGAAGTTGGCCAAGAGCCTGCATGTGGACATCGGGCACATCATGAAAAAGGCCAAGCTCCTCGACGGCATATGCGCCGAAGCGGCCGAATTGCTTCGCGATCAGGTGTTCTCTGCAAAGCTCAGCGATGTCTTGCGTCGGATGAAGTCCACCCGGCAGGTCGAGTGCGTGGAATTGATGATCTCGGCCAACAACATCACCATTCCCTACGCCGAAGCGTTACTCGCGGCCTCCCCAGCCCACCTCCTGATCGGGGAAGTCAAGCCCAAGAAGATCCGTGGGGTCAACGCAGAGCAGATGCTCAGGATGGAGCGCGAGATGACTAACCTGCAGGAGCAGTACAAACTGATCGAAGAATCCTATGGCCAGGATGTCCTGAACCTGGTACTGGCAAAAGGCTATCTGGTCCGCTTGCTTGAAAACAAATCCGTGGCCCGGTTCATCCAGCAGAACCATCCTGACGTGTACTCTGAATTCGTGAGCATCGTTGAAACCGTCTCCATGGACAAATGATGCGTCCGGCCCAGTCAACAACCACAACCCAAGAACACCCTTCCATCAGCGAAGAGTCCTACATACACTGCAATGCACCAGTCCCGGATCCGGTCTGCCTGTACGGTTTGGTCGGGGAACTTTCTTGCCGATTGGCAATACGGAGCATCACCCAAGGAATTTCAGCCCGCATGTAGGCCCCCTCCACTTCATGCGGTAGTACTGGTGCCTCCTACGTGGATCCTGCAAGCCACTTACAAGCCACCTCGAAAAACATCTTAAAAATTTATTGAGGCGCACCCTATAAAACGCGTTTTCCCGAACGTATACGTGATTAAGGGGGTCTCAATATGAGCAAAATCTTTGATCAAAAATCGTCGGGCTATTCATTTGCACTTCATATCCTGCGGGAGCTCGAACAGCATGAAGGTGATCTGGCATTACAGGGGGGAATGGGGATTTCGCTTGCGATTGACCATACCCGCTTGACTGGTGATATCGATTTGTCTGTCAGTACCAGTTGCCTCATGCAGCTTGAAGCTGAGTTGCCAAGGTTAGTTGACCAGATGTTCAACAAGAAACCATTGCGATGGACGCGTTGTTCGTCTCGTGATCCTGAGTTCAACATCCACTGGGGTGGTCAAAATCGGAGTCGCAGGTTGCGTCTGAGTTGGTGGCCAGATGATGCGGCGACAGTCAAGGAGCGGATCGAGCTCCAGTTCTATGCGGTACCAGAAGATGTTCTGAGCAACTATCCACCTCAGTTCTTGTGCATTCATGATGCATACACCGGAAAGACACTTGAGTTCCAGCTGAGCATGACTTCTCCGATCAGTGCGCTGGCTGACAAAGTGGTGGCGATTGTCAACAGTCCACGGATTCGCTTGATCGACTACGTTGACGCAATGAACTTGATGAAAGACCAGTCAGAGGGGGACTTGGTCTCAACCGCAAGAGCCATCGAGTCAATCATGTCTGCGTATACCGATGAGCCAATTGATGTCATGTTGCGCCGTTGCTTTACAAATCGCCCCGTGCTCGAGGAGTCAGAGCTGGAGCGTCAGAAACTGGCTATATCGAAAAAAGTGCCGTGGGCACGAATTGCCGAGCATGTCGGTGATGTGAACAGATTCAACGAAACCCGTTCGCACATTCTTGGTCAAACGTTTGCACTACTTGTGGGTGTCGCGTATATCCGAGGGAGCGGAGGCCCCGCACTCTATCGATCGCCAGGAGGTGTGTGCACCGGTTCTTCATTGAGCATGTAGCGCCAAATGGTGTTTGTTGTACGGATGAGACGCGTGGATCGTGCCCTGAATTTTCAGTACACGATTAACCGTGAAAACCGCTCGACAGCGTTCAATGTCACGCATAGGCTTGTTCTCCGAATTCGGTTTTTGGAGGCACTATGCAGCACGATGCAGTCCCGCACACCATTGCTATTTGGTGCGGAAATCGACATCTCACAGGGGTGGCGACCGTTGGCCGTGGCGATCGAAATGAGTTCGCGAACAGATCAGCACATACACGTTTTGATCAAGTCGGAGTGTATGGGTGATGCGGATAGCGAACTGCACGATAGCGTTTACAAGATCATCGGTAACTATCGTCACCCAGCAAATTGCAGGTTTGGCTTGTGGTCAGGATCGCAATGGGCTGAGTGCCCAATTTCCGATGCTGCCCAGACTCGAATCCAGAACGAGCTGGGTGCTCTTGATCAAGCGCTAGATGCAGAAATTAACTGCCGCAAGGGTCAGTTAAGAGGACTACAGGTAGCTCCAAATCAAAGAAAGATTTGACAGCCTAGCTTTTCTTTATGTATAGAACCGACCCCGATTTCGAGAGTCAGGAGCTCGTTTATGCACGGCTTGACGCGGTACAGAACCTCTCGACCGCGATGTGTGAAAACGCTGTATCCATGCGGGTTGGCGGACGATGCTATGCAATGAGCACGTTCACATTGGCGCTTAAACCTCTGCTGAGAATTGCATATAAAAAGAATACTTAAGTGTTTTCGAATTACACAAATAATTCAGAAATCTGTCAAATAAATAAATTTGAATTCACCTGCTTGCATAAATGAAATTTGCTTCCATGTTGCATCCATGATCGAGCACGAACACCGCCAGCTTCGGCTGGAACGCAATCTGAAACAACGCTGCATTGAGCGTAGGCGGCTGCATTGCCTGTTGAATATCGGAGGTCGACATGCTCACTAAATTTGAGTTGGTCGATCTCTTTGATCGGATTGGCATCCCTCCAGCAGGGCGGAGCATGATTGATCGGGCCCGTGCATGTGCACCTGTGCGTGACGTGCAATCGCGCGGTGGAAATGTGATCACGCTGCTTGCCAGTCGCAAGATGGGTAAAGAGGTTCGCACGGAAAGCCGTCACATTGAGTTTGCGGCGGCGGTTAACCATGAATACGATACTGCGGTGCTGGAGTACTACGCCCAGCCGTGCGAGCTCAAGCTCGAATTGATTGTCGATTCAAGCGGTGAAATCCGTTCGATCCAGCACTTCCCGGACTTTTTGGTGATCCGCCAGGACGGCATCACGCTCGAAGAGTGGAAATCACAGGACAAGCTCGAACGCCTGGCGCAACGCTATCCGTATCGATACCAAAAGGGCAGCGATGGGCTGTGGCACAGCCCGCAGATCGAGCGTCAGTTGGCGGAGCTTGGCATCCGCTACCGCATCTACAGCGACAAGGCCATCCCGCGTAAGCGCGTCGAGAACCTGCTCCATCTTGCAGACTATTTCCATCCCGCAACGTCCCCTTGCCCTCAAACAACGGTGGATCGGCTTCACGCAGTCTTGCGCGAGCACGGTGCTGTGTACCTGTCGGAGCTGCTTGCCCAACCATTTAGCTTTGATGCTGACGAAGTCAACAAAGCCATTGCGGACCAGCTTGTCGAAGTGGATTTGGATCGGGAAGCGCTGACGCAGCCCACACGCGCCCGCTTGTACCGCGATGCCACGCTGCGTGAATTTTTGGCTGCCGACATCAAAGCTGGTCAGGTGCCCGGCCAGCAGCACTTCGTCGTAGATATTGCACCCGATGCAGTTTTTAGTTTCGAAAGCCAGAAGTTCACGGTCAGCCTCGTCGGCGAAAACGACTTCGTTTGTTCTGTCGACGACGGCAGCACCCGAACACTGTCCCGGGACTGGCTGCTCGAAGCTGTCGAAAAACAGCGTGTCCAGCCCATTGAAGGGATCACGCCGGCCAATTTGAACTTGTCGCGTTACAGCGAGAGTGATCTGAAAATCGCGGCGAACCGGTCCGTCATGCTCCATTCGACATCCGCGCCAGTCAGCGATCGAACGCTGCGGCGGTGGGCCGCGCGTCAGCATGCTGCGGTGGCTAACGGTGGCCACGAAGTTTTGGCGTTGGTGCCACGTACAGCGGCAAAAGGCAATCGCACAGCCCGGTTGTCGGATGATCAGGAGCATTGGCTCACGCACATCATCAACACCAAGTGGATCAGCCACGAAGCCAAGAACTTCAAAGCTTGCTACCGCGAGCTTGTGGTGCTGTTTGACAAGAAAGGCATAAAAGCACCGTCATATCCCACTGTGATTGAGCGCATTAAAGCGGTAGAAGATGCACGCACATTGCGCGCCCGTTACGGCAAGCGCATGGCGTATCAGCTTAGCGAATTCGTCGATGTTCTGTACCTCGATACGCCCGCGCATGGCAGCCGACCGTTCCAATATGTACACATCGACCACACCCAACTCGACATTGAGTTGGTGTCTGGTCGAACGGGTAAGCCGCTTGGCCGTCCGTGGCTGTCGTTTGCCGTGGACGCTTACTCACGTCGCATCGTTGCGCTTTATCTGACGTTTGATCCGCCTTCGTACCACTCGGTCATGATGACTGTGCGAGACATGGTGCAGCGACATTCCCGCCTGCCTGAGTTCGTTGTTGTAGATAACGGTCGCGATTTCATGTCGTCCGCGTTCGAGTCGTTCCTCGAAGCCATGGGCGTGCATTTGCGATTCCGGCCGGCCGGTCAACCGCGCCATGGTGCGGTGCTGGAGCGCGTGTTCGGTCGTGCAAATACGGAGTACATCCACAACCTCAGCGGCAATACCAAAGCGACCAAGAACGTCCGAATGACCACTGGCAAACATCTCCCAGTCAACTTTGCCGAATGGACGCTGGAGTCGATGTACTACGGCATCTCCTACTGGGCAACCGAGTTTTACGAGCAGCAACCGCATCCCGCTCTTGATTGCAGCCCGCGTGAAGCATTTCAGCGCGGTATGAGGCACAGTGGAGCGCGTCCCCAACGCCGGATTCTGTTCAACGAGGATTTCCTGATCGCGACGTGCCCTCCGGTAGACCGCGCTGGCGTCCGCCAAGTGCACAACCAGCGCGGCGTAAAAGTCAATGAGATGCTGTACTGGCATGCGGATTTCCGAGATCCACGCTACTCCGGCCAAAAATGGGCTGTTCGTTACGACCCATGGGATGCGTCCTCTGTTTATGTGCTGTTGAAAGATCGCTGGGTGCGCGCGCAGTGTCGCAACCTGATCGGACTGGGGCAGCTGACTGAGCTCGAGCGGCGTGCCTTGACGGAGGAATACACGCACCGCAGTGGTTCGCTCAATGATGACCGTGCGCGGCAGCGTTTGCGTGAGTTCATGCAAGTGTTCACGCCTGAGGGAGCGCTGGTAGCAGCGCTGGATCGTCAGCAGGAAAACAAGGCGCTCTACAACACTCTGCAGCTCAGCAACATTCAGCCAGTGCCATCAGCAGCCAAGACTTGGTTGATCGAGGGCATGACTGCCCCTGCATGCGTCGTGACAGATGAGCGTGTCCAGGCGATTGCGCTGCCTGAGCCCGTACAACCAATTCACTTTGCCATGACGGCTGACGAACTACCTGACTTCGATACTTTCTGAATATGACCAATACAGCCCAAATTACTACTCCTGACCTGAGCTTGATCAAGACTGTCAAACACGCCACGGTTTTGCAGAATCTGAGAATCAAACACACGCGCATCAAACAAGTGATAGACGACCTTGGGTGCTTGATTTACCCGGGCAGTCAGGACAGCATCCTGATGGTGTGCGGTCCGACGGGGGCAGGTAAGAGTACGCTGGCGAAACACATGGTCGCGGAGGAGATCGAACGCAGTGCCCGGGAAATGGAGACAAATGCAGGCATCATCCCTGCGGTCTATGTTGAAGCCAGGGCATCAGGGGAAGACGATTTCTCCTGGCGGCTCTTTTATCAGAGCATTTTGGATCAGCTGGAGGCTGATGTGGATATGCCGAAATACCAATATGGGGTAGATCCTCAGACTGGACGGATGGTGGTCTCGCGCAATCCCAAGGACAGAACATTGGCCGGCTTGCGCACATCAGTCGAACGTGCACTGCTGCATCGAAAAACCAAGTTCCTGGTCATTGACGAGGCTGCACACATCATTCGGCAGACGCGTCGAAACAGGCTGGAGATCCAGCTCGATACGCTGAAGTCACTGGCCAACCAAGCTGGGGTTCAGATTGTGCTTGTGGGCTCTTATGACTTGTTCCAGCTGATGTCCTTGTCCGGGCAGTTGGCGCGCCGCACTCACGTGCTTCATCTCGAACGATATCGACAGGACGTCGAAAGTGACATCAGGGCGTTCAGAGCCTGTGTGCAGAAGTTCCAAGATGCAGCGCCTGCGCTATGGGAGAAAAATCTGATGTCTTATGCCGATGTCTTGCATGAGAACACCTTGGGCTGTGTAGGGACTCTGAGTGCTGTGCTGACTCGTGCAGCTAACCTGGTCGAGAAAAAGGGAGGTTGGTCCGTAGAGCATCTGCGCACGGCGCTCCTGTCTGAGTTGCAGCGCGAGCGCATTCTCAAAGAGATCGTGGATGGCGAAGAAGCCATCAATCCTGGCTTGATCCGGGTCATGCGCAAACCGAAAAATTCTTCCTCGCAGCAACGGAGTGCGGCATGATCGATACGATTAAAAATCCCCGGTCCGTCTTGCATGCCTTGCAGCCCATGGGGCTGGGCACAGGGAACGTGGAAAGTCTGCTCAGCTATTTTTGTCGACTGGCGGTGTCCCACAGCACTTCGACATTGAGTCTGTCGCGAACAGTCGCGCAGCGGTTTGAGCACGACGTAGACCGAAATTTTGATTGGCACGAAAGACAGTTGTCAGGCATTCGCGAGTCTGCACTGACGTGGTCCTCCGCTTTGTCCGCAATGACCAGCGTGCCACGACTGGACAGGCTGACCTTCTTGCCATGGCGGCATGTGATTTCCCAAAATGGCCTGTCGATGGTCAGCAAGGGGCAGTTTTGTCCGCTGTGCTTGGCTGAAGACAAGGCTGCGGGACGCAGCCCGTATTACCGTTTGGCGTGGGAGTCCAAGGCCGTCTCCATGTGCCATATCCATGGCACTCGACTGACACAGCACTGCCCATCGTGCGGCAAGGACAATATCCGTCATTCGGCAGCGTTTGTAGTTCCTGGGTGGTGCACAAAATGCGGCGAGTTCCTGGGCTGCCAAACACCTAACCATTCGAACAATGTAGGCGTTGAGACGCTGGAGCGTTGGAAAACAGAACAAATCGCGAAGCTGCTTGAGGCACAACAGCGAATGGATGCTGCGCCAATGCGGCAAGATCTGTTGAATGCCATCCAGCACATCATGGATGAGATGGACGGCGGGCGCAGTTCGCATTTTGCGAGGCGAGTGGGCTTGTCCAAGAGTACGGTTCACCATTGGCTGCAGTCTGAAGGCAGGCCTACTCTTGAGATGAGCATGCAAGTGGCCAGCCAATCGGGCATGAACCTGACAGAGTTGCTCTGCGGTGACACACATTCGTGGAAGGCACCTTCTGACGGTCAGCAGCTGACACTGAAGTTGCTGCTCCCGCCTGCCAAGCGTCGAGGATCACCACGAGAAATTGATTGGGCCGATGTCGAGCTGCAATTGCAGCGGTTTTTGCAGCATCCGACACCTATTTCTGTGCTCGAGGCGGCGAGAGAGCTGGACGTAGAAGCCAGGCAACTGTATCTGCATGCAAATCAGACCACGCGACAAGTAGGTAAGCGCTGGGAGGCGTACAGAAAACGACGTGGCCAAGCTAACCTCGAGCAAGCCATGCCCATTCTGGAAGCGGTTGGTAGGGAGCTGGTATTAAGCGGTCGGGCTGTTACTCGCCGAGAAATCGAGGCGCGGGTTCCACCAGAGGTTCTGTCCACCGTACCCAGGCTTTTCGATGTACTGCGGGATGTTCAGGCGCGCCTGGAGTCTGCAGTGTATGGCCCCAATTTGTAAGTCAAAATCCGGCCGTGGGCACTGTCTAGCGGTTAAGAGCATTTCGGTGCTGGTCAACAAAATGAAGGTGACGGGGGGAGTTGATGACGGTGTGTCTGTGCGCTTTGTTCAGAAATTCATATTCCGGCTTTTCTCATTTTGACCGTTTCTGATGGCAGCTCATCATAGGTTTCTCGGTAAGCGTGTGCGAACAGGGATAGTGAGGGAAACCCACACTCCAATGCAATTTGCGTGATGCTTTCGCCAGGCTGGAACGCGAGCAAACGCGTTCGCGCCATAGCCATACGCCGTTGTCTGATCCAGGCCATTGGGCTGCACGAAAATTGCGCCATGAAGATGTTCTGCAGTGTGCGTGCAGAAACCTGGCACGCCTCCTCCAGATCCGATATGGTGATTCGCTGAGTCAGGTGATGCTCAATGTGCGAAATTGCAACATCCAGAGCATGTGGGTTGCGCACTTTAGGATCAATGCGCCCGGATTTGGGCACAGATGAACTGATGAACAGGTCAGGCCGTAATTGAAGTACCGCATAGCGGTACAAAATATCATCTACACCTAGATGCGCCAGCATTTGAGGGCGTTCGCACAGGCCGTCGATGAGGTGAAACAGATGGTGTAGCGCGGCATCGAAGGTCACGCCCCCTTGACGCCACGGCAACACGCGGCTTTGCTGCAGTCGCATTTCAATGGATTCAGAAACGGGTATACCCAGCATCGCCTGAGCAGTTTGTTGTACGCGTTGCGGATCAAGTGTCACCATAATCGTTCCACCCAGTGTGCTTTGTCCTTGGCGGCCAGTGGCTGCCAATAGCATCCCCCCTTGCGCAACCCCATAGTGGTGCGTCTGGCCATCTACTGTTTGGGTGACGCTGCCGGCAAAGGGGAGCACCCAATGGATTTCGCTGCTATGACGGGTTTCCATCTGGACAGGCGTATTTGCACCGGCGGCTAGCTTCATGCCATTGATGTCAATGAAAGTGACCTTGCTGTTGAATGCATGAGCATTTTCGGCCGGCTCATAGCCACAAAGAGAAGGGTTGCTGCGCCCGAGCCGGTCGGCATAACTCTTGTGGTCACGGCTGATCATTGCCAATTTTTCACCAAAGGGCAGTGATGGAAGAGGCGGTAACGATGAGCGCACTGAAGTCTGAGTTTTATAGATTCGGCAATTAAGGGTTGAAATATGTGAGGTCGCCCATATGTTGATTTCATGGACCAAACTGAAGATGGACGGCGCCTGTCCAGACAGGCGCAACACGAACGCAGAAAGCAAGCGGTTCGCTTGCATCGGCGAGGCATGAAAACGACAGACATTGCGCAAGCATTGAGCATGTCGCCCACAACTGTTTATGCCGCCATCAAGGCGGCCGACGAAGGCGGTGGCATTCGTGCTTTGGCACCCAAACCTACGGGGCGTCAACTCGGCCAAAAACGACAGCTCACAGCCGAGCAAGAGCTACACATTCAGCGCTTGATTTGTGAAAAGCGCCCTGAGCAACTCAAGATGCAGTTTGCGCTTTGGACTCGTGCTGCGGTGATGCAACTGCTCGAACAAGAATTCAATATCAGCATGCCTGTACGTAGCGTTGGCGAGTACCTCAAGCGCTGGGGTTTTACCCCGCAAAAGCCCACCGTTCGCGCCTACGAGCAAAGGCCAGAGGCGGTGAAGCAGTGGCTCGATGAACACTACCCAGCCATTGCTGAGCGAGCCAAACAAGAGGGCGCAGAGATTCATTGGGGCGATGAAACCGCCGTGGTCAACACAGATGTGCGTGGACGTGGTTACCACCCCAAAGGTCAAACGCCTGTGGCCATGGCCGTTGGCGGCACACGCCACAAACTGTCAATGATCTCCACTGTCACCAACCAGGGCAAAGCAAGCTGGATGATCGTCGAAGACGCCTTCAACAGCGACAAGCTCATCGAGTTTCTGCAAGCGTTGATCAAAGACGCCAAGAGGAAAATCTTTCTGATCCTGGACAACTTGCGTGTTCATCACAGCAAGCCAGTCAAGGCCTGGTTGGCTGAGCATGAGCAGCAAGTTGAAGTGTTCTATCTGCCCAGCTACAGCCCTCAGTTGAATCCCGACGAGAGGCTCAACGCCGACCTGAAACAAGCGCTAGGCTCACGCGTGCAAGTTCGCACCAAAGACAAACTCAGAGCAGCCACCGAACGACACATGCAGGCGCTGGACGAGGACCCTGATCGGGTCAAGTCCTACTTCCAGGATCCCATCGTCAAATATGCAGCCTGATCATTCAACCCTTAATTGCCGGAGCAATAGGCATGGAAAATGTGGCCGAGGAAAGCTTCAATAATCCGGATATTGTGCTTGAACACCTGCGCACCGGGCTGACCAAGGGCATCGCGCCTTCCCAAGTGAGCTAAGCCCTGCATTTGATATGCTGATGTTGTCTCAACGTTTATTTTTCCGATGGTTGCCTCCAAAAAATTAGCACTGCCCCCCCTGCTCTTTGGTAATGAGCGGGCGCAGTTGCACACCTCGGCAAGGTTGTTCGCCGAGCAGGTAGATGCCCTGTTCCCAGGAGTCAATGCCTATGATCCCTTGCCGCAAACTGAAGGCGCTTTTCGCAGCACGTCGGCTCAGGTCAAGCTCGATGGCGTGAGCTTGCTCAGCGCTTCGATTAGCCCTACCTATGTGGACCGCTTCAAAAACCAGGTTCTGACCCTTTTGTTGCCCGTCTCGGGCGACCCTTGGTGCACGGCGAAAGTGGGCAGAGACAGTGTCCACTGGGGGCTCCAGGAGGGTGGCGTGTTGCTCCCCGTTACTGACGAACGCGTGTCTGGTACGGGTGGTTTTCGAAACCAAATCATGATCCAGGTCGACGTACGGCACCTCCTGCAACATGCTCGGGCCATGCTAGGACAAGACGCACCCGCGCCGGATCTGAGGCTGGATCACATCCGACGGATTCCCCTGCATTACGGTAAAACACCACTGTTGCAAGGCATCTTTCAGACCATTCCCCTTATACGCAATTACGCCGAGCAGCCAGCGCTACTCAACACCCTGGGGATCAATGACCTGATCTTGCGCCAAGTGGCCATCTTGTTGCGGCCAGACCTTTTCCTGGTTCAGGAGCCGACGCAAGCAGAGACCAGTTTGTCTACCCGACAACAGCTGGTCAAGCAACTGTGTGAACACATGAAAGGACACATTGCCGAGCCTCTCACCATGAAAGATCTGGAAAACCATTCTGGGCTGTCTGCTCGGACCATCCAATATGCCTTTATGCATATTCACGCTTGCTCCCCAATGGTCTGGCTGCGCGACCAGAGACTGGCACTTGCCCAATCTCTCCTAATGGGGAGGTCAGGTTTGAACATCAGCCAAATTGCACAGTGTTGCGGTTTCCCCAACGCTTCGCTTTTTTCAGCCAGTTACCGCAAGAAATTTGGTGTCACACCAAGTCAGGCCATGCGCTGACGCTGTTAACTTGCCGGTGAGTGATGTTTGCGTAAATTTGATATCAAGTTGCGCATTCTGCATAGACGTCTAAACCATCAAAAACAAGAATACCGCCAGTTTATTTTTATCTGGCAAGGGTGGACGAGTGCGGTAACACGGTTCGAAATGCTCTTGTGGAGTTTTCCGAATGAGCATTTATTCTTTTTCGAAGCCTTTTGTGGCGGGTTTCGGTGTTCTGTTTTCCCAAGTGGCGCTGTCCCAATCGCTACCATCTACGGGCGAAATTCTTCGTGACAGCCGCAGTGCAGTGCAGCCTGTACCCGCGCCACAAGCGCCTGCATTGCCAGCCCCAATTGCGACCCCGTTGCCTGCGCCCACAGGGCCCACCTTCCGTGTTCAGCATTTTGAAAT
>JACCED012002418.1_pt1 | contig 13158 bp, 8 predicted proteins | sample 7455021 | NCBI WGS metagenome assembly JACCED01 (sample SAMN15323456, study PRJNA562643) | freshwater metagenome | isolation source: river surface water | place: USA:Blue River Watershed | collected 2017-08-19 | reverse complement strand
GGTCAGAACCACTGGGTAAGTTCGGCTCACTCTGATAGCAGTCTCTGCCTCCGCTGCAGTGCAGCCTGCGTCATGGGCTTTGGCGACGTGCCCTGCGTAAAATCCAGTGATCCGCTTTTCAGGGTCTAGCGTGACGTTGACAATAAAGTGTGGCGGGCAGAGCGATGTCATCTCACGGGTGAGTTGCTGTAGTGGGTTGCCCAAGACTTCCGTCCAGGTTGCGCGTGGCTGCGCAATGAGTGACGCCCGATGGAAGTGGCGGACCGTTTCCAGCCCTGAGATTCCCGGCACGACCGCTTTGGAGCCTCCTGAAAAACCAGCGTAAAAATGCGGCTCAATGAAGCCTGTCGCAAGGCGCAGGTCTGCTTCGACCCAGAGCCGGTTCACCCAGCACTCTCCGCCGCAGGAGGATTTACCCATGAATGTGAGGCTCGCTGTGTCCTCGCATTCATGGTTGACTACTCGGAAGCGTCTCGCCGCGGCGCCGAGCATTTTCTCGAGTTCGGCTGGGGTGGAGCCTCGGTGCGTGCCCGTCCCCACTAGTACGGTGATGCAAGAGTCCGGCACGCCGATCTCCTCGACCAGCCATGGGACGAGAAACCGGTCGGGTACCGGACGCGTGTGGTCTGCGATGACTATCGTCACGCGGGGCGGGCGGCCCTGAGCGCTTGCTCCGGCGAGCGCCAAGCGGGCTGTCTCTGCGAGAGCGCTGCAGCCGAAGGGTGCACGGACTGAAGAGAGAAACGCCTGTCTCGGATCGGGCAGGGGCAGGGGCGTTTGGGGAAGAAGGAGTTCCGCGTGGACGCCGGGAAGGTCGAGACGGATCTCGATTCCGGTTTGGCCGAAGGGCAGCCGCGCTGATCTCATGATGAGAGCGTATCAGAAGATGCGGGTGGGTTAATCAAAATCAATGCCCCGTATGAAGCCAGCTCGCCTCACCCACAGGATACTCACGCTGCTCAGGAACCCCACGCAAAGCTTGGCGCGGACGCTTATCCGAGTGCGGAGGCTTGGTGTGCCGATTTGATCAGGGTTGCTTCGGCACCCACTTGAATTCCAAAAAAACGACCTGCGTGATGTCCAGGTCGCTGCCGGCAGCGGGCATGAGCAGAAGATCGGTTGCCTTCGTCCAGTCTTGCATGGGTTGGTTCGTGGTGCGGTTCCGGAGGTTTTTTGCGCTGATGACGATTGTTTGTGGGTTGACTGAGGGTTTCAGTTCGAGGCTCGTGTCGAACTGGTTGTTGGCCGACACGTAGAACTTTTGTGCTTCGTTCGAGTGAAAGCGTATGGAGAGTGCAGAATTGGGCTTCGCTCTCCACGCAGGATCGTTCATTTGCTGATTTCGGGTGCCTGCTTTTTTGTTCGTAGCGCGGAACCCTTCGATGCCTCCGGGCGTTTTCGCAGGTACGGTTTCTGTCCATGCGTTGTTTGCCCAGGGAATCACATCGGTCAACTTGTCTGTTGCGACTGCATTGCCGAGTTTCGAGGGAATCGCAGCCTTTAAGTCGGAGGAGAGCACAACGTTGTTTTCATAGCGCGCATTTGAAAAAGCAAAGACGTAATCATCGGCATTGAGCACTGGAAGCGTTGCTGTCCACGTATTGCCACTACGCACCGTGGAAGCTTCGCGCCAGCTGCGGTTCACGTTGTTCGGCTCCTTTTGCGCATAAAACACCTGAAGCTCTTTGAGCGAATTTGGTGATTCCGGAGTGATCTGGACTTGCGGCACGCCGGTCTTGTCCAGCGTCAGTTCGGCCTGCGGTCGTGCGGGCCATGGCGTGTTTTTTCCGAGAACGTATTTCTCAAGCCACAGTTTTGCATCGTCTCCGAGTTTCTCAGTGTTGTGATGGCCCCGGGCTGGGATCGCAAAGGACCATGGTACTAAAGGGCTGAACAGCTTGAAGGTTTCGCCGCCGCGTTCATGGCCGCTGTGATGGTCGTTGGAACCTGTTAGCCACAGGGTGGGGGCGCGGATGTATGGTGCGTGCGACTGCGCCTCCACTGTTTGGACGAACAGCTTTTCCCCATCGGACATTGGCGGCTGACGGGTGTTCGGATCGTACATCCAAACGCCGCGATCCCGATAGTACGTGATCCAGCCGATTCCGAAATACGACACCACCGCCTTGACTCTCGAATCCATTCCAAGATTCCACATGAGCGTGCCGCCGTACGAGTACCCCTTGGCTCCAATCCGGTTCTTGTCGACCTCCTTCTGCGCCAAAAGGTAACTGAGAACCCGTCTCTGAATGGCGTACCAAAGGTAGTGCGAGGTTTGTTTGGGATCAGTGATTTCCTTCCCATCCGGTAATTTCGCGTGGATTGTCTTCGCCTCCATCCGTCCGTGCGTCAGTTCTTCCGGGTATTTAGTGTAGTGGGTGCGGTTGTCTTTTTTGCCGCAATAGTCATGCGCCATGACCGCCCAACCGTTGTTGACATACTCTGTGCTAACCGTCGGCATGCCCATCCAACCGTGCACGTCCAGAAGTCCGGGGGCCTTGCTGGCGCCGACCTTCACGCGGTAGCAGCAGTAAACCCTGACCTCTTCTTCTAGCACGTATGCGCTGATATAAGAGTCCCGCGAGTAGATGCCGTTGGCAGTTTCTTCACGCACGATCTCCTCATTGAAAGGCCCTTGATCAGGGTTGTAGCTTTTCCACAGTTCTGGCGGGCTAAGAGGAGGGCCCGATGGCTGAGCTTGGCCGGGGCTGCTTAAAAGCAGAAGAGCTAAGACTGGGAGGTGGAATTTGAGCATGTGCGCCAAGCTTATCAAGCGGGCGCAGCATGCGACGAGCGGGAAAACGGCTGCTAATCAAGAAGGGGTGGCACTGACAAGTTGATACTTCAGAAAGTGCTTTTTAAAGTTAGGGCATTAACACTGAGACATTCAGCAAAGCGCCCTCGCTGGTTGGGCGCATCCTGGGTACTCGTTTTGGCCAATACATTCATTCATCAGACGAGAGGAATGTGATGGGGGTGGTGGCTTTTGGGTTGGGACCGTTTCAACGATGGTCGGTTAGACAACGTGTTGAGCATCGAATGAGGGTTTGTAGGCGCAATTTACTGTCCTTTAGCGCTCGAGTGATGACAAAAGTGGAGCGGGCAAAGTTCAACAGATGAAAATCCTAGTTTCCTCGTGCGATGATTATGCAGACCTGTGGCCTGCCTTTTTTTACTTGTTGTTCAAGTATTGGCCAGATTGCCCGTTGCCAGTTTATCTGAGTGCGAACTGCAAGACTTATCACGATTCGAGGGTTGTGACGCTGTCGTCCCCAGTTGACAAGGGGTGGGCTGGAAATTTGCGCGATAGTTTGAGCCAGATCGAAGTTGATCACATTGTGTATCTTCAGGATGACTACCTGTTTCGTGCTCCAGTTCATAACGAGGCAATCGCGGAGCTTTGCAATTTGCTCGGCAGAAAACGGGGGGCGATGCTTCAACTTAAACCCAGAGCGCAGGGCAGTGATGATGAACAGACCGATTCCCCGGTGGAAGTCGCTCATTTTGCGCAAAGTTGCGAATGGATGACCACCCTGCAGGCCGCTCTTTGGAATCGAAGGTATTTACACGATATCATCAACCCTCAGTGGAATCCGTGGCAGGCAGAGTCGGGTGTCAACCGTCATGCCAAGCAAGTGGGAAGCGGATTTTATGGCCTTCGTAAAGGGCAGGAACGAGTCTTTCCCTACACCGAAGCCGTGAAAGGAGGGTATTGGCTGCCTGACGGGGCACGTCTTTGCCGCCACGAGGGCATTCCGTTGGACTTGAAGTTTCGACCTTGTCTTCCGACAGGACGAAGTTTGGCGCACAAGATGTACAGGAGCATTGTAAAACGAAAAACCGAGTTTCTTCGGAAGTTTTCACAAAGGAATGGCGGCCTGATTGTGCAGCCACTTCCTCAGGGTTGAGCGCACATGGTTTGTGAGTTTGGGCTAAGGCGTATCAAGCGGAGGTTTTGTGGAGTGCTGGGTTGCTTGGTTGCAAATTGGCCCGCGGTTGCGGAGCGCGTTTCTTGTTCCGGCAGGGTTTTCTTAGCTTAGGGATGATGCCCCCGTAGATCCTCGGGCAGATTAGGATTGTCCATCGCAAGTTGGGTTTCGAGGGTTTGGAGCATTCGTGCAGCTACCGAGGGATGATCCTTGGCGCATTCCTTCTGCTCGTAGGGATCCACCGATAGGTGGAAGAGCTCTGTTGATTTTGCGGTGCGGATGAGTTTCCACTCGCCTTGGTGCAGGCTTTGTCCGCCTTTCATGGCGATATAAACTGCGCGTTCCGCGTCTCCGGGCACGGCCCCGCTAAGGGCCGGCCATTGATTCAACCCGTCCCATTGCAAGTCCTCGCGTGACTCGAATCCCGCAAGCGCTGCGATGGTTGGAAACCAATCCACCGCGTGCATCGGGGCCGTGTGCTTGCGCGGTTTGAGTTTCGCCGGCCAGTTGGCGAAAGCGCACACGCGTGTGCCGCCTTCGTAAAGGGTCGCTTTTTGTCCGCGTAACGGGTCGTTTTCACTGTTCATCGGAGAATGACCGACAGCGCCCATGTACACGTTCTTGAGCGATTCGATGCCGCCGTTGTCGCTGGTAAAAATGATCAGCGTCTTTTCCCGCTGCCCGGTGCGCTCCAGCGTGTCCACGAGCTGGCCGATCTTTGCGTCCAACTGGCTCACCATCGCCGCAAGCCGTAAGCGCGAATCCTGGCGCTCGGGGTCTGTGTCAAAGACCACGCCGGCGTAGAGCTTTTTGTAGTCCTCCGGGGCATCCACCGGGGTGTGCACCGCATGGAAGGGCACGTAAACAAACCATGGCTCGCGCTTTTCTTCGATCAGACGTACTGCTTCCGCTGCGACAATTTCGGTTGCGTTGCCCTCTTCATCGATGCGCTTGCCGTCTCGGTGCCATGTGTCCTCGAGCGTGCCCCGACGGTATTTGTGCGTCCACGGGTCTGCCGCGCCCGTCAGGCTTCCGTGGCTCTTTGTGAAACCGTAATGGTTCGGACCCCATTCGGGCAATGCGCCCAGATGCCACTTCCCAGTCATGGCGGTAAAGTAGCCGATTGACTTGAGGGCAGAAGCGAGCGTGCAAGTGGCGAGCGGCATCGCGCGAAGGTTGGATGGCGCCAGCGGGTGAGGGCCAAAGCGGCCGGGATAACGTCCGCTCAGCAGCGCTGTCCTTGTGGGTGTGCAAACAGGCTGCACGTAGTGCCTGTCTAGTTCAACGCCTTGCCGCACGAGGTCATCCATGCGCGGAGTTTTGGAAAACCCGCGATGCCAGCCGACGTCCGACCATCCGAGGTCGTCGGCGACGATCATGAGCACGTTTGGTTTCTCAGCAGCTTTTGAGAGCCCAGCGGAAAGAAGGGTGAGCAGGACGGCTAACTTTATAAGATTGGAACGCATGTGAGTGGGGGTGCCGTTGTGATTTATTCAGGGCCGCAGCTTGAAATGGGTTGCGCCGTGACGCCAGCTTTGGATTTCCGTACCGATGCCTCTTCTTCCGGGCAAGTGCACGTTGCGAACGTCTGGCCGGTTGCTGAATCGAATTTTTTCGAGGGCGTTTGCGGTTGAGTTGTTTGCGGGTTGCTGAGAAAAAGTCGCCCAATCTTGAACGGCTTGGGCTGACCCTTTTCATGCCACCATCCACCCACCCTCGGTTCCCCAACACGATTGTTTTAGCGCTTTTCGGCGCCTCTATTGCGAGTTCCGCTGCTCAAGTGGATCTGGCGGGTTACCGCGGTCCTGCTTCGGCAATGACCGCGAATGTCGCTAAGCCTGCAGCCCGAGAGGTTGGGGCCGTGGCGTACCTCGGCGTCCAAGTGAAACGGGACACGGGTGCTGGGGTATTGATCGAGGGCGTGGACCCTGTGTCGCCTGCGGCGGGTGCCGGGTTGCAGCCGGGGGATGTCATTCTTGAGGTGGATGGAAAGGCGCTCGCGGATGAGAGCGCTTTCAGGGAGTGGTTGCGCGCGTGCGGGCCCGCCCAGAGCGTGGGGCTCCAACTGCGCCGCGCAGGTGCGAGTTCAAGTGTCACTGTGGTGCTGGGGGCGGTCAGTCGCCCGCTTAAAACAAGCAACGAGCGCGTGTATTTGGGAATCAACTATGGGGAGCCTGGCGACTTGGGTGCAATGGTCGAAAACGTGTCGAAGGATTCACCAGCGGCGAAAGCGGGGGTGCGCAAAGGGGACGTCCTGGTGCGCTTGGATGATGTTCCTGTGAGCACCGCAGCGACTCTTTCCGACCTGCTAACGGAGAAGCGGCCCGGTGATCTGTTGACACTTTCTGTCTTACGCGAAGGTGCTTCACTCGTGCTGACGGCCAAGCTCGGTGTTTCCTCCAGCGGACTGCTCCCGCTTTCGGCGGTTCTACCTTCAATCTGGCGGCGCGATGAATTCAAGCTCGCGGTCATTGGTGTGGAATTTCCTGACACCAAAATGAACCCCGTGATCAACCGCGAGGCATGGGAGGAGGCGTTTTTTAGCGAGCAGACTTATCAAAACAAGAAAAGCGCCACCGGCCAGCAGGTGCACGGAAGCCTCGCGGATTTTTATCGTGAGAACTCGTGCGGGAAGCTGCGGGTGAGTGGTAGTGTGTTCGATCCCGTTTGTGTGGCCAAGACCCGTGCGGAGTGGGCCGCTGCCGCGCGTGAGGCCGAGCAGGCAGCGTTTTGTAACGAGGTGCTTGACCGGTTTTTGGAGCGGGAGGGTGCGGAGGCGCTTAAGGGCTTTGACGGGTTGATTTTTATATACGCGGGTGAGAGGTACACGAAGGTGAACCGCAACACGTTGTTTTGGCCGCATCGCGCGAGTTTCTCGCGCGCGGGAAAGAAGTGGTCATACTTCATCTGCCCGGAGGGCGGGAGGACGATGGTCTCAATCAGCGTGTTCTGTCATGAGTTCGGGCACATGCTCGGGTTGCCTGACTTATATGCGAGGCCCGAAAATCCCGGATCGGAGGGGCTTGGTGTCTGGTGCCTGATGTCGAATGAACGGGGCGGCGGCAAACCGCAGCAAATGTCCGCGTGGTGCAAGGAACAACTCGGATGGCTTGCGCCTGCGGTCATTGATCCCAGGGTCCCCCAAAAACTGGTGCTCGGACCGGTCGAAGGCTCGGCGGGCGAGGCCTTCAAGGTGCTGCTGCGCCCGGATGGTGCGGAGTATTTGTTGTTGGAAAACAGGCGGCGCATTGGTTTTGACGAGAGTCTTCCTTCCGAGGGGCTGTTGATCTGGCGGGTAGTAGGCCGCCGCCCGATGTTGGAGGAGGCCCACGGAGTGGAGGGGCCGAGCGGGCCACGAGTGTTTCTTGGGAGCGTCCCGTATCCGAGTCGTTCCAACACCGCGTTCACCCCGTTCACCACACCCTCAAGCCGCCCGCAGTTGGGTGGCGGGTATCCCGTGCACATCACCAACATCCGGCAGCATCCCGACGGACGCGTCAGCTTCCTGGTCGGCTACGAGTACGATTAACGTGCTGTGCGCGCTGGGACGCAATCAAGGTCGGCATTCTATCCATCCCAAGCATTGTTCGCATTTTGAATTTCGGTAGTAGCCCCGATGCAGCAGGGCACGGTTATTGATATGAATACGGATCTCGCCATGGAGGCTGCAGCGGTGGGTTTGGAAGAGACCCTGTGGCGCCCTGATTTGGTGGCTTACACGGTTACGATGATGCAGAGTGCTCCGCTCTGGAAACCGGACGTGCATTCCAGTGGCAAGTCGGGCGTTCGGTATAATGCGATACAGGCGGGGTCTAACAACGTCCCGAACTCAATCCACCCCTATCCAAAGCTCGCGACTGGTTGTACAATTGAAGCGGTCTCTGCATAAAAAATGCCGCCTGCCAAAGGCTGCAGTTCGCGACCCTTTACATCAAGATCCCGGCTGGCAGTGGTGATGAAAATGCCGCCCTTGTCATCAAAACAACACGAGGTAACGGCTTCCACGGGGAGTTTTATTTCGGCGATCCTTCCGCCCGTTTTTGGGTCATGGCACACCACTCCCCAGCCGCCCCACAGGGCAATCCATAGGTTTCCATCACGATCCGAACACATTCCGTCAGGAAATCCGTCCGCAATTTCGATCACACACCTGCGGTTGGAAATCTCGCCGGCATGGAAGTCGAAGGCGTCCACGCGTCTGGTGGTGGAGTCTATGTAGTACATCGTGCTTCCCTCAGGAGACCAGGCGAGGCCGTTGGAGATGCTCACATTCGCGACCACTCGCGAGATCTCGAAGTCGACGGGATCAATTCGGTAGAGATTTCCGCAATTTGGCTGCTCGTTTAGGGACATGGTCCCGGCCCAAAGCCTGCCGCGCGGATCACATTTCGCGTCGTTGAAACGATTCGAGGAAGAGTCACCTTCAGGGTTTGCAACTGTGCGCCCGATACCATGTTCAGGATCCCATTCCACGACCTTTGCTCCAAGACCAACGAGGAAACCACCTGCTGTTCGGGGCACAATGAAACCGACTCTGTCGGGAAGCGTCCAGACGCGGTCCGCAGTCTTGGCAGGATCAAACGCGTGTATTTCACGTCGCTCGATATCGACCCACCAAAGTTGACTTTGGTGCCAGAGAGGGCCTTCGCCAAGCACGGCCCCGCACGGGTGGATACAGGTGGCGCGAATCGTTTTCATCCTTACGCGACATCCTTCATTTTCTCGAGTCGTTCACAAGCAACATTCGGGGGGGCGTTTCGCGGTCAGGATTGCCGTGGAACATGATTAAAACTCCGATGGTTTATTCAGTAGAGTAGATTCTACTTGTTTTTAAACACGGCGCTGCGCACCAGTGCCCGTACAAATTCAGCCACCGCAAAGTCGCTTTTTTCGGCCTCTCGCACAATGCCGGCAACTGCATCTTCATCCGCGAAACTAGGTGGCCTGCCTATGGCGTATTCTAGAAGCGCCTCAGCAAATCCGCGCGCAAAGGCGTGTTTCTTCGCGGCGAGGATCTCGCGAAGCGCAAAGTAGTTTTCAAATTTCGGGCCCTTGTGGAGGGCGCCACTTGAGTCTATTGGCCAATCCTGCAGGCCGCCCTGAGCTTTCTTGTACGACTCGGTCGTGCGCCACTGCCCGATGGCGTTGAAGTTTTCCAATCCAAAGCCAATCGGGTCGATCTTGCGGTGGCACTGGAGGCACTGCGCCTCCTCTTGGTGGGCGAGAGTGCGTTCCCGGGGGCTGAGCGGTTGATCTCCGAGGCGACTGAGCTGCGGAACGTTTGGCGGCGCGGGAGGCGGCGGGTCATGCAGCAGTTTTCGCAACACCCACGCACCGCGTTCCACCGGACTTGTGCGTTCGCCGTTGCCGCCCATGGCCATGATGGCGGACATCCCCAGCAAGCCTCCGCGCGGAGAGCCCGTCGGCAGCGTGACCGGCCGGAATTCGTCTCCCGCAACTCCGTCAATTCCGTAAAATTGCGCGAGAAGTCCGTTGATCACAACCCCGTCGCTTTTGAGCAGGCGGGTGAGGCTGCCGCCGCTTCGGAGCAGGTGTGCAAAGGTCTCGAGGACCTCGTTGCGTGCGGCAATCTTCATGCTGTCGTCAAATTCAGGATATAAACGGGCGTTGAAGCGGAAGAAGTCCAGGCGGTCCATGCCAAGCCACTGGTGCACAAAACCGCTCACGAACGCTTGTGACTTTGGGCTCGCAATCATGCGGTTCACTTGCTGCTCCAGTACCGCCGGTGAATGCAGTGCACTCGTACGCGCGGCCTCATGAAGCGGGTCATCGGGCGGCGCGCTCCACAGAAAGTAGGAGAGCCGCACAGCAAGCTCTTGGTCTGAGATCTGCGAGACTTGGCGACTTGCGCTTGGTTCGCTCAGGTAAAGAAATCCTGGTGAGGCGAGCACCACGCTGAGGGATTCTTTGAGCGCCGCTTCAAACGAATCGCCTGCAGCCCGCAAGCGTGCAAAGCGTTGCGAGAGGCTTTCAATAAAAGCCGTCTCTGGCACTGCATGCCGGAACGCTCGGGTCGTGAATCGAGAGATGATTGCTCTGGCGTGTTCCTCCTCGGAAAGGGATGCGCCTCTTTCAGAAAAAAGTTCCGGCGCCTTCTCCGCTGGCGTGGCTTGGGCGGGGGCCCTTTCGAGCTCCATCCAGTCGATCCACATCGCGGGTGGATACCAGGTTTTGTGTTTGTTTCGGTAGAGCACGGCGATTGCGACTTCGTGCTCCCGGGAGTTCAGGCGTTTTTCACGGAGGGCGAATACGCGGCTGCCCGTGCTCGTGAGCGTGACGGGTATTTCAATGGTTTGCGGTTGTGCGATGGTGCCTGTGACATGGTGCGTGCTGAGGATGTCGAATGCACCGGGTTGTGTGGGGTGGCCGACCTCGATGAAATGCCGACTCCTGGGGGTGTCTTCGAGGGCGGCCATGCGCACACGCAGGATGTATTCTCCGGGAGGCCAGTCCGTTGGTGCGGTGAGGCTTTCCTGGGGGCGGAGGATGAATACAAAAAGGTAGGAGCCGCGGTCGGTGTGCGGCAGCTCAAAGTACTTGGCGACGTTATCGGTCTCCCTGTCAAACTGCTCCTTCAAGCTCGCGCCTTCCGCGGCGTCCTTGAACCCGAATTCAACGGGAGTCGGTGCGCCCTTGATCTCCGGCCAGTGCCGGTAAAAGCGACTTGGGTTTTTGCGCACTTCGTCAAGGTTGCGGATTTCAGCAGTCTTCCCCGTATTTTCAGGCGAGGCTGCGGCCGCGTCCACGGCGGCAGTCCACTTGTGATAGGGCTCCACCTTTTTCGTAAGCACGTTCGCATTGTTGTGAAGCTGAATGTCCGCCACGTGCTCCAGTTCAGTGTGGAGCTTCAATGGTTTGTCTTTCGCCGCATGCTGAGTGAAGGCGTCATCGATGGCGCGGCGGCCGAGTGCAAGGTATTGCTCCACTTGGTCACCGGACATGAACAGGGACGAGCCCACCGTGTCAAAGTTGCCAGAGCCCCCGTCCGCCGGGAGTTCGCGTGTATCAACCTCAACACCGATCAAATCGCGAATGGTATTTGCGTACTCGCGTCGGTTGAGTCGCCGAACGATGGATTTCCCACCCGAATCCCCGATTGTACGTCTGGCGGCAACCATCGTTTGGGAAAGGGATTCGAGGAAATCCGTCTTAGCCGGCCCGGCGGGCTGACGGGCGTCTTCCGGCGGCATTTCACCGGAGTTGACCTGGTTGAGGATCTTCTGCCAGCGGTCCGCAATCTCTACGGAGTCCAATACGAAGGGGATTTCATCGAGGCGCAGCCTGCCTTTTTGTTTCTGAGCGCCGTGGCACTCCGTGCAGTAGGCTTCGAGAAACCCCCGCTGTTTTTCATCCAGCCTCGCGACCGGTGGTTGTGCCGCGGATGCTGAAATTAGCAGAGCACACCAAAGGCTCGGGAACATGCGCGCGATGTGCATTCGTTTTTAGGCGCTGTGGACCTACGCGAGGAGTTCCTTAACGGGTCCGGTGCTGTCGCCGTGGCGCGCAATATCAACACCGATGCCGTTGAGCAGTGTGAGCCAGATGTTGCAGAGAGGGGTGTCCTTTGGAAGCACGAGGTGTTTTCCCCGATTCAGGCCGGCGCCACCTCCGGCGACGATCGTCGGGCAGTTGTTGAGAAAGTGAACCGAGCTGATGTTGCTTCCAAACACCAACACAGTGTGATCGAGCAGGGTTGAGCCGTCGGGCTCTTTTGCAGCCTTGAGGCTGTCAAGGAATCCTGCGAGCAGGGTGCTTTGGACAACATCTTTCTTTTGTGAAAACTCCATTCGATCGCCTTGCGATCGCTCGTAATGGCTCAGGTCGTGGCCGGTGTATGGGACGTCAATGCTCTTAAGCAGGCTGTCCACCGGTTGGCGGTACGTTAGCACGCGTGTGGTGTCGGTTTGGAGCGCAGCGACCGCTAAGTCGTACATGACTTTGATCTCCTCTTTTCCGGCAAGCCCAGGCCGTGGTTCCGGCAGCGGAGCCGCAGGTTTCGGTACGTTCAGCCACTGTTCGTCTTTGCTCAGCCGCGTTTCAATCTCGCGGATGCTCTGCGCGTATTCGTCGAGCTTTGCGGTGTCGTCGCGGGAAAGTCCGCGCTTCACTCGGGCGAGATCCCCGACGAGGGCGTCAAGGACGCTGCGCTTCTCCAGAAGCATCCTCTGGCGTTGGCCAAGCGGCGTATTTTCCGGCGAGAATAGCTTGTGAAACGCCGTAACTGGATTGTCGCAACCTGCGATTGGGTTGCCGTGCTCGTTCCACGCCAGTGACAGGCCCGGGCCGTGGCCTTGCTTGTCTGCATCGGCAGTGCCGAGTTGGATGGAACTAAAGCGCGTGTCCCGTCCAAGTTTTGCCGCAGCCACCTGGTCCGCAGAGATACTGTTGCAAAAGCTGCGCCCGGGCTCTGCGTAACGATTTGCTCCCGTGAGCCAGAAGGTGCTGCCCCAGTGGGCTTCATTGCTGAATTTGTGCGAGCATCCCTGAATGATCGTGAAATCTTTCTTGTGCCTTTCGAGTGGGGCAAGGCCTGGAGGTAAGGCGTATTCGGCACCGGTTTGGTGCGGGTCAGGGTACCATGTCTCGCGGGTCACGCCCCAGCCGAACCCAAGGAACACGATACGTTTAGGACGGCTAGGGATTGGCTGGGCGCTTGCGAAGCGACGGAAGCCGAGAGACTCAAGGAATGGAAGCGCGATTAGGGCGGAGCTGCTGCGAAGGAATTGGCGGCGGGAGTTGTGGAGGGGACTGCGCACAGTTGATTGTATACAATCGGAAGCCCGGCGATGACAAGTCGTTACTCAATGCCGCGCCCATCGGATGACTCCCAGTCTCCCAGTATGCGCCGCCACAGAATACCGCCCTTTTTGGGGGATCTCCTGCTGGTTCCGGTTCCGTGTCCGGAGCGAATCCCGGCGATGGAATTCTTCACTCGCCGGACCACGCTCGACGTCACTCGCGGTGCGTGAAGCGCGGATCGGCAATGCGAAAAGTGGGGCGGAAATTTTTGAGGTCCCGTGGGCGCGTGACTGGCTGTCTTATTTGTCGGCCGCCTTGTCGGTCGGCTGCCTTGTCGTTGTCTTATTTGGAAGGGGGCGCGCTGTCTTTGAAATCCTTCATCATGCGATCCAGTTTGGATTTCATCGCCTTGGCTTCCTCGCTCTTGGGGTTTGTTTCCTTGAGCTTTTGGGCAAGCTCGCGCATTTCC
>JACCED010903581.1_pt1 | contig 13160 bp, 20 predicted proteins | sample 7455021 | NCBI WGS metagenome assembly JACCED01 (sample SAMN15323456, study PRJNA562643) | freshwater metagenome | isolation source: river surface water | place: USA:Blue River Watershed | collected 2017-08-19 | reverse complement strand
TGTTCACTAAACACAACTTTAGACTTATTAGCTTTTATTTCGTCATATTCTTCTTCTGTAAAAATTTTTTTCATTGTTTCTTCATTGTGAACAGCCTCTTGCTTTCTTCCATAAAATACAAAAATAGTATCAACTTTATTGTTAACAAGATGTTTTACTTTGTATGTTATAATATCTAAAGGTTCATCTAATGGTTTAATTGCGGATATAGATTGTGACATATATATAAATAAATTATTATTTTTAATTTAGTTAAAATCAAATCAATTAAATTAAATTATTTAAATTCTATTTATATGCGTTGGCAATCCATGGCCAAACAATATCATATAAACTAAAGCAACGGCTCCAATTAAAATACTTCTATTCATTGCCATATTTTGTGATTGTCTTAATGCAAATCGCATTATTAAATAAAGAATAACAGCGATAATAAAAGCATGAAATAGATGTGTTAATGCACGTTCCATTTATAAATTATAGAGAGAAAATAATTTTATACTAAATCATAATAAGGATTGTCATTGATTTTCATTCCACAATATTCTTCTGGATATTTTTTATAGTCTATTGGTGAGTAGATACCGGCTTCCTTTGCGTTTTGCAATACCCATTTAAAATTTTCCCAAAATTCTTGTCCATGCCCAACAGATTTTGTAGCAATATGAGATAACTCGTGTAAAGCAACAAATGTAAGTGTATTTATGTCAATTAATTTTGAACCATTTTTTTGTTTATTTAAACAGAAAGCTATTTTTTCTCCTTTATTTTCACTATAAGCTGTTAGTTCACTTGTTGGTAAAGTCTCACTTATTTTTGTTGGATTAAAACCTTTAACTAATCGTTGTGTACGTTCATCTTCAGGATGTTTTTCTTTTAAATATGATACCATATCTTTCAATTTTTGTGTAACATCAGCTAAAAGATTGGCTGCTAATTCCATTTTCGTTCTTTCTCTAACACAATATCTATTTCCATCTTGAGACGCAATAATGCATTTTAAATCATAAGCATCTGATTGGTAATATATTACTAAACATAAAAATAAAACAAACCCCAAAAATATGTAAAAAAATGTGCTGTGTTTTTCCATATATTATGTAATCAAAATATATTTCACATAATATGTTATTTGCCAACAACTTTATGCCAATCATTAATTAACCAATTTGGATTGCGTGATGCAAATTTTCTCATAAACAACGACCCGTTCTCTCTGGCTTTCGCAATTAAATCCGGTGTTATCTCATCAAATGTTAAAGGACTTCTTGTTTCTTGACCCCAATCAACGTAAGTAACTTTTCTTTTTTCAACCTTTCCTTCCAAACCATTGTTTAATATACATAACGAAGACGCTATCCACATTTCATCTGATGCTTTAGCTACATTTGACATTATATTCCATATTGATATATTAGTCTGTTTTTCAAAATTAAGTAGTTGTTCAACATTTGGACGATTTAACATAACCCATTGGTCACTTTTCAAAACGCATTCATCTGGTAATTCTAATTTCAATGGCATAAATTGATTGCTGTAAGCATAACCATTTGTCGGCTTATCGTTGAAATCAATCCAAGATTTTGTTTGTTCATTTACTATTTCAAAAAATTTATCAATTCTGTAAATGGGAATACATGACTCAGAGAGAAAAACAAAATAATCGGCACTGAATCCCCGGACATTGAACGCATCATCCATCAAATAATACATAGCTTTTGACAATTCAATTGAACCCCAATTTGGACGTAAATTACTTCGTATCAATCGCTCGCCAACCCATCTACTTCTGATTCTCTCTGGAAACTTGGCGTGAATAAAAATTTCAATGTTGTTATAATATTTTCCATTAAAATCTTCTAACCAATCCCTCCATAAATTTTCAAGTGGTAAATCGTCTATTATAATAAACATCAGAGCTACTTTTTTCTCTCCAACTGGCAAGTTAAGTTCTTGATTTACTTGAGAATTTTTAAACTCTGTTAATCGTGTTTTATTGGAAGGTTTTATTGGCTGAGGAGGAGGGGTAGGTGTAGGAGGAGGAGCATCAACTATTTGACCTGTTGCTTGTAATTTTTGTCGCTTTTTCATTTCCATTATTTCTTTTAACGATTTACGAGGCTCACTTGAACCAGCACGAAACTTAATTTTAGTTTTATTTTGTCTCTTTGTTTTTCTTTTGTTGTGTCGTTTTTTTCTAAATGTTTTCATATATATATATCAAAATAATTTAAAGTTTACATTACATTTAATGTAATGTCTAAAAGTTTATTAAGAAAATTTTTAGTATTTTCAAAAGATTTGTTTGTTGAAGAATCAAATAAACATAATACAACTGAATTCTGTTTGCGATTAGGTTTTGCAACAACTATTTTGGTTGGACACGGAATTTACACTTTTTCAACTGAAAAAAACGATGCTATTATCGTCACAAAAAAATATAAAATGAATAGAAATGGTTATACAGATTTTATGGTAGTAGATGATAAAGGAAGACATTTTAATGTCAATAATAGTTTATGGTTTTGGAAGTGGGATTCAATAGAAGATTGGCATAAAATAGTAGAAAATCAACAACTATTTATTAAATATTATGGTTGGAGAATACCTGTTTTAGGTTTTTTTCCAAATATTGTATTATCTGATAAGGCACAATTTTTAGACAGAATGAGTAGGTCAGAATTTATTAGATTTGAAGCTGAGAAGTTGCTTTAATATTTATCTTCTTTTTTCATTTGTTTCCTTTCGTTTTTGTTTTGTTCCCATTCTTCAAATTTTCTGATAATTTCCATTCGTTGTTCTTTTGTGTTACCATTTATGACATCAAAATATTCGTGCAAAGGTTCGGCATCTAATCCTTCATTTTTTAAAAGTTCAAATACTTTATATTCATAATGCAACTTGCATTCATTTGTCTCTGAATTTGTTACATATAATTGTGATGGTTCGGAAAACATAATGTGTTTGGAAATGCGATACTTTCCGATAGAAATATAATTGTTTTGGTTAAACGCTTCCATTTTCACTAATGAATATGTCTTTATTGTTATTTGATGTATTAAATTCAATTTTTTTTAAATCAACTTGAAAAAATTTTAGGATATAGAATAATGGAACCAACATCAACATCAACACCAATATACTTTGTTAGGTGAGTTATGTGAAAATATTAAGAAAATAACAAACGAAAATGCAGTTCAAAATATTTTTATGAGTAAAAATAATGATTATATAAATTATTTATAAAACATCGTCATAAAAATATTTTATATTTATAAAAATTTGTTACCATTTATGCTTATTGAGGTCCACTGCCAATTTCTAAAGGCGGCCTCATAAAATCAGGTTCTATTGTGGACTGGTTCCATGGGCCTGTATTAAGCTGTGGATTTTGTGGCTCGGAACGTAGTTGAAGGTTAGCATTTCTCAAGGTTTGTCCGATAGTATCGATGCCAATGTGGTAACCAGCCTTCAACAAGTTAATATTGGCGAGTTCGCCCTTACCAGAAGGGTTTAATTGAGCCCATTGAGAGTTAGTATCCTTTGGTAAAAGTTCAGCAGGATTTTGAATATTAGGCTTTGAGCAAGAAGATGGAACGCCAGGCATAGAGGTTTGAACACCATTAGCAGAGGCAAACACTTCGTTTCCATTAGGGTCAGAAGGGCGAACGCCGGCAGACATCTGTGCGTTAGTATTCTTGTATTGTTGTTGCATTTGAGCATTGGATTCAGGACCAGGCATACCTTTAGCGCCTAAATAACCAGCAAACATATAAACACCATATGCGACAATAAGTAAAACAATAATGGCTCCAATTCCATAGTCATTCCATAGTTTCTTTAAAGAGACACTCATTATATAAAATTAATGATAAAATAATTTTTATGATTAATATTAATTATCCTAAACATTTTTGAATTTGATTTTTCTAAAAGTGAGCAAATGGATAAAGATTGTTGACCATAATTATCTTAAAGACCTTCTAATTCACTTTCTGAAACATCATCGATTTCGGCGTCAAAATCGCTATCACTATCATTAATATTTTCTATTAAATATGTTTTCTTAATATTCTTTGCTTCTAAATAAGCCAGTATTGCGTTCTTTTTTGCTTGTTTGGCTTTATTTCTTGCTTCCTTATATAATTCAAAATAAACCTGGTTTGGTTTTTTTAAAGTAATAGAATCTTCACCTTTTTCTAAATTTAAATCTGTTATCTCTTTTAAAACATCGTTATTTTCCTCAATGTCATTCGTTAAATCTTCAAAATCAATATCTAAAGATGTTTCGTCATTCTTATTTTCTTCTGATTGTAACAATTCAACAGGGTTAAATTCATCTAAAGAATCGATGACATCATTCATTTCTTCGATTTTTGATTCAACATCATGTTTTGTTTCTTCATCAATAGAGAGAATTGTATTATCATTTTTTGGGTCACTAATAGTTACTAAATTATCTAATGGTTTTACAATTTCATCCATTTTAAATTCGTCTAAATTTTCTAAAGGTTTTTGTTCACTAGATTTTTTATGTGATTTAATAAGACAACTTTCAAAAATTGGCTCATTATCTATCACCATAACTTGTTTTAACTCAATTTCAATTTGGAAGTTTCTAGATGTAAATTTAATACCTTGTATTTCTAATATAGATATCATTTCGGTATCAGTTGTAATATCATTGATTCCTAATGTAATTTCATTTTCATTGTATATTTTCACTGCAGGTATGTCTTCTTTTATGTTTTTTATATTTGTTCTTAATAAATAATTTTTACCACCTTTATAAGTTTTAATCAAAGCATTAAATGCATTTTCAATATCATTTTCTTCTAAATTACCTTGAAACCAAGCATCTTTTTTTTCATAAATAAGTTTTTTACATTTTTCTTCTAAATTCAGAAACCAATCTATTAGCGTTTCAGAGTTTTTGTCAAACATTAAATCGCAATAGTATTTTTTACCTGTTTTAACAAATCCTTGTCTGGTTAAACTCTTTGTTGTCTGAATGTATAAAGGTTTTTTGTTGTGTTCAATTTTTGTGAAATAAGCACCTCCTTGAATGCCAACTGGATGCGCTAAAGAAATCTTTGAGAAATCAAATAATTCATTGGGTTCAATAATATTATCCATATTACTGAAATTATAGAAAAATTAAATAATATTAACACGCATTTTCACTTTTAAAAGAGTTTTCTAAATTAGTCTATTTCTTTAAATAATGGTTCTTTATAATAAAAATCAGTGTCTGGTTCAATGCATATGCTTTTTTGTTTATAATATTTTAATGCATCATTTAAATTAGTTGTTACGTAAGCTGTTTCAATACTTCTGTCAATCAATGAATTATATAAATCAATATCGTTTTGATTGTTACATATTTTTAAACATCCAGAACAAGTTCCACAACACACATGTATAACTATATATTTGTCTTGATAATTGTATAAAATTAACAATGTTTTATCAAAACCACTTCCCTCAAAATGATAAAACATTAAACACACATTAGTTAAAAGATTTCCAATATTATTTTCTAAATACTTAATAAAATTATCATATTTTATAATTGGTGGAGGTTTTACATAAAGGTCAAGTATAAATTTTCTATCTAAAATAGACATATAGCAAGCTGTAAAATAATATTTAAGTTGTTTTCAATATTAATTCTCTTACAGATAATTATGAAAGACTCGTTTGTACAACAATGTTTAGATATATTAAAGAGAGAAGACATTAAAAATGAATTCAAAATGTTGTTAAAACCAGTAATTGATTTTATATTATATGAGATAAATCCTTATATTTACATAATTATGAGTTTAGTCTTCTTAATATTCGTAATGATACTTGCAATTCTTATACTATTAATTTTGATGATACGAAATAAAGAATTTGTAAATAAAATTATCTAATATGCGGAAGATTTTTAGGAGATTATTATTTTTTATTCTCATTATTCTATATAATGGCAAGACATAGTCGAAGACACAGAAGTAGAAGTCGCAGAATGAGAGGAGGGTCTTATTCATCTGCATCCACATATGGTGAATATGTAAATGGTTCAACAAATCAACAATTCGATAGAACTTTAGGAGTTCAAGGACCATATGGACAAGTTCAAGGCAACGTTATTATTGGTGCTCAAGGTCAAAATATTCAACCAACATCAATGATGCCATCTCAAACGAATTTGAGCAGAATTCAATCAGCAGGAAGACGAAGACGCAGAAGAGGTGGGTTTTTAGGAGAAGTTGTTAACCAAGCAATTGTTCCATTCGCACTTGTTGGTATGCAAAATACTTATAGACGTAAGAGAGGCGGGCGTGGCAGACGTACTCGTAGACACCATAGACGTTAAATTTAATACTCTATAAAATATTATATAGATTATTAAATGTCCACTTTAATTCATTTACTATTATATTCAAAATGTCGTCTTTCGTATATCTTTTGATATTTTGGTAACGTAGATAAATCACATTTGCCTTCTCTTGGATAGTCATAAAAGTCCTTCTGTAAATCTATTGTTCCGTTTTTTACACTTTCTTCTAATTTATTCCAGTGTTTTTCTGATTTACAATGTCTGAAATTGCGACCAACAGACAATCCATCTTTTCCACATTTCGAACACTTAGGTTTACCAAGTTCTTTATCGTTAAAATTAACATGTTGATGTATGGTACCTCTTGACCACCTATATTTATTTTCAATTTCCTTTTTTTTCTCTTCAGACAAATCTGGTTTGCAAATATTTGGTACACACTTAGACAAATCAAACGATACATTATTATACAATTCTGAAACTATATATTTACTTGTATACGATTTCCATACTCTTCTGCAAGGAAAACAAACAAATTTATTTCTAATACTTGCTGAACATGAATCACACCTGTCGATTCTTACTACTTGGTTTTTTAGGTCCCAGCAGTCAAAACATGACTGATTGCAATAACATTCACAGCAACAAGGGCACGTTACTATATAGCAATTTTTTTTCTGACACATATTTATTTTGAAAATATATATTTATATATTTATTTTTCAAAACTATATTTAATTATCTGATAATTGCCTAAAAGCATTATTACTGAACCACAAATTGTAAATGCTAATCCCGCACCAATTAAGAACCCAGCTTTAAACAATTTATTGTGAATAAAATAATTGCAAATTGTATACATAAATTTATTCTTCAAAATGTATTTAAGTTGATTATCTATCATATAATTTACCAAAACTTCTTCCATTTATGTCGCATCTTTTATTGTTTAATATTTCAGCAGTTTTCTTATTTCCTTCCCTTGGATAATCAAAAAAGTCTTTATATAACCCCCATTCATTATCCTTGTATTTTTGTTCAAGTTTTCTCCATTCATTATCTGTTTTGCAGTGTCTAAAATTTCGCCCCACAAGTATTCCTGGCTTACTACATTTCGCACAATTTGATTTATCAGCGTCATACGAACGACTATACTGAGTTTTAACATATGATTTCAATTCTCTTTTTTCACTTCTTGTATATGGATTATTTTGATTAACATTGCAGCATTTTATTATAGTATTATCTCTTAAAGGCCATAGGTCTTCGTCATTTAATAATACACGTTTGTTATTATCTATATTATTAAGTGCTAGAACAATATCTGATACATTGTTTCTATTATCTTCTACTCTGTGTGCAAGATACTTTGAAAATGAGGATTTCCATACGCGCTTGCAAGGAAAACATAGAAATTTTCTACGTACATCTGCATTTGAATAATAATACTTGCATTCTGGACCTACTGAATTATAATAAACATCGGCACAATAACAATTATAACAAGACAAATCACAATTGCATTTTATACAAGAACGACATAATTGATAATCTGAATTACACCCATTTTTAAGACACATTATAAATATTATAAATTTATGTTTAAATAAATTTAAAAATAAATTTATATTTAAATGTATTATGAGTTTTGATACTAAAGTTCAACAATGGGTTCAATTAGACAATGAACTTAAAAAACTTAATGACCAAGTTAAGCACTTAAGAGAACAAAGAAATGCCTTAGAAATAAACTTAACATCTTATGCTAAAAATAATAATATGACACATAGTACAATTCAATTAAATAAAGACAAGCTTAAATTCGTTGAAACAAAAGTTCCTGAACCATTAACATTTAAATATTTAGAAAAAACATTGGGAGAGATTATTAAAGACGAAACAAAAGTTCAATTAATTATGGAACACATTAAACAAAAACGTTCTGTTAAAATAGTTCCAGAAATAAAGCGCTTTTCTAATAATTAATTTATATATTAATAATTTATATGAGTGAATTAGATTATATTGGACCAGATGAATTAATATTTAATAATGATATTAAGGGAGGAATCCATTCTGGTGGATTTAATGTAAAATCAATAATGATGAAAGCTGGAATGTCTCCAATTATGACATTAAATACTCATCAAATTGGTGGAGATAAAGTTTCTGATTTGTTTAATGATTTGGTTATTCCTAATTGGACTTTGTCTTATAATAATCGAATTGTTGGTGGTAAATATAAGGAAACAGACAACATTTCAGACGATGATAGTGATGAAGATGATGTAGTGGACGACGATTTACACGAAAAATTACTAGAACTTGTTAAGGAACACGATACAGAAATGAAAAAAACAAAGAAAAAGACTACAAGAAGAACAAAGAACACCAAAACAGGAACAAAAAGAAGAAAAGTAAATTAATTATATTAAATTATTAATCTAATATAAGTAATATGATTTTTCGAGTATATGAACATTACGATGATAATCAGCCTAAAACAACATCATTGACAATGCCAAATGAATGCTTTGTTTGTTATGAAATTAGCAATGATTTCGAAACATATCCAATTAGTCTAAAATCACAATTAAATTATATCAAAAAATGTAGATGTGATGGTTGGATACATAAACAATGTCTTGATATATGGTGTAAAGAACAGAATAAATGTCCAATTTGTCGATTAAAACTTTCTGAGAAAACAAATGTTGTCTGTAAATTGGCAAGTTCTATTCCTTATTCAAATCGGTTATATATATCTGTATCTAAATCAATTTATAATATGTCAAGAATGTTTTTATATTGTTTTTTTGCATTTTCAATAATAGAATTTTATTTATGTATTGCACAAACAAAGAATCTAAATGGGAATACTTATCATAATCAAGAACGATTAATATAACCAGAAACTAATTTTAATAATATAATTTACATCTCTCCCCAAGTATCATGATTGAATGGCGAGACTAATATTTGGTCTAAATTATTCTTCATAGCGTCTACTTTCTTTTGAAATGCGATATCTTCTGCTGTCTCTGGATAAGGCGAAGATTTTTTCATTAACTCTTCTTCATCGCTTGTGATTTTCGGTTTATAACCATAACAATTAGCTCCGAATTTAACATTTGGGTTTGCTATGTAACCACCATTAACACCAGGTCTTCCGCAATCATTTTCGTGACCAGGTATAGATTGCAACGTGTTGTATGTTTTCTTTTGTGTAGGAAATAATGCTAATTGATTAGCAGACCAACCATAATTACACCATTCTGCCCCATTATTGTACGCTTTTTCAATTTGGTCATAAGTAGCTAATTCGGCGCCATAAGCAGTACATAATGCTTTTGCATTGTCATATGTATAATAATTACCAGGAATGTTAAAGACTTGCTTCTTAAATTTTATTTCTGGAACTGGCGTAGGTTGATAAGAGCTTTGGTCTATAACAATGTCAACATTAGTTTTTGGTGTAAAAAGACCTTGAACATATGCAGTGACATTTATACTGAAAAAATATTGTAAAGCGTTCACTAAAATAAGTATCACTAAAACTGCAATAATAATTATACCAAATGTTCCACCACCATTTGATGCATTATTTGTTACTTGATTGCCTGTTCCTAAAGATGAAGAAAAAGCATAGTACGCTACAACTATTAAAATTATAATAATAAAAATCATTGGGTTCATTAAGTATGCATTTAAATAATTATACATATTAACTGGGTCAGTTGTTGTTGTTGTATTTACTACTTCCATCTATATTATATAAATAGTTAAAAATTTAATGCTCAATTCTTTTTTCTATAAAATAATACATACGCTTTTGGTGAAATAATAGTTTCGGTTACTCCAACTTCTGAAACAGATGTGTCATTATAGTGATACCATTTTCCATTCGCGTTTTTAACATAAGACGTGTAATGACCACCCATTAATCCTCCGCTATGATTACATACTCCATATAATTCATACTTGTATTTGTCCTTTGTATATCCAATAACATATGATGATAAATCTAACTCATCAATTGGAAATGTTACATAGATTTGATTTTTTTGAAAACGATTATTGAATCTTTTAAGGTCGATAGCTAAAATATTTGGAAATGACCAAAACAATATTTTTTTCTTTATGTCTACATTTTCGTTATTACACTCATCTTTATAATTTTGAATAACCTCTCCTTGAACATAATGATTAAAACAATCAATCAATGATGGGGATTTATTTTCCGGAGGAATTGGCAAATCTATCATAAAAAATGGTTCCGGATTAGTAGATAAAATTTTACCATTATCTAATCTAGAAATTTCGGATACATGAACAGCGTAGAATAAATTCCAAATTTCAGAGTAATCTTTCGAGTAACAATTTTTAATCATTTCAAAACATTTTATAGCAAGATTGTCTGTTTCGTTTTCTGGATGTCCGGAAACTGTTATTTTAATTTCTCTCGAAAGTGCATTATGAAAACAATCAATCATAAATAATAAAAATTCAGAGACGTCATTTTGTGTATAACCTGTAAACATTTCCATCTTTTTAAGATGTGCAACTTTTTGTATTGTTTTTACAAATTTTCCTGGTGAAACAATGCAATTCTCATTCCATAGTATTTTTCTCAAATTGTCCCATTCTAAAAGAAGTGCAGAATCATATTTATTATTTAATTTCTTTTTATAAGTCTCATTTTCTAAAAAATCATTTAATTCATATGTATGCGATAAGATTTGAACGAAAGAATTGATAAAACATGTATTTCCTAAGTTAGCTAATCCACTTAATCCTTTATTTTTGTATTTGTCTATATTCATATTAGTATATAATATATATGATTATATATTTAAACAGATTTTTTAATATATTATTATGAGCAATAATTCAAGTGCTTTTAGAATTAGCAATGAACAACTTTTATTGATAAATATTTTGAATTCTATGTATTATGACAATCTCAGACAAATTAATAATCTTAACGAAACATTGAATAACTTAAATAATTCAAATAATCAAATTAGAAATTTATTAATACATTTGCTTAATATAAATCAAACCAATGGTTTAAATTCAAGACGTAATGGATTTTCTGAACGTCGCAACAGAATGGCAAATGATGCAAGTACAAATGATAGAAATTCAAACTCTAATTCAAATAGAATTTTTGTAAATAATAGACCTTATATTATTGAATCAATCAGTCGTCAAACAATTCCAACAACTAATCTATTTCCATCTTTAAGAAATTCAACGATGAGTTATATTGGTACAACAGAGTTAGAAAATTTATATAACAACTTTATGCAGCCAGTGGAAGTTTATCCAACACAATCGCAAATTGAAGCAGCTTCACGACGTGTTCGTTATTGTGATATATCACGACCAATTAATACACAATGCCCTATTTCAATGGAGGATTTTGATGATAATGATATGGTTACTGTTATTAGACATTGTGGACATATATTTCAAACTGAACATATAATGAATTGGTTTAGAAGTAGTTGTAGATGTCCTGTTTGTCGTTACGATATTAGAGATTACAATTCAAATGCTTCTACAGAATTTTTTAATAATTCAAGTCAAAATCATTCCAGAAGCAATACAACATACACTAACACACCATCAAATATTATAGATTCAATAGACTCTTCTAACAACATTTTAGAGAGAAGTTTTATTAATGTAACTGATAATATTAATAGTTTAGGGAGTAATTCGAACAATAATTTATATAATGATATTTTTAATGATACTATTTTTGATAATCTAAGCGGATTTATGGATGTGTCAGGCAATAATATAGATAATATGTTTGGAGGAAGTACATTAGCAATGCTTTTATTAAACGCGATGAATAGAACAAGGAATTCTCGATAAATTATAAAAATATGATATAAAGCCTTTAATTTTATAATCTTTATTATGCGCAGAAATCGTATAAAAAAAAATGAAGAACAACAAGATACTATTATTGAAGAAGAAAATATTAATGACGAACCAAAAGAACTATTTGATGAAAATAATTCAGAAATTAATGATGGTTCTAAATTAAACTTAAATAAAAATAAAATATTTGTTGAACATATTTATATTTTTTCAATTGCAATGTTAAATTTTCTTTGTAAAACATTTTTAGTTTTATTAAAAGCCTCTGGAATTTATTTATTATGGATATGTTTGCATTATTTTTCAGCTCATTTATACGTGAAATTTTGTGTACCAGATACATTAATAGGGTTTTTAATGTCGCCTTTTATGATTTCTACGCCACATTGTCAAGGCTTAAGATGGATAGTATATAATGCTGCTGGAATCATAAATAATATGTGGATACTTATTGGAACATGGATATATTCGATAATATTTATTTTTAATAATTCTAATCATACAGAGACTACAAACTTATAAATATATTTTAAAACCATATAAAGGTTTAACAACAATAATAATAAGATAATGACTACATTAAATAGAATAGGTAACAAGTGGAGTGTTAATGAAATTTTATCACTTCAAAGAGAATTTGAATTATTAGAATGGGACATTGACCGAATTGCAGAGAAACATGGTAGAACTGCAAATGCAATTATGTTTAAACTTCATCAAGAAGGGTTTGCCAATTATAATGATTTATATATCAATTATCATAATTCACGAAAATCGACAACCAATTCAATTGCACTTAAGTCATCGTTGAATGACGAATATGATGATAGTTTTACAATTGATGATGAAAATGAGGAAGAAGAAGATGATGAAGATGATGAAGATGATGAAGATGATGAAGATGATGAAGATGATGAAGATGATGAAGATGATGAAG
>JACCED011401380.1_pt1 | contig 13165 bp, 12 predicted proteins | sample 7455021 | NCBI WGS metagenome assembly JACCED01 (sample SAMN15323456, study PRJNA562643) | freshwater metagenome | isolation source: river surface water | place: USA:Blue River Watershed | collected 2017-08-19 | reverse complement strand
GAGCAGCGGCTTCTTGTTTCTTACCGCAAGCAACAACACCCAGTGCCAAAATCATGGCTGCGAGAAGTGACTTCTGCATTTTCATAGTTCCTTAGAGATCAAAAAATAAGAGAGGATGTTTTCTTAATTACATCTTCGTCAGAAAACCCGCTAATCATAGCTGATCCAGCCCGCGAGATACATCTCATAGAGCGTGGGGATCAGGAGTGTGCGTCCGGTACAACAGGCCAGCTCACCCCCGGATATCCGTCTTTCATTCGCGAAGGTTTTCATGAGCCGCAGAATTCCCCGGTCTTTGGCCAGTTCGAGCGGCTCACCGTTGGCAAAAAAGCTTGACCCTTGGTACAGGACTCGGCTGCTGCAGGCCAGTCTTAGCCCTTTTTCCGTGGCGATTTTCTCGAATCGATGGGGTTTGTCGGGCCGGGCGGGTGGCTCAAAGACCGCCTGCTGGGCGGGCTCACTCAGGCTTTGGGCGATGCCCATGGAGACTGTTTTTCGTTTCGGAAGGTCCTTCATCACCTGCTCCGTCAGCCGCTCCAGAAGCCGCTTGGGCACCTCGGCCGGGGCGTTGGTGGCGTCTAACCAGGGATCCTGCCAGTTTCGGTCAGTGAGCTGATCTAGGTGTCCCGCCCAGACGGCGTCCGCCAGGGCAACACGGCCTGGTGCCCGAAAGCCCACAGACCAGGTCATGCAGCTCTGGCCGATGGCGGTACCCCGGTGGGCCACATTCGGCGGGAGATAGAGCAGGTCTCCTGGGGCGAGCACCCAGTCCTGTTCCGCCGTGAAGTTCTTCAAGATCTTTAGTGGAACGTTGTCTTCTAGGGTCGGATCAAACTGTTCGGCGATCTCCCATCGCCGCTGTCCGCTGGCCTGGATCAGAAATACGTCATACGAGTCCACATGGGCACCAATTCCGCCATCGGGACCGGCCACGCTGATCATCAGGTCATCAAGCCGTGCCTGTGGGATGAAGCGGAAAGCATCCAGAAAAGTGTCGGCTGCATGAAGCCGAGTGTTGACCTGCTGAACCAGGATCGTCCAGTGAGAAGTGCTCAGTGCCGGGATCTCGTTTGCTTCAAAAGGTCCGTGGCTAAGGGTCCAACGCTTTCCTTTGGGGCTGCGTTGAATCAGTCTGGACTCTGCCAGGTCATCGCAGGCAAGACCCAAGACGTCTTCTATCGATACTGGCGGGCTGAAGGCTGTAAATGCCCCACGCACCAAAAGTGGTTTCTTCTGCCAGTACCGTTTCATGAACTGATCTGGAGTGAGCCCACCCAGCCAGCTTACGGGCTGCTGACGGTGGGGGCGACGAACCTGATCCGCGGTGTTAGAAAGTTTTGGCATAGAGGTCTCGGGTTAAAAGAGACTGAGCTGTGGTTTAGCGGGTGTTGCCTGATTGATCTCTTGCTGCTTTTCGGTGGCAAGCGTCATTACGGACTCGGGAAGTCCTGCAAGTCTGGCGACCTGAATACCAAAACTTCGACTTGCCGGGCCTGGCTGCACCTTATGCAGAAACACCAGAGTGTGCTCATGTTCAACGGCACCCACATGCACGTTAACGACCCCCTTAGCGGCTTTCGCGAGGGCCGTCAGCTCAAAGTAGTGTGTGGCGAAAAGCGTTAGGCACCGGTTTTTTTCTGCGAGCGACTGGGCAATCGCCCAGGCCAGCGCAAGACCGTCTGAGGTGGATGTGCCTCGCCCGATCTCATCCATCAGCACCAGACTCTGCTCACCGGCTTGATTCAGGATCAGGGCTGCCTCGGTCATCTCTACCATGAAGGTTGAGCGTCCGCCGGCCAGATCATCTGCTGCACCAATACGCGTAAAGATGCGATCGATGGTGCCGATGCGTGCGGTCTTTGCCGGAACCGGGGCGCCGATGCGCGCCAGAATCGTGATCAGTGCGACCTGACGCATATAGGTCGATTTGCCACCCATGTTGGGCCCAGTGATCACCTGCATGCGCTCGTTGGAATCGAGCCGCGTATCGTTTGGTGTGAAGTCGGGTGTAGTGAGCGCAAGTACTGGGTGTCTGCCATCGACGATATCAATCGTGGGCGCATCGATCAGTTCCGGAATAATCCAACGCTCCTGGCTGATGAATGATGACAGCGCAGTTAGGCAGTCAAGCTCCGCTAAGGCCTCTGCTGCCGACTGCAGAACACCAATCCATGGGTCGAGCTGCGCAAGAAGTTCCTCAAAGAGTCGTTTTTCTAACGCCAGTGCTCGTTCCTGAGCAGAAAGCGCTTTTTCCTCAAATGCCTTGAGTTCTGGGGTGATAAACCGCTCTGCGTTTTTCAGTGTCTGTCGGCGCTGATAGTCGTCTGGTGTCTTGGAGAGCTGACCCGCTGTAATTTCGATGAAGTAGCCGTGAACCGCGTTAAATCCTACTTTTAGGTTTGCGATGCCGGTGCGCTCTCGCTCTCGGGTCTCGAGTGCGAGCAAAAACGCGCCGCTGTCGGTACGTAAGAGGCGAAGCTCGTCGAGCGTTGGGTCGTAACCCTGCCGGATCACGCCGCCATCGCGGATTTGTGTGGCGCAGTCAGGGTCAATGGCGCGCTCTAAAAGGGCGATGCAGTCCGTAAGCCTTGGACCTTCGAGGTCGTTGACGCCGTCTTGTATCGCCGCCTGAATCGACAGAATGCGACTCGGGGGGTTGCCAGGAACGCCAGCAAGTTTTTGATGGATGTCTTGCGCGGTAGTCAGTGACTGCAAAAGTGCAAGGCATTCACGAGGGCGGATGTTTCTTAGAGAGATGCGGCCTGCAATGCGGGCCACATCAGACACTGAGCGAAGCAGCTGGGTGAGCGTCTCCGCAAGTCCATTGGCCTTTTGCTGATCAGACAGCCAGGAGATGGCGGACTGTCGTTGCATCAGCGGCCCATTCTCTCGACAGGGCGCCAAAAGCCACTGGCGTAGCATTCGGCTGCCTGCTGCAGTCGTGCAGCGATCGATCGCAGAGAGGCAGGTTGTCTGTTGCGATGACTCCGCCAATAGGGGCGACACTAACTCAAGGGTTCGGCGGGCGACAGCATCGATTAAGACGGTGTCTTGCGTTCGGTATTGCGTGGGGGCGCGCAGATGGTTGAGTGGTTTTCCCTGGCTTTTTTCGGCGTAGCTGATGAGCGCGGCGACTGCACGTAGCGCCAGAGACTGACCATCGAGCTCAAATGCCGAAAGCGAAATAACCTTCAACCGTTGTTTCAGTAGCTCGGCTCCGCGGCCGCTATCAAATTCCCAAGGCGGACGCGTGGTCACCAGAATCTTTTGGGCGGACAGTTCATTTCGTGCCCCGCTCGATTCCGAGAGCAAGAGCTCCGCGGGCTGAAGCTGGGTGATCAGCGAGACTGCCTCTGTTGCCGTAGTCTCTGTCCAGAGTAGCTCACCACTTGCCACGTCGCACCAGGCAAGCCCGGCTTTACTGTTCTCTAACTCAATTGCAGCAAGCCATGACTGGGCACGATCGGGAATGAGGCCCGCCTCATTCATGGTTCCCGGTGTAATCACTCGAACGACTTTGCGTTCCACCGGTCCTTTTGACGTGGCGGGATCTCCGATCTGTTCGCAGATCGCGACTGACAACCCTTTTGCAACGAGCCTTGCGAGATATCCCTCTACCGAGTGGACAGGAACGCCTGCCATTGAGATTGGTGCGCCGTTGCTCTGGCCTCGGGTGGTCAGGGTGATCCCAAGGAGACGAGACGCCTGTTGGGCGTCGTCGTAAAACAGTTCGTAGAAGTCTCCCATACGATAGAGCACCAGCATGTCGGGGTACTCGGCCTTGACCGCCAGGTACTGGCGCATCATGGGCGTGTGCTGGGCGGACATAGAGAGACTCGTCTTGGCGCTAGCGCGCGTTAAAAAGGCGCAGCAGCTCCAGTCCTTTTTTGGGCTCTGGGAGCTGATACTTCGACAACATCGTCACCATCTGACCAAAAATTTTGGGGGATGCGCCGATGATGTTTTCGTGAAAGAGATAGTTTTCCTCGCCTTTGAAGTTTCCAATAAGTCCGCCGGCCTCGGTAATGAGCAGCGACCCTGCAGCAGCATCCCAAGGCATCAGTCCGATTTCAAAAAAGCCGTCTAGTCGGCCACAGGCGACATAGGCGAGGTCGAGAGCGGCGGCGCCAGGTCGACGCACACCGGCTGTCTTCTGGGTGAATTCTTTGAACATCGCCACATAAAGATCTAGTGTGTTGAATTCGCGAAAGGGGAACCCTGTGCCGATTAAGGACTCATCGAGTCGATCGCGCTGCGCGACACGAATTCTTCTGTCGTTGAGCATCGCTCCCTTACCCTTGGATGCGACAAACAGATCGTTATGCACGGGGTCATAGATCACGGCCTGGGTAATCTGGCCGCGATAGGAGAGCGCAATTGAGACAGCGTACTGGGGAAATCCGTGAATGAAGTTGGTGGTGCCGTCTAAGGGGTCGATGATCCAGACATATTCAGACGCAGCCGAAGACGCTTGTTTGTTCGCAGAGCCTGCCGTGCCTGTTTCTTCTGCGAGGAAGTCATGGTCGGGGTAGGCGTTAGATAAGACCTCGATGATGGCAGCCTCTGCTGCGCGGTCAACCTCGGTGACAAAGTCATTGGGGGCCTTGCGGCCGACTTTGAGAAGGTCCAGGTCGAGACTGGCACGGTTAATGATGGTGCCAGCGCGGCGGGCAGCTTTCACTGCCGTATTGAGCAAAGGATGCATGGTCGGGTCTTTTAAGGAGCGAGAAAAAACAGGGCATTATTGCGCCCATGGATGATTTTAGGCGTTTTAAGGAGACTCTGGTTCGAATTCGGTTCGTTCTGGTCTCGCCCACCCACCCCGGAAACGTCGGTGCCAGTGCCCGCGCCATGCAGGCCATGGGCTTTCGGCAGCTCTGGCTGGCAAATGCCGAGGACCCCAAGATTGCCCATCGGGCCGACGCAGTGGCGCTGTCATCAGGCGCTGCCCAGGTGTTGACCGAATCCAAGGTGGTGGATCTGTCCGATGCCTTGGGCCCAACCACCTGGAGCTGTGCGCTCAGCGCCAGGGTCCGCGAGTTTGAACCCCCCCGGCTTTCGCTTGAAGAGGCAAGCGATGCGATTCTGACCCACCTGCTCTCTGATGAGACTTCCCAGGCTGCCTTTGTTTTTGGGTCAGAACGCAATGGGCTGACCAATGATCAGTTGCTCAGCTGCCGTCATGTCTGCAGTCTTGATGTCGATGAGAAGTTCAGTTCACTCAATCTGTCTCAGGCTGTTCAGGTGGTGGCCTATGCAACGCGCCGTGCACTACGAGAGCGGTTTCGTCAGGGGCAGATCGATCTTGCAGCCGTGGTGGACGATCTCTCTCGGGTCTCGGGGAATCAGCGTGAGACCGCAAGACCGGCGGACCACGCTGCGGTGGAAGGGCTGCATGACCATTTGGTTCGTGTGGCAATCCGAATCGGTTACCTTGATCCCGCGGTGCCGGGACGATTTGAGGAGCGGTTAAAGCGTCTGCTTGCGCGAAAGGAAATGTGGGAAGACGAAGTCCAGATGCTTCGGGGGCTTTGTACAGAAATTGAACGGCGCACCTGATACCCTTACGCCCTATGTTTGAGACCCTTCGAGAAGACATTCGTGCAATTCTGGAGCGAGACCCTGCAGCGCGGGGAACCTTCGAGGTTCTGACCTGCTACCCAGGGCTACACGCGCTTTGGCTGCATCGTGTCGCCCACTATCTCTGGAAGACAAAGGCCTCTGTATTTCAGTGGCTAGGCCGATTTATTTCGATGATTGCTCGTTGGCTAACCGGCATTGAGATTCACCCCGGCGCCACACTGGGTCGCGGTGTTTTTATTGACCACGGCATGGGCGTAGTGATTGGAGAGACGACAGAGATCGGCGATCACTGCACGATCTATCAGGGCGTGACCTTGGGGGGCACATCGCTTGTGAAAGGCAGCAAACGTCATCCAACGTTGGAATCGCGGGTTGTCGTTGGCGCTGGTGCGAAGGTGCTTGGCCCCTTTACTGTGGGCGAGGGCGCAAAGATTGGCTCCAATGCCGTTGTGATCAAAGCGGTGCCCGCAGGTGCAACCGTTATTGGTATTCCGGCGCGTGTGGTGGATGAACAATACGCAGACTCTATGGCGCGTCAGACCGAGGGTGATCGTTTTGCGGCGTATGGTGTGACGCCTGGTGCGCAAGACCCGATCGATGTGGTGCTACACCAGTTAGTAGATGAACTAAAACGGCTTCAGGAAGAGGTCGATCGACTAAAGCGGCCTTAGGCTCACGCCGGTCTTATCGACCCAAAGGCCACCGCCGCGAATGGGCTGTGCCGTTGCATTAACCTCCCAATCTGAAAGCACCCAGCGCGCCTTGTGATTTGGCATCAGGTATTGGCCTGGTCGATGGGTATGGCCATGGATCAGCCCATCGACAGCAAGATCATCGGTGAGACTAGCGGCAACATCCGGGGTGATATCCATGATCGTCATGGCTTTGCCGCTTTTTTCGGTTTCGCTTTGGGCACGAATGTTCTGCGCGATAGCTAAGCGCTTCTCTAAAGGCTGCGCAAGAAAATCACGCTGCCAGTCTTGGTCCCGTACCTGCGCTCGGAACTGCTGGTAGTCAATGTCTTGTGTACAGAGATGATCGCCATGGCTGATCGCAAAGGTCTGTCCGCCATCGATTTTGAGAATACTGGGGTCTGGGAAGCGCCTGCCGTCAAACGGCTCAAGAAATTCAGTGCTGATCAGGAAGTCTCGGTTGCCGGCCATAAATCCGATTGTGATACCTGCTTGGCTGATGCGAGAGAGGACTTCACTAACGGAACGGGCAGTGACGCCTACTTGCGGATGGTGCTGCTGATCATCCCCCACCCAGGCATCAAACAGATCGCCAAGAATCAGCAAATGATCGGGGGGATGAGATGTGTTGATGCAGTGGTGCGTGAGCCAGTCAGTTAGTGCAGCGGTGAGCGCGGGGTGACGCTCGCTCAGGTGGACATCAGAGAAAAGAAGGGCCGATCGTGCCGTGATCGTTTGATGCGAATTCGGCAGGTCTCGGCCGCTCATGCGCTTATTCGCTGACGGTGACCTTGGTGATCACAATGGGCTCAAGCGGCACGTTCTGGTGAAAGCCGTTGTTGCCCGTTTTGACTTTTTTGATCTTGTCAACGACATCAGTGCCCGAGGTGACTTTGCCAAAGACCGCATAGCCCCAGCCGCGTTCGGTGGGAGCAGTGAAGTTTAGAAACTCGTTATCGGCCACGTTAATGAAGAACTGTGCGCTTGCGGAGTGTGGATCGCTGGTACGGGCCATGGCAATCGTGTACTTCATATTTTTTAAGCCATTGTCCGCTTCGTTTTTCACAGTGTTCTTTGCCGGCTTTTGCACCATTTTGTCAGTGAAGCCGCCGCCTTGAATCATGAAGTTATCCATGACGCGGTGAAAGATCGTGCCGTCGTAATGGCCTGACTTCGCATATGCGACAAAGTTCTTGACTGTGTCGGGAGCCTTCTTGGGGTCGAGCTCTAGCGTGATCGTGCCCATCGAGGTCTGCATGGTGACATTCATTGTTGGATTCTCCGGTTGTTCATTAAAGGGTAAAGGTTGAGCTTAGCGATTTGTCGTGACTCGGGCATCTCGCAGTGCAGGGGTCTGGCGAAGGTGCTTGAGTTTCGCGTCAACGCTGGGGGCTGGCTGGTTGGCTTTGGCTGCACGCTCGTAGCTTTCAAGCGCCAGTCTCGTGTAGATATCGGCAAGGTTTTCGTGGGCGAGTGCATAGTCAGGCCGGTTCTGTATGGCCCGCTCCAGAAGGCTTCGCGCCTTTTGCAGGTCGCCCTCTTCGACATAGAGTGCTGCCAGATTGTTATAGGGCTCTGAGAGCTCAGGGAAGTCTTCCGTTAAAAGCTCAAAGGTCGATCGCGCCTCAACGCGACGCCCCGTTTCTGCAAACAGCACGCCTTGTAGAAAACGCCACTGTGGGTCGCGAGGCCGGGCGGCAAGCGTTGCGGTGATCAGATCGTTTGCGTCTTGCCACTGACGACGTGCAAGCAGATCGCGTGCCTTCGTGAGTTCTGCGGAGACCTCCGGTGCCATGGGGCGGCCTGGCATCAGCCCCGCTTTAGCGGGTGTTCCGGTTGGGTTTGTTGTTGGCTGCGCCAGCAAGGGCGTTGTGAGCGTTGCCGTGAGATAGACTATCCCACACAGCGCGAACGAACGGCCCCAACAGGGTCCGCTGGACAGAGTTTTCTTTCCCAAGCTGGGCGGCGGGTTCTGGATCATTCCCATAGAATGCAGGGTTCGCGAAGCAACGAAATCATTGGCAATAAGGCCAGTCTAGCACGGTGAAATCTTGAAGATTTTCAATACCTTAAGTCGCTCCAAAGAGGAATTTAAACCCATCGAACCCGGCCATGTCCGCATGTATGTCTGCGGCATGACGGTTTACGACTTCTGCCACGTGGGTCATGCCAGGGCCATGGTCGTTTTCGATCTGGTGAGCCGTTGGCTTCGTGCCCAGGGGTATCGGGTGACTTATGTCCGAAACATCACTGATATTGATGACAAGATCATCAAGCGCGCCGTGGAAAACAATGAGCCGATCTCAGCCCTGACCGAGCGGTTTATTAAGGCCATGCACGAGGACTCTGCCGCACTCGGCATTGTCCCGCCTGATCATGAGCCACGTGCGACCGACTATGTGCCGCAGATGTTGGATGTCATCGGATCGCTTGAGAGAAATGGGTATGCCTATCAGGCTGAGCTGCCTAGCGGGTCAAAGGGCGATGTTAACTTCGCAGTTCGTCAGTTCGATGGCTACGGAAGGCTATCCGGCAAATCGCTGGATGAACTGCGTGCAGGCGAGCGCGTTGCGGTCGGTGATGGAAAGCGTGATCCGCTCGACTTTGTCTTGTGGAAGCGAGCCAAGGCAGACGAACCTGCCGAGGTGAAGTGGGCTTCCCCTTGGGGCGAGGGGCGACCTGGCTGGCATATCGAGTGTTCGGCCATGAGCTGCAGTCTCCTTGGTAAACACTTTGATATTCATGGCGGTGGTGCTGATCTTCAGTTTCCTCATCATGAAAATGAGATCGCCCAGTCCGAGGGCGCCTGGGCAAAAGAGACTGGCAAGCCTTTCGTGAATGTCTGGATGCATAACGGTTTTGTCCGAATTGATGGCGAGAAGATGTCCAAGTCCTTGGGCAACTTTTTCACGATTCGCGATGTGCTCAAGCAGTTTGATGCCGAGGTCATTCGTTTCTTTATTCTTCGGGCGCACTACCGTAGCCCCCTGAACTATTCGGACCAGCATCTAGAAGACGCGCGTCAGGGGCTAGGTCGCCTCTACACCGCGTTGGCAGGGGCGGGAGTAACCCAGGCAGCTAGCGCGAGCCACTCGGCTCGACTCGATTTAGATGAACTGATCGGTCGGGTGAAAGGGCACCCCGATGCCGTTGCCTTAGTAAAGGGCTTTTTCGAGGCTATGGATGACGACTTCAACACCCCAATTGCAGTCTCAAGCCTGTTCGAGATGGCAACCCTGCTGAACAAATCCAAGGATGCAGCCCTGGCGGGTGTGCTTCGGGATCTGGCCCTTTGCCTGGGGATTCTGGGGCAGGCTCCGTCAGAGTTTCTGCAGTCGGGGACCGGGTCTGGATCGGTTGATGCAGCCCAGATTGAGGCCCTGATTGCCGAGCGGGCGGCAGCCAAGAAGGGCCGGGATTTCGCGCGGGCAGACCAGATCCGGGCTGACCTTTTGGCCAAGGGGGTGGTCTTAGAGGATTCGGCTTCCGGGACGACCTGGCGCCGCCAGTAGGCTAAAGGGGCTCTTTTGGGGGAGAATAGGGGCCAAATGAATAGCCCAGCCAAACAAACTTTCCTGGACTTTGAGCAGCCGGTCGCCGAACTTGAGACCAAGATCGAAGAACTTCGGTTCGTACAGAGTGATTCGGCAGTCGACATCACGGATGAGATTGACCGGCTTCGGTCCAAGACCGAAAGCCAGCTGAAGGATCTTTATTCCAAGCTCAACCCTTGGCAGATCGCCCAGGTGGCCCGGCATCCTCAGCGGCCGTACACCCTGGATTACATCGGCAGCATCTTCACCGATTTCTACGAACTCCATGGGGATCGTTCTTTTGCTGATGACCCCGCCATTGTGGGGGGGCTTGCCCGATTTAATGGCCAGAGCGTCATGGTCATTGGCCATCAGAAGGGTCGCGATCTCAAGGAGCGGACCTATCGAAACTTCGGCATGCCAAAACCGGAGGGCTACCGTAAGGCGCTGCGGCTCATGGAGCTCGCTGAAAAATTCAACATTCCTGTGATTACGCTAGTCGACACCCCGGGCGCCTATCCCGGGATAGGCGCCGAAGAGCGTGGTCAGTCCGAGGCCATTGGCCGAAACCTTCTTGTGATGGCGGGACTTAAAGTGCCGATCATCTCCACCATCATTGGTGAGGGAGGCTCTGGCGGCGCCCTGGCGATCGCGGTAGGCGATGTCCTGATGATGATGCAGTACTCAACCTATTCGGTGATCTCACCAGAAGGCTGTGCATCCATTCTTTGGAAGAGTGCCGATAAGGCTCCTGAAGCCGCCGAGACACTTGGTATTACGGCGCAACGTCTAAAGGCGCTGGGGCTCATCGATAAGATCGTGACCGAACCGCTTGGCGGTGCCCATCGTGATCCGGCATCGGCCGCTGAAAATCTTAAGCGCGCCATTGCAGAGGCGCTTCGCGGGTTCCACAACATGGATACCAAGACGATGTTAGAGCAGCGTCAGGCCCGCATCCGGGCGCTTGGAAAGTTCAAGGAAATCAAGGCCCGATAGTCATGCCGCTGTTGTTAACAGTGGGGCTCTCTGGTGGGCTCGACTCCACCGTGCTGTTGCATTTGATGGCACGGATGCAGCAGAAACTTCCGCAGTTGTTTGAGCTTCGCGCTATTCATGTCCACCATGGGCTGCAGCCTGCCGCCGATGACTTCGTTAAGCAGTGTGAAGAAAGCTGCGCTGCGCTTGGTGTGCCATTCACTGTTGCCCGCGTGACCATTCCTGCGCATGAGGTGTCGTCCTTGGGTGTTGAGGCGGCCGCCCGGCGTCACCGATATCAGGCGTTTGCGCAGCACCTGCCGCCTGCATCTGTTTTGGTCTTAGCGCACCATCGTGACGACCTGATCGAGACAGCACTCTTGCAATGGATTCGCGGGGCTGGACTGGAAGGGCTTTCTGCGATGACTCGGCTATCTAAGATGGATCTTGGGTCCCATCAGGTGATTCGCTGGCGGCCACTTTTAGATCAGAGTCGTCAGTCCCTGTTGGATTACGCAAAGCACGAAGGGCTTACCTGGATCGAGGATCCGACCAACACGGATCTTGATATTGCCCGCAATCGGATTCGGCATGAGGTCATGCCCGTGCTCAGAAGTCTTCGGGAAGGCGCAGACACTGCAATGGCTCGAAGCATTGCGCATCTCCAGACGGCTCGGGACCTTCTGGACATGGTGACGGAGCAGGCCTTGGAGGAAAGCCGTATGCCCGAGGGACGGCTATCTCTGGATGTGCTTTTTGCCCAGGATGAGGCGCTTGCCGCCCGGATCATTCGCGGCTGGCTGAAGCAGCATGGGGCGCCCACCCCACCGACACGGCGTTTAACCGAGTTTCTGCGTCAACTCCGCGCCGCCAGAGAGCCCTTTGCGCGGATGGATCTGACCGACCCCGCCAGTGGCGAGGTCTGGGCGGTACTGCGAGAGCGCGGGTTTCTACGGATTGGGCGATAATGCTGGGCTTGGCGCCAGCAATCTAGCTGTGCGGCGTCGACCGTAAAACTCCAGAGTCCCAAGATCATGGCATTGATAGTTCATAAGTACGGCGGCACCTCGATGGGGTCCGTTGAACGCATTAAGAATGTGGCCCGCCGGGTAGCGAAGTGGCAGAAGGCCGGCCACCAGGTTGTGGTCGTTCCCTCCGCGATGTCGGGAGAGACCAACCGTCTGCTCGGTCTTGCGAAAGAGATTACGGATCGCGCGGATCCACGTGAGCTTGACCAGATTGCTGCCACAGGGGAACAGGTGTCGGTTGGTCTTTTGTCGATTGCCCTTCAGGCGATCGGCACAAAGGCAAAGAGTTACACCGGCTGGCAGGTTCCGATTAAGACAGACTCCGCTTTTACCAAGGCCCGTATCCAGTCGATTGATGACGCGCGTGTAATGCGTGATCTCAATGATGGCTTCGTTGTCATCATCACCGGCTTTCAAGGAATTGATCCCGAGGGCAATATCACCACACTCGGACGCGGTGGATCCGATACCTCTGCGGTAGCGGTTGCTGCTGCGTTAAAAGCAGAAGAATGTCTGATTTATACCGATGTGGATGGGGTCTATACGACTGACCCGCGCATCGTTCCCGAGGCAAAGCGTCTTGAAAAAGTGACCTTTGAAGAGATGCTTGAGATGGCAAGCCTTGGGTCAAAGGTTTTGCAGATTCGGTCGGTTGAGTTTGCCGGCAAATACAAAGTGAAGACGCGCGTGCTGTCGAGTCTCACCGATCCTGATATCCCACTCGCTGAAGAGGCCCAGTCAGGCACTCTGATCACCTACGAGGAAGACGACACCATGGAACAAGCAGTTATCTCAGGTATTGCGTTTAATCGCGATGAGGCGAAGGTCACGATCTCAGGCGTGCCGGATAAGCCTGGTATCGCTTATAAGATTCTTGGCCCAGTGGCCGCTGCCAATATCGATGTGGACATGATTATTCAGAATGCCAGCCATGACGGCATGACGGATTTCTCTTTCACGGTGCATCGTAATGAGCTGGATAAGGCGCTTGAAGTGCTCAAGGCCAAGGTTCAGCCGGAGATTGGCGCTCGGTCCATTACCGGAGCGAAGGATATCTGTAAGGTTTCCGTCGTGGGCATTGGGATGCGCAGTCATGTCGGGATTGCCAGTACCATGTTTGAGACCCTCTCGAAAGAGGGGATCAATATCCAGATGATCTCCACCAGCGAGATCAAGATCTCGGTGGTGATTGACGACAAATATATGGAATTAGCCGTTCGGGCGCTGCACAAGGCGTTTGCGCTAGAATCCTGATTCCGTCAGAAAACGGAGACGTGACCGAGAGGCCGAAGGTGCTCCCCTGCTAAGGGAGTATGTGCCAAAAGCGCATCGAGGGTTCGAATCCCTCCGTCTC
>JACCED010485351.1_pt1 | contig 13166 bp, 11 predicted proteins | sample 7455021 | NCBI WGS metagenome assembly JACCED01 (sample SAMN15323456, study PRJNA562643) | freshwater metagenome | isolation source: river surface water | place: USA:Blue River Watershed | collected 2017-08-19 | reverse complement strand
TATCCTTGTTACCTTTTTAATTTGCTATCCTTGTTACCTTTTTAATTTGCTATCCTTGTTACCTTTTTAATTTGCTATCCTTGTTACCTTTTTAATTTGCTATCCTTGTTACCTTATAATAATTACTTAAAAATGCACTTAAATATAAATATATTAATAATAACTATGAATGTATATAAAAAGTATGTTGTAGGTGATCTAAACCACAATAAAGAAGTAGATGAAGTAATAAATAATATTAATAATAAAAAATATATGTTTTATATTGAAAAATCAGATAAATATAAATTTTTTGATAATTTTATATCATTTTATTGTTTGAATTGTAATAATTTTACATGTAATGATAAATATTGTATTATACATTATAACAAATTACAACTAAATAATAAAAGTGATGAATATATAAATAAATGTAGATTAGAAATAGAAGAAAACTATAAAGAAATTAATAAAATACATAATGAATATAGAAATCTTTACTCTAAAAATATAAGAAACTATTATAAACTATTAAAAGTTTATTATAAATATATAAATAATAATTTTAATTTTGATGATCAAAATAAAGCAATATTAATAAATAAAAAATATATTAATAATAAAATAATTAATTATGAAAATATTAATACAAAATTTGATGAAACTATCAAAAATATAATAAATAATAAAGAATACAATGATAATAGAATTAATATTTACAATATTATATTATATTTAAATAAAAAATTTATTAATTATAGACTTAAAATGAATAATTTTAGTTATAAATTAAAAAAAATAGATTTTAAACAAAAATATCAAAAAATAGAAAATAATATATTATTATATAATAAACTCATTACATCAAATATAGCTAATTATATAGATTATATTGATACTGAATATAGTTTAAGTATATCAAAACATTTATTAAAATTTGATATATTTATGATAATATCTATTGATAATAGACACTTTAAAATATTAATAGAAACAGATGAATGCCAACATTTTAAATATGACGAACGTACGTTAAAATATGATTATTATAAAGATAAATTTGCTATACAAAATGGATATAGTATGATACGAATAGATATTAATAAGAAAAATATTTCTAGCGATAATATTGAATTTGTATTATTTTGTATAAAATATATTCTAGAAACTAAAGAAACTTTATATTATTTTAATAATAAATACATTAATTATTTGAAAACAATTAATAATACTATTTATGATGAATTTAGTGATATTGAAACTATATATCAATGTTACAGCGATAATGATAGCGATGGTGATAGTTAATCTTTATAATAACTAATAATAAGATCATTAGTTTTTTCTTTAACTATATCAATATATTTAAACTCTTTTGGTATATTTACATTAGTAATAATTATATTATATTTTTTGATATTATCTAATAAATCTATTAAATTTTCTTTAGATATTGTATTAGTTAAGTTAAGATAACTATTTTCTACATGATAATTAATTAATAAAGACATATTACTTGACATTATTTAATATATATTATACATTAAATAATAATTAAATCATTCTCTTTTCAATTTTAGTAATATAATTATCGTTATAATCACTATCATAACTATTACTTACATCTATTGTACCTTCGTCATCACTATCTCCATTAACACTATCGTTATTATTATTAATAATTTCCTGTAAATCTTCTTGTATTTTTTCTAATTCTTCTAACTTTTCTATTTCTTCTAATTCTGATTGTAGAAATCTAAGATATGGAGATAATTCTTTCAATAGAGGTTTAATTAAGTAATCATTTGTTAAAGCAATATCAAAAGTATAAGCTTTTTCTTTTTCATCTAATAGTAATTCATTTTCATATGCACTATTTTTATACATATTTACTTTATCTAGATCTTCTTCAATATATTCTTCAACTAAATCTCTAATATATCTCAATAGAGGTCTAATAATGTAATCAGTAAATTTTATTCCAGATTTATCTTCATTCCATATATCAGTAGTTATTTTTACTACATAATTATATCTAGTACTATCAGTATTATATATTGGTTGAGTATCTTTGTTTTTATAGTTTATCATCTTTAAAATAGATTTAGCAATATTTGGAATAAATAGATTTCTGGCATGATCTCCTATAAATATTTGTTGTAAAGAATAATCTTTATCTTTTTCAGGACAATTATAATCTAATCTTAAAGTAGAAATACATTGATTTCTTGTTATTTTCTTTAGTGGTGGAACTGATTTATGATTTTCCATAAGATATTTAATAAGAGATGAAGCCTTATTTATAGCTTTATTAACTACTGTTACAACCTCCTTTTTAGAGTTATTTATTTCTTCTTTAACATCATTAATCTTATCATCGATCTTATCATTAATATTATTAATATTAGTATTAATTTTATCTAATTTAATTTTAATTTCACTATTATTATTTTTAGTTTTAGTAATATATTTTACTGGAGGTGTATTTATTATAGCAGCTGTATCCATAGTTTTTGTATTTATTTTCTTCTTATGAAAATTATATTTATGTGTTTTAAAACTTTCAATACTACTATATTTTTTATTACATAATAAACAAAAATTTATTTCTTTTTCTTTATTTATGTGAATATTTGTATTACAGTGTTTTGTATAATTACTACTATTAGTAGCAGAATAATTACATAATTTACAATTATACATTTAGTATATACTATATATTAATAATAATAATATATTTTTAAATATTAAACGTGTACACATAAAGACACATATAACGACAATTATAATATAAAAATAGATTTGTATTTATTTAGGTACTATGAATCATAAATTATATACTATATAATATCTACATTAATATAAAAATGATAAAAATATTAAAAAGTATATGTATCTACAGATAAAAAATAATCAAAATTTTCAATTTCAAAAAATATTTTCGACGAAAGTACTCAATTATTGTAGACATATATACATTAAAAATAATGCTCGTGTGCGCGCGCGTAGCGCGTCATGTAATAGTAAGGGTATGAGTAGACTATAAATAAATATTTGTAAAAAATATTTCTGTGTGTGTTGAAGGGTCTCGAATTTTAGAATTTTTCGGGAGTTAAAAATTTTTCTGTAAAATTCAAAAAAATCAATAAAAAATAAAACCATAGTTAGAATTAAAAATAACATTAATTTTCTATCAATAACTCTATAGTTGTAAGCAGAAAATAAGCTATTTCTAAAGATCACTTTAGTGATTTTCACATAAAAAACTATCGAGAAAACTCAATGTTTGTTGTAAAATATTTTAGAAATTATTAAAATACAATAAATATATTAAAAAATATATTAATAAGTATATATGTAACTAAAAATATAATAAAATAATATACTATATATTTATTATGGATATGTGTATACTAAAAATACTATTATAAATTATATTATAATGTAATAATTTACTATAATTAAATGTGTAAAATATCGAAATGTGTATATGTCTATAGATAAAAAATAATGAAAATTTTCAATTTCAAAAAATATTTTCGACGAAAGTACTTAATTATTGTAGACATATATACAATAAAAATAATGCTCGTGTGCGCGCGCGTAGCGCGTCATGTAATAGTAAGGGTATGTGTATACTATAAATAAATATTTGTAAAAAAAATTTCTGTGTGTGTTGAAGGGTCTCGAATTTTAGATTTTTTTGGGAGTTAAAATTTTTTTCAAAACCTCTCAAAAAATCATTCTCTAAAATATTTGCTTACAGAATTAAAAATAAATATATATTTCTATCAATAACTCTATATTTGTAATCAGTTTTTGTGCATTTACTTTAAGTAACTTTTGTAGTTTTTACTAAGAAACTCTTGAGATAACTCAATCTTTGTAGTTTTTACTAAGAAACTCTTGAGATAACTCAACTATTAAAACTTAAATTAAGTAATTAATATTTTTTTCTGAATATAATTATATGAGTGACCCAAAAACAACATATATAGATGCTGTAAAACAAACAGCAGCGCAAATTCAATCTACTACATCAGATATAAAAAAAGATATAGTTAAATATATCGATCGTGGAATTTTTAATCTAAAATCTTCTTATAATCTTTATGATATAATTGAACAGAGTATAAGTGAAATAGATAATGCTAATATTAAAAAAAAATATACTGCAAAATATTTATTAAAAAATAATTGTAAACCAAAGCAAAAAAATCCATTAAAATTAGATTATATAAATTCAACAATATTTAAATATCTATTAAAAGCAGAAATAGATGATATAGATAGAGATAAAAAAAATTTAAAAAAATTACAAAATACACTTACTCAAGTTGGATCAATAAATGTTTCAACAATATCAGATGTAACAAGTAGTTTAAATAAGACTATTAATAAATTACGAGATGAAATTGCAAACCAAAAACGTGTATTAAAACCCGATATAGATGCAAACACAATAACTATAGATAAAGAATATTTATTAACTGTTATTAAAAGAATTATAGAATCATTTGATATATTTTCATTAACTCATGAACATGAACAGCGTGAATCTACTATAAAGTTGTATTCAACTATTCAAATAATTATTACTTTAACAACTATTACAGTATCAGCAATATCAGCTGGTACAGGGATCGGAGCAATTGGAATACTTTCACTTATAATAGGTTTTGGTTCTAAGATACCAATGAATATAACAAAATTAGGTATATTAAGAAATGATGCACAATTTATAAGAGATAAATATATTAATGATCGATTTAATATAGATTCTGTTGGATCAATTAGTGGACAAAGTTATATAAAAATTCAACAAATAGATGAAAAAATATTAAATTTATGTAATACTTTTAATAATCAAAAAGATAATAGACAAGAATTAATACAATCTGTATTAATATCAATTAATGACTTATATAAACATATAGAAAAAGTAGAAAAAGACGGTATATCTACTTTTTCATTTCCAACAACTAAAGATAAAGAAGCAAAACAAATAGTAGTATTAAAACAAATAAAAAAATATTTTGATAAATATGATGAATATATCAAAGATGAAAAAAGTGAAGAAAAAGATAAAAAAAAAGTTAACTATGTACTAATTGATTATTATAATTATATATCTGATAAAAAAGAAAGAGTTGAAATAACAGAGGATATTGCAAATACAATAAAAAAATACAATGATATAACAGCTACTAGTAAAGAATTAGATCCACGAAATAGTATTGATTCTCTCTATATTAATTCAATTAAAAATACAGTATTAGTATTATTAGAAAAATATTTAATGTTAACTGATACTTCGTTTTTAAGAAATAAAGTAGATAAAAAAACAGAAATATTAAATAGAAAAATAGATAAAATATATAATATTACAGAACCCAAAATAATAAAAGAAATATTTGAAAAGTTATTATTAATTATGAAAATTGAATCAAGTATATTAAGTAATGTATATTCAAATGATATAATTGAAAATATAGGATATTTATGTAGAAAAATAAAAAGAGTTTATAATGAAAAACAACAAAAAGCTATTGGAGAACACAATGAAAATATTAATATTATTAAAAAGATGTTTGAAGAATTTAAAGAAAAAATCGAAAGTATTAAAGAAGATCAAACTATTGAAATTGATAACATGTGTATAGAATTAAACTATAAAGAACCTTTATCTGCTAAAGATGCTGAGAAATCAGCAATTGAATTAGCTAAAATAAAAAAAATAGATGCTGCAGAATTCGCTGAAACATTAGGAAATTTAACAGCCGAATCCGATGATTCATCTGATGAAGTAGAAATAGTACCTACATCTAGAACATTAAAACGTACAAAAGCTGTTCACGAGACAACTAAACAACAACAAGACAGAAAAACTAGAGAACAAACAGAGCGCACAAAAGCTAGACAACAACATCAAGAAAATTTAGAAAAAATAAAAAGAATGTCATTAATTAAAACTTTTTTAGATAAGATGACATTAATATTTACTGTATATAATAATGCATTAGATGAAGATGAATATGAACAGGGTAAAAAAGTAGATGAAATAAAACGAATTCTTAAATTAGTTGGTTCGAGATTAGGTGAAGAATCATCAACAGATCCAGAATATAATGAACAATTAAAAAAATTTTTTGCAGGAGCAGATCCATATGAATCTACTCAAAACACAGAGAATGCAACACTAAATAATAATTTGTATATAGCTAATACAGGTATATTTAATACTGAAGTATAGTTATATGTAATTATAATAATATATTAATAATATATTATTAATTAATAATATATGTTTGTAATATTACCACATCAATTATATAATATCAAATTAATACCCAGTGAATTTAAAGATCAACAAATTATATTATGGGAACATCCACATTATTTTAAATCATATAATTACAATAAAAAAAAGTTAATTCTTCATAGAGCATCAATGAAATGTTATTATGATCTATTAAAGAAGAATAAATACCAAGTTACATATGTTAACTATAATAAAAGACCTAAAATCAATAACTATACATTATATGACCCTATAGATAAAATTAAATTACCCAATACTTATACTTTATTAGAAAGTCCTAATTTCTTATTAACTAAAGAACACTACGAAGAATACTTTAAGAGAATTAAAACAAAAATAATATTTAATAACTTTTATTTATGGAGTAAAAATAAAATAAACCTATTTCCAAAATTAAAATCTCTAGACAAAGAGAATAGAGACAGATATGATAACAAAGTTAAAATACCAAAAATGCCTACACAAACATCTAATAAATATATTACAGAAGCTATAACATATGTTAATAAAAATTTTAAATCTAATTGTGGTAACACAGATAACTTTAATTATCCTATATCAAGAGAAACAGCATTAAAATGGTTAAATAAATTTATTAAATACAAGTTTAAATACTTTGGTAAATATCAAGACTTTGTTAATTCAAATAATATATATATGTTTCATTCAGTATTATCTAGTAGTCTTAATATAGGTTTAATTAATCCTAGCGATGTTATCAAAGAAATAACTAAAAATAAAAACAAAATACCAATTAATAGCTTTGAAGGCTTCTTAAGACAATTGTTTTGGAGAGAATATCAACGATTCTGTTATATCCATGTTAATTATAAAAAACAAAACTATTTAGGTAATAAAAAAAAATTAAGTAATAAATGGTATACTGGTGAATTAGATGTTAAACCCATCGACGATCTTATTAAATCTGGATTTGATACAGGGTATATGCATCATATTGGTAGACTAATGTTTGTAGGTAACTTTATGAACTTATCTGGAATATCTCCTAAAGAAGGATTCAAATGGTTCATGGAATTTTCTATTGATAGTTATGAATGGGTTATGCACCAAAACGTTTATGACATGGTTTTCTTTGTTACAGGTGGTAAAACAATGACAAGACCATATATTAGTTCAAGTAATTATGTATTAAAAATGAGTAATTATAAAAAAGATAAATGGTGTGATACATGGGATGACCTATATCATCATTTTATTAAGACACATAGATCTAAATTATATAAATTTAGATATTATATTAAATTATAATTTGTTTGAGTCTTTTAAAAACTAATTTTGCAATTTCTTCTTCTTTATTTTTAATATCATTTTCATTATTTAATTCTGCTAATTCTTTTATTAATTTTATATATTGTGATCTATATATGTCATAATTTAACGTATATAATATATATAAATGTGTATCTAATCTAGTTGTAATATTATTATCTAATAACATTTTTTTTAATTTCTCATGTAATTCTGAATTATATTTATTATTTTTAATTTTTTGAATATAATTATATTTTTTACCTAATTCATTTATTTGTTTTTGTGATAAATCTTCATAAATAAAATTATCAATTTCTTTATATTTCATAAAGTAGTCCATAATATATAATATGTAATGAGATTATAAATAAATTTTTTTAACACGGACGATACAATAAAAAAATATAACACAAACACAACATTTATTGAGCCGACAAGATGTAGCACAAATCCTCGGGAAAGTTGCCAGCCGTGGGGTAAACGTACGTACCACGACCATAAAGAGCAACAGTCAAGAGAAGTGCTGCACTGACGGTCCCGTTCATGAACCAACTGCGAGTGGTCAAGTACATCTCGGCATCAGGTGTCACACCATACTCAGCAAGCAAGTTGAAGTACGGTGCGATACAACCAGGTTGATGCGAAAGCGGTGTGAAAGGGTCATAATCAATCCGCACCCGATCCGGGTGAGCGATGAGCCAATCAGAACACTTCTCGGAGTATGCGCGTGCCTGATCTATCGTACAGATGTGATTGAAGTAGTAGTCCATGTCGTTGAAGCGGTCGCGGAGTTCGCGGAGCGTCGGGGTAACAGTCGTAACAGTGGTCGTCATGATGACAATGAACCAATGCAAGATTGTTGATGGTATAATATTTAACTTTTGGATATATCAGATAATAAGAAATTTCATTTTTTTTATAATATAGTAAATAAAAAAATGAAAAAATAAAATATCTCATAATCCATAATGTAAATATTTTATTATCACAATCTTCGAATTGGCTCTCTTTGACAACATGGCGAGACTAACTATCGAGAATCCCAACGCGCCTCGCAACAACACTCTTGCAACTCTCTCAGATCGATTTGACAATATCTACAACTACTTCGATAGCATCTGTACGATGGATGCGGCACGCGCCATATCGGAAGAGTTTGCTCAAATTATCGCGACATATCCGCAATGCAAGGCCATCAATTACAATCCGTGCAAGTCACTCTTGAGCCAGGACCCTGCTTTTAACTTTGATGATTACTTTAAGCTTATCGAATCGTTGGGTGTTACGACTCTTGCTCGCGACTACTTGCCCACGCGCAGTTGGTTCATGAACGGTACCGTCAGCTCATCTCTTCTTATGTGTGTCGCACTTTTTGGGCGTGGAAATTTTGTTCGCGCCGATGCTGGTAATTTTCCCGAGGACCTCTGCTACATCATGGCTGCCAGACCTGAGTAGACTATTTTTTTTATAGTGTTTACAAAAAAATAAATAAAAATATAGATATACGATTATATTTAGATCTAAATATAATAAAAAAAATGAAAAAATAAAATATCTATGATATCTAAAAGATAAATAATATATCAACATTTTTGAATGGCTCATTTTGACGACACCATGTCTCAAACTATCACAGAGGAGTCTTTCGACGATAACAAGGATTACTTTTGGTGGGAGCAGCGCGCGGCTGATCTATCTACTCCTCTTACGGAGGAAGAGGACGCTGTAATCAAGGCGTGCGGCATGCTATCGTACATACGTCATTGGGCTGTTTCATATGGTGATGCTTCCGCCAAATTGCGGAATGTTTCGAACAAACATCGCTATGATTGTAGCCCTGGTTGTGTGTGTGGTGGTATCAGCGATTAATTTTTTTATTCTTGTGTTTTTGTGTGTTTTTGTATTTTTTATTAATTTTATAATAAAAAATAATTAATTTAGATATCATATTTTATCATAGAATCCATATTTCTCTTTGTAAAACTATCAAGAGTATATAGATCAGTTTCTTTATAACCACCGCCATACATGCCGCTACCATGTTGGAATACACCATTTTGTTTACTATGTAAGTATTGTGGATTAGGTTCTTTATCTTTTTCAGGAGACGGTTTAATATCTACAGATAAACCAAAAATAGATGGATCAATTAAAAAGTCTTGTAATTTCCATTCTGGTTTTGTATTTATTATTTTATTTTTATAATCATTAAAAGTTAAACTGTTTCTACCCATATTATAGTCCCAATTTTCTACTTTTTGAAAAATAAATTCACCATAGAATGGTTTCATTAATGCAAAGAATTTTTTATATGGGAGTTCTTCAGGAACCATAACACCTTCATATTTCTTTTGATGATTCATATTTAAAACATGTAAAATACCAGATAAATAACCACCAGCAACTTGAACAACGGTAGCATTAACCTTTTTATTACATTTATTTTCAAAAACTTCTCTACCTTCATCGATATCCATCATAGATCCAATCCAGAAGATATCACCATTTTCTAAAAATAATGTTAAACCAAGTTCATCTCTACCATCAATAACTTCTTCGGTAAATAAACGAGTATTATCTTGGTATTTAAAATTCTTTTCTTTTAATTCATATGTTGATGCCATAGTATCAGTAGATGGATGATAAACGTAATAGACAGATGGTGACCATACTCTTTTACCATTTTTATAAGTACTGAGTTTTTCACCAATAGTAACATTTTCACCGTGTCTAATTAATAAACCAATATAGTTTTTAAAGCCAGGTGTATATGAATGAGCTGATGTTTCTAAACATAATCTGTCAAATGCACGATAGCAATCTTCTTTAGCTACAACATATTTATCTTTAATATCATCTTCATGAGTACCGAAAGACATTTCTACAGGAGCTAAGGCTTCTTCATAATATGGTTCACCAGTAGATGCCCAAGTATTACAATATTCATTTTGACGTTTTGGTATACTAGCTCTTTGTGTATCATATTCACTAATATGTATAGTACGAATACCCAATTCTTCTGGAGATTTTGGTTTTTCATTACCATAGTGTTTATTAATAAGATCAACACCTAATTGAACCCACATACTAACATTACCAGGATTACAACCCATGTCAATTACTGCATTAAAATTAATTTTACCACTTTTTTTTAATTTTTCAGTAAATTCTTTCATTTCTTCTATAATAGGACGAAGAGTATATGCTTTAGGATCAGAAATACTACGATAATCCCATAATTCAGTAGCTGAGTTAACATAACCACAACCATATTGTTGACATAATTCCATAATAGCTATAGAAGATATTTCAATTGCACAATCAATAATAATATCATCTTTAGTTAACTTATATATCTTAGTTAATAGATCTTTATAGTTATATTCAGTAATTCTAGTATCTGCACGAATATCGATATCTATAGAAGTACCCTTACCAAGAGCACTAGTAACTATATAAGATACATTTGTGTATAACTCATCCTTAACTTTTAAATCAATAACAGTAATTTGTGATTGTTTAATTTTAAACATTTTTAAGATCATATATAAGACAACAGGACCGATTGCTCCAAAACCAAAAATATAAATACGACCTTTATTTTCAAAATCTGTACGAGATTGATACATTTTTTTAAGCATGTTTAATCTATCTTTTTTAGACATCTTATCAGTGTTTTCCATTAATTTGTCTAAATTATCGAAATCAGATACCTTATTATATTCATTCTTTAATATTTCAAAGCCATAAAATTCATTATTATTACTCATTTATAATAATAATTAATATTTTATTTTTTTATATAAAAAAAATCAAAAAAAAACTTTATAAAAAAATTTAATAATAATAATAATCCATTATACTAGCTAAATATTTTATATCATCTTCATTTTTATTATTTGTATTAATATATCTAGGTAATTCTTTAGTAGTATTTTCTAATGGATATATTGTAAAATTTTGCATATCATATAATTTTGTATATTCGCTAATACCAGCTAAATATTTGAGAGTAGTGCTATCGGTTCTTAAATCATCGCTATCTATTTGTTGTTTAATATTTAAATATTGGGTAACTAATTGATTATGAAAGTTATAAATGCTACATAATAAATAATAATGACTAATTAATTTATTTAATATATTTCTATTTGAAATATCATTTAATAATTTAACAATTTTATGATTTACATAATTAAAGTTTTTATAAACACTTATTTGACCATTTGAATCATATTCATGTATAAATCTTTCACATGATAGTAATTCAAAAATAGATATTAATATACAGAATATATCATATAATGGCGAGATCATTAATAAGTTAGCATCAAAGAATTTAGTATTACCTATTTCAACTCTGAATAATAATTTAAAGAAATATAGTGTACCATTGCCACTTCTTTTAAAGAATTTATCATGAAATTCTGATAAACCAAAATCTATAAATTTAAGTTCTTTATTAGATAAAAATATAATATTTTCTAATTTAATATCACTATGAATAAATATTTTATTATTATAAATATATTTATTATCATATGATGTTTTATAATATGTTAATAATCTATCAAAAGAATTTAACATAGATATATTAGATGTTATAGGATTATTTAATTCACATATTTTTTTATTATTATTATAATTAAAATAATGAGTTAAATCATGTAACCCAGCTTCAATAATTAAATATATTTCACAACCATTATTATTTATTTTTACATCACAATTAGATCTTCTTATTTTAAATTCTGATTGAGAATTATAAAAAGAATATTGATCACCTTCTCTAACATAATAACCTAATAATTTAGTAAATGCAGGATGATTAGTTAATGTTAATTTTTTTTGTACTTCAATTTCGTCTTTTAATTCTTCTTTATTTTCTTCTCTCATATTTGAATTACATACAATAATTTTAATAATTTTATTGCCAGCTAAGAATCCATAACCAAAAGAACCTTTTGATAAAACTTTACCATTACGAACATCATTTCTACTTATACCTGATTCTGGACAAGTAGTCATAACATCAGTAATAAATGCTGATATATTAATAATATCATTTTCTGATATAGCACATGAAGGTGTTTCAGTACCTGCACATGTTTGTGATTTTTTACTAGAAATATTTCTACTTAAACTATTTAATTCATCTGAATAATTCATATTATATATTATATATTAATAAAGAAAAACAAAAATATTTAATTATATTTTTTTGAGTAATAACTATATACTATATTATGCATAAAATGAATACCATTAATAGCAGTAAAAAATATTTTAAACATAGTTAAATAATAACAATAATAATTAGTTTGTGTTAGTTTAATATACATTAAAGTTGCAAACACTACACATAATGGTGCGCGGATCCAAATATTAAGATACATACTTATTTTTTTTTCATCATTCTGTGTAATTTTATTAAATTTCTGTAATACTAATAGAAGATAAGTAATTCCTCCAGGGATACCAGACATTGCGATCATGCCAACAATATAGATTGGATGATTTTGAGTGTAAGTAACATACCAAAAGACATGTGTAAATACATGATGAACAATTTCATCATAATTAATCTTAT
>JACCED011559821.1_pt1 | contig 13171 bp, 6 predicted proteins | sample 7455021 | NCBI WGS metagenome assembly JACCED01 (sample SAMN15323456, study PRJNA562643) | freshwater metagenome | isolation source: river surface water | place: USA:Blue River Watershed | collected 2017-08-19 | reverse complement strand
CGACCTGGGGTTACCGTTCCGACACTTGGCCTCGGATGGGGTTTATGTCCACTTGGGGGAAGGGGAGCGGACGGTGAAGCTGGAGCCGGGGCTGCTGGCCGCGATGCGGGTGCCTGCGTGGCGCCAGGAGGCCCGAAGGGGGGTGGTGGCGACGTACTTCCCGCCGGAGGAGCAGGTGGCCTTGTATGCGGCACTGGGGATGCCGGTACCGTCGTCCGACGATTTGGCGGAGGTCCGGGAGGATGTGCTGGCCTATAAAACCCAGCTATCTCGGGGCCGGGATGCCCGGTTCAAGGTGTCGGTGATCTCGGGCTACCATTTCACCTGCGCCCTGACGGGGTACCGCCTGATCGCGGCCAAGTCGACCTATGTGCCCCTGGAGGCCGCCCATATCCATGCCCACGCCCGCAAGGGGACCGACAACGCCACCAATGGCCTAGCCCTGACCCCGACCGCGCACGACCTCTTCGACGCCGGCCTCTGGACCATCGACGACGACCTACGCATCCGCGTCGCGCAGGCTGACATCGCCGAATCCATCCTCCCCGGCGGCTCGCACTTCAAGCTCGCCGACCTCCACGGTCGCCGGCTCTCCTTCGCCCCCCAAGCCACCCCCCGCCCCGACCCCACCCACCTCGCCTGGCACCGCCGCGAAATCTTCGCTAGCTAGGCATAGGCTTCTTTAACTCCCCTAGTACTGAGTTTTTAGTTGAGACTCGCGACTCGCATTTATGAGATGACGACTCTCGCAATGGATTACAAAGTCTGGTCTAAGGCCAAAAAAGGAAAGCCAGTGGTCATGAGTCTAGAGGCCATCAAGGCCGGTCTGATCAAGGGCAACCTCACTTTGGATGATGAGTACGAGGAGCATTATGGTCGCCTTGGGCCACTCTTCAAAGGCCGGCGACTAAGACTTGGAGACGTCCGTGTATTCCGAGACGCCAGGGTCGATTCGGAGAGGGAACGGATCGCCGCACTCGAGGAGACGAACAAGCCCATCCAGGCGATTATCGATGAACGACGTCGTATGTTGAAGGCCGCTGCCGAGAAGCCGCCGGCGGAGGAGCCGGCAAGGTCCTCCGGAATGCTGACATCATGGAGGGCATGCCTGATTTCGCTCGGTCTCTCCTTCGCCGCCTGTCCGTCCCTTCTTTCAGGCGCCCGCACATGGGTCGTCATCGCTTCGTTCATCGGGCTACTGTTCGTCATTCATCTGCTCCGCGGGCAGGAAGAGATTAAGCCGTCGTTATTCATCACTCCCATCGTATTCGGTTTGGTCGCCTACTGGGGGGTTGATTCGCGTTATGGCCCTTGGCTCAATGGTGTCATGACCATGGCCTTATGCCTGGCGGGCAGCCTGATGGTGGATGAATTCGACTCACGCTTCGCCGGATCCTTCATGGATCGTCTGTTCATCTTCATCAAGTATGCCTATGCGTTGGTCTTTTCGGTCTGGCTTGGCTGGGCAGGTTTCGACGACATGCCTCGTTTCCTGACGATGACCGCGTCCGCCTTGGGCAAAGGAGGGGAGCAGGCTATCCTCCTTTCGCTCGTCGCTTTGCCTATGCTCGTATTCCTGGTCCTCGGTCTTCTGGCGTGTGTCGTCGCCGCCCTGTCTTGGTTGAAGGACGGCCCGCCCAAATAAGCAAAATCTTACGGCGGCATATTAATAGGGTCAGACCCTATTGATATGACCTGTCCCCGTGGGGCGGGTTTGTCGGGTTGATTAGGTGGTTGTTGAGGTGGCCTAAGGTCGGGCGTTTCCCCGATTCCCCGATGAATCGTCTACTGAACCTGAAGGTCGCAAAGGACCGGAAGGGGATGGCGCCGAACAGGCCGCTGCTGGTGCTGGCGATTATGAATTTAGTATAGGCTGGGGCGGCGCGAGGAGGATGGCGCGCTGGTCTGAGGAACTTAGGCCTCGATTTCCATGTTGCGGTAAGGAGGGCGCCTACCGATGGTTATTTATGAGAAAAATAGTGTTACTAACGGCGATGCTGATCGTCGGGTGCAAATCGCCCATTGAGAAGATCGACGCTTTCGCGGCCGAGGATGATTTCGCCGGAGCGTTGGCCTACCTAGTCGAGAAGAAGGTGGCGCCGACCGTTTCGGCCGAGCTGGACCGCAAGGATGACGATGTGAAGAAGCTGCTGGAGGCCAAGGATCTCTATCAGAAGAAGGTGGAGGTTCGCTATGGCGGGCTCGCCGAGACCGCTTTTTCGTCCGGACGCTCGCGTGCGGCCTTGGTCCTGGCGGAGGCCGCGCTGGCGAGGTGCCCTTGGTCTTATAAGCTGCAGCAGCTCAAGGCCAATAGCCAGGCCCGCTGCGCCCGCCTGGACAAGGCGATCGCCGGCGCCGGCGAGCTGGCGGTGAGCGACGCCCCGCAGCTCTGGGCATTTCTCGCCGAGTTCAAGCCCGACCTCAAGTTTGCCGCGGATGACGAGCGCTTCAAGCAGGCCCTCCGGACGATCTCGGCCCAGATCGCGAAGTTCGAGTCGAACGGCTTGCGCGTCGACCTGAAGCTGCGCGACGCCAAGGCGGTGCACGCCCGCATCGCCCGCTTTGGCCAGCTTTATGTGGAGGAGGCGGATGTCGCCAAGGTGCTGGCGTTCGCCCAAGAGGTGCTGGCTGAGCAACTGGAGGCCAAGGTGCCAGATGCCGCCGCGCTCTTCGCCTTCGCCCAGAAGCGGGCGCGCTGGCGCGCGGTCTCGAGCGAGCAACTGAACGACGTCTTGGTCGCGCTCTTCGACGCCGCCGATGATTGGATGGGTCGCTCGCTGGTGTTGGCCGTCGACCAGGGTGTCGACGAAAAGGGTTTCGTCGATGTCCTGGAGGACTTGTTCGACGCCCGGGGCGACGGCAACCAGGCTTTGTTCAGCTTGGCCAAGTTCCATCGAATCCGCGGGGCGCGGCTGGCGAAGGAAGGCGCGAACGCCTCCGCGGCCCTGTTCCACCTCGAGCGGGCCGTGGAACTGGACCCGTCGATGGAAGTGGCCTCCCTGATCGCCCTGGCGAAGTCGACCCGGGGTAAGCTCAAGCCGATGAACGTTTCCCTCTCCCTTTCCTCGGGGGCGGAGGCGACCCCCGACACGCTCGCCCCCATCTACTACATCAGCGCGCTCAACCTGATCGAGAAGACGCGTGACGGGGTGCGCTGGATGTTGGCCGAGCCCGAGTCCAGCGGGGCGGACGTCACCCTTTTCTTCCAGAAGACCGAACGCCACGTCCCCAGCATCGCGAACCTCTCCGTCGTCAACTCTCGGTACTTTGCCCATATGCAGACGGTGCCGAACCCGCAGAAGGGTTATCTCAAGGGTCAGCTCAATGCCGCCGAGATATCCTACCAATACGCGCTTTCGAGCTACAACAGCGCCGTCACCGCGTTCAACATCTACCCGACCCAGTACGCGCTCAACAGCGTGAACTACGCCGAGAACAACCTTGAGCGGGCTCGGACCCATTACAATACCTTGGTGAGCCTCTATAACGCCACGCCCTCGACGATCGAGGAGCCGGTCTATATGCCGTACTCCTACTATGAGGGCAACATGCGGTGCGGCTACGCGGCCGCCGGTCGCGTCCTGGCCCAGGGTGTCGAGACCCAGTTCGCCTCGCGTCGCGTCGATTCCCATTACGTCCGGTTGAACACCAAGTACACCGATATCAACGCGGCCAGCCGCCGGGACGTGCATTACCCGGTGGCGAACATCTCGGAGCAGCTGTTCGACAACATCTTCGCCGTGGCCAATGACATCACCGCCAAGGTGGCGGCCGTGCGCATCCTGCCGCGCGACGAGTTCATCGCCAACCTGTCGGACGGTGAACTGGGTTGCCTTGCCTTCGCCATGCACCCGTTGCGTAAGCCCGATGCCGCGGCCCTCGGCGTCCCCCGCTGGGCGGCTCGCTACGTTGAGCGATGCCGTTTCGAAGGGGTCAAGGTCGTCCCGCCCGAACAAGTGCTGGCCAACTGCCCTCTGCCGATGCCCGAGGCGTTCGATGACCCGGAGTCCATCGAAACCTTCCGTGGCATGGTCTGCCGGATCGACTGCCGCTCCCCCTTCGGGAGTTCCACTGGCTCTGGATCGATCATCTCAGGCGACGGGCTGATCCTGACCGCCGCTCACGTCATCCGCGGTTCGGATAACAAGGTCGTCTTCAACAGCGGCCCTCACAAGGGACAGTTCGAGTCGGAGATCGTCTTCGTCGACGATCGCAACGATGTCGCCATCCTCCGCGCGAAGGGGTTGACCGCCCGGCGATGGTTCAATCTGCGGTTTGGCGCCTTCCCGCCCGCCGGCGAAGCGGTCATGGCCATCGGCTACCCCGGCAAGCCTTCCTCCGGGGATGCTACCCAGGATTTCATCACGAAGGGCATCATTTCGGCTTCGAACTCGAGCAAAGGTTGGCTCGTCGCCGACCTCACCGTCTCCAGCGGCAACAGCGGTGGCCCGATAATCTCGGCGAAGACCGGGGAACTCATCGGGGTGGTTTCTCAGGTTATTTCGGCGAGCATTAAGAAGGACTACGCGTCCTCCGGATACTGGTGCAAAGCGTTTCCCTCCGCGAGATTGGGCGAGGCGCTTGGCCTGAAACCGGGTCCTTGATTGATCTGCAAATACGTCGTCCGGTTGATAGGGTCAGACCCTATCAATAGGACCTGTCCCCGTGGGTTGGTTTGTCGGGTTGATGAGGCGGTTAAGGAGGCTAGGGTAGGCTGCATGACCGATGCCCCGATAAACTACCCGCTGAGCCTTAAGGTCGCGGTGGGCAGATGGGAATGTCGCCGAATAGGGCTCTGCTGGTGCTGGAGATTTTGGACTTGGGGACCTGGGGCTCTGTGGCCTGTTTCGGGGGCCGCCCCTATTGTCCTTGGCCTAGCTTGGTCAGTGCGCCCGCAAGGACTTCGGCTGCTTTCTTGGATAGGCTGCCCTGGGGGTTGAATGACGGCCGTCTCAGGAAGGTGGCTCCTGGTTTGTAGGTCACCAGTAGGTCTTCGGGTTCACGGTTCTGTAGTTCCCTGAGGTAAGGCCAGCCTCGAAAGATGATCATGGGTCGTTGGCGGGCCAAGATCTCGGCATGAATCCAAGCGGTCATTTTCCTCACCGAGGGCATCTGTCTGCAGGTTTCAACGTCAGGCGCTCGTTTGGAGTGATAGGGCACTAGCTGGATACAGCAGGTTGATCGAGCGATTTGTAGGTAGGTCTCCTCTGCAGGCAGGGGTCTACTGGTTACGAAGGACCGGAAGATGGAGCGCCAATACCTGCTGCTAGACGGTGGGTTTCCATCGGGTCGAGGCTTGATCGTCAGGGGCCAGAATGACGTCCCGGGCAATTGCCGTAGACAGTTCAAAAGCATCGCCTTCTCGTGCTGTTCGTCCAGCGACTGAGATCGTGCATCGTAGCCCGGGTTGAGCATCACGACGAGAAGTTTGGCCGTCCTCAGTTCGCCGACGTATGGAATCGGACAAAGCTCGTCCGTGATTAAGCGCTTTTGCCCCCCGGGTCTGGATTGCATAAAGCATTCGTCCTCCGGGTGTAGACCTGACCCCTTCGACTGGCCCCACCACTCGATCAATCGCTCCGTGTGGGCATTCTTCATCGGGGCTGTTTGGTGCTCTCCTCGAGGTGAACTCAAGCCGCCACGAAGCCGCAGTTGCGTGCGTATACGATTCTCGGCGCAAAGAGCGTATGTAGCCTTCTGCTGAGTTCGGCCGCAGACATATCGATGAGCTGCTCGGGCGCTACCTCAAGCGCCGTGCAGTGATCTCCGAACGCGCCATGCTCTTTGGCATGTGCGGTTATCCCGAGTCGGTGGGCCTCCGCATAGTCGTTCAGGTACCTATCTAAATCGGGCAACTTATCCGACTTCCGGATGTTTGAAGCCTTGTCGGTAGGGATGAGGTTCCACAGTAGGTCGGAAGCCTCAAATGAGTAAGGGATGAAGTGGTCCACTTCAAAGGGTTCCTCAAGGGATCGCCCGAGGTAGATGTTCTTAAGGCTGCCGCGGTTTAGTTCGAGCGTCCTGCTCCAGAACTTCCTGGCTTCGGTGAGGTCGCGGACCGTGGGGACTTCCAGCTTCCTGGAGATGTTCTGTGCATGAAGGTTCCTCGACTCGAGGAAGCCGACGAGCCGTAGCTTCGCGTAGTCCTCGATGGCGACGCGGTTCTCGAGCAGAAATGCTCGCCATGCCTCGCCGACTTGGATGTATTCTCCGAATATGCAATAGGGGGTTGGTTCGTCTCCTGACTGGGAGCGGATGGCGTGCTCCTCGATGGATGCGGTTAATTTTGCGCCTTTAATTCCGGGCCGCGGCCCCGCCCAGACGCTCAGGAAGCGGGAGGGGACCATCTCGCCGAGCATGGATAGCTTCGAGCCCAGTCCGAGCGCCGCAACGGCGGCTTTTGCCAGGTTGGTCTCCGGCCCTACGCCCTTTATGTTAACAAGTTCGTGCACCAAGTCCTGCAGCCTGTCCTGTTTACCCAGGTTAATCCGAAAGTAGGCGACCGTCGGGAGGGCGCGGGCCACCATTTGAGCCTGGATTAGTGGAAGCGGAATCTTGCCGTCGGGATGGCTTGGGAGGAGATCGAGTATCCCCAGCAGCCAATAGAACTTGTAGCTGGCGGAGGTATTGTCGAAGACCTGGCCTAGCTTGCTCGACTTAAGTAGGTCCACGACGTGATGCTGGGCCGGGCCGCCCCTCCATCAACCGCAAAGAAATACATATAACATATCAAAGGCGTCGGGTCCCCGGGCCGACATCGCCGAATACATCCTGCCCGGTGGTGGCCACTTCAAACTCGCCGATCTCCACGGTCGGCGGCTCTCCTTCGCGCCCCAGGCTACCCTCCGCCCCGCCCCCGCCCACCTTGCCTGGCAACGGCGCGATCGGCTGGGGCCAGAGATGGTATCCTTTAAGGTTTTGAGGCCTTGTCTGTGGCTTTGCCCATAATCTGTTGAAATTTGAATATGAAGCGGATGTTCTAGGGTATCCCCATGCCAGTCGTCGCTTACCTTGAAGGAATCCTGAAAAGGGCGGTCTCCGTGAACCGTACCTCGCCTCTGTCCGTCCTCAGGGACAGCCGAAGCCATCCCGTCGACCTTGCCCTGGCCGATATGCTCACCCGAGGGCAGGAGGTGGCCGTAGCCGATCAGAACAACCCTGCCAAGTGGTCTGTCTATAAGAGGCTCCTGGACAGCTCCAAGGAGGCCCTGCGGGCCAAGGGGGAGCGTTCTCTGCACGTCGTCTGCGGTCGCTTCAATCTACCCTGGCCTCAGGACCCTAAGAAGAATTCTCTCGCGCCCATCTATCTGCTGAAGGTGGAGATCATTCGCGCCGCCGGCGGGGTCTTCAAGCTCAAGGCTTTGACTGGCTCTCCGGGCTGGGAGCTTAATCCCGCGGTCAAGCTACTGATGGAGGTAGCGCAGATCGGCGCCAAGGGCAACTTGCCTGAGTCCATCCCATTCCAACAAGGCTTTGCCGCGGTGAAGCAGCAGGTCGATTGGCTTTCTTCCCAATGCGGTAAAGCAGCTTCGGTCGATCTTGGTTGCCGCTTGGCGAATATCAGTAGCTCCGACATCCGGATCATCAAGCTGCTCCGTGATGACGCAGTCCGTCGCAGTGTCGCCGCGAATGACGTGATCCAAGCCAAGGTCGAGGGCAGCATCATCGAGGCGAGGGGCGTGCCAGTCGGCGATGAAGGCATCGAGTCCCTCGGCATCGTTCTTCCCTGTGACGACAGCCAACTTCGGGTGGTCCAACTGGCTGACCGTGCGATTAGCCTTCAGGTCGAGGGGCCTCCCGGCACCGGCAAGTCCCAGACCATCGCCAACATCATCGCCAGCCTGGTCAAGAAGAACAAGCGGGTGCTTTTCGTTTGCGAGAAGGCTGTCGCTGTCTCGCAGGTTCGCGACCGACTGCACAGCGTCGGCCTGGGTCCTGCCTTGCTCTACTTGCATGACGAGGAGACGGAGCGACGCCATTTCGTCGATCAGGTCGTCGAACTTCTGCAGGCTCAAAAAATTCCTTCTGCCGCCCCCCTGGATCAGCTCAAGGGTTTCAGAAAGAAACTGAACGACACGCGTGCGCATTCTTGCTCTCCGCTGCACCCTGCGGGCGAGAGCGTTGCCAAGTTCGAAGGCCTTGCCGCCATGGTGAAACTCCGTCGTGACCTGGATAAAGACCTCTGGCAGCTGGAAATCCCGGCGCATAACGCCCTGACTTTCGAGCGGGTGCTTCATCTGAAGCGCGTGGTGGACGAATGGATGGGGATGGCTGGCGAGCTGGCGGACTCCAAGTCTCCCTGGAATCAGGTGAGGGGAGAGCTGTTTGTCTCGGACCCCACCGCCAAGTTCGCCCTCGAGGGGGCCATCCAGTCGCATGAACGACTGATGCCTAAGCTCCCCGAGTTGTCCGAGAGGCTCGTCCGCCTGGGCTACTCGCGTCCGCTTCTTTCCTTGGCCGAGCTGGGTGTGGCGCTCGAAGTCGCCTCCTCCGTCATCAATCAGCCTCCGGCCGCCAATGAGCTGTTGGCTTGCGACGCGCTTGATGCCGCGACGGTCGCCCGACTTCATGCCTACTGGCGCGAATTGAACCAACTCGAAGCTAGGGGGCACCCTTTGGTCCTGGCGGATCATTCGGCAGATGTGTTCGGTGCCTCCGTCGAAAAACTCGCCGAGGTTCTCCGGACGGACGTGGATCGAATGGAATGGTGTGAACTTAATGAGCACGCCTCCCAGGAGTTCGTCCGTGTTCTCGAGGTGGTCGAGAGGGTGCAAGGAATGCTCAAGGACTTCGCGGATAAGACGGGGGCCGTGCCTGCCGACACCCTTGAAGAGGTCGAAGCCGCGTTCCTGCGATTTGATTCTCTTAAGTCCCTTGATGTCACCGTTCCGCAGGGCTGGTGGGCGTCGTCGTCGGATCCGGTCGGCATCGTGTCGAACTGGAAGATCAAGGTCGGCGAGGTCATCAACGTCTGCAAGTCTTCGCCGTGGCCGGCGGAGAGCACGCATCCCATGCCCAAGGTGATGGACCTCCGGAAGCTATATGCGATCAAGGAAGCCCAGTTCAACGAGCTCACGGAGTGCATGGACGCCATGGACGGTTTCTTCACAGCGCTGTTCCTGCCGAAGGCCAGGACCAAGCATCTTCTGCGTCAGATCTACCGTGGTTCGCTTCCCGCTTCGCTCAGCGGGGCGGAGTGGCAGTCGCTCTGCCGACACTGCATCGAGGCGCATTCGGCGATCACCCATCTAGTCCATGCCTCTTCGGATATCCCTCAGTTGTCACGGCTCCTCGATGAGGTGATGAATTCTCCCACCGCCGAGACGCACGCCAAGGTGCTCGCCGATGGTGGCCTCAGGAATGTCTCCACGATGGCGTTGCGCGTCAGGGAACTCCGCACGGATGTGATGTTCAACTCGGTGAAGCCGGTCGTGGCCGCCTATTGGCTGGGTGACGATAAGGTCCAGTCCGGGCTCATCCAGGGTGTCCTTAAGTCGATTGATTCCATTATCAGGCCCAAGGCGAGGTTCCTCAAGTGCAACAAGATTTCGGAGATCGTCTCAATCCTTCGAGGTCAGATCGAAGCCGCCGAATTCTTCTTCTCCTCGAATCGTGTATCCAATCGGACGGCAACGATCACGGTCAGGGAGACACTTGTCGCAATCAAACGTGCTTCCGAGCTGCGAATCCTCCTCGATGCTACAGAAAAATACGCGGCCCTGAGGGGCGGCAACGGCTGCTGGCATCTCAAGGCCGAAGCCGACTGGGAGCAGGCGTGTCGCCTGGCTAAATGGAAGGACGAGCTTTATGCCAACATTGGCAGTTCGAGCATCGACCTGAACAAGTCCCTGTGGGTTGAGCCAAAGTCGCTGCTGGCAGGTTTCCATGATGACTACGTGGCGGCCAGGAAAGGCATGGACCGGTTGTTCCAGCTGTCTGACAATGCCTTCTCCTCATTTGAGGCATCCACGCTCTTGGTGGCGTCCCTCAAGGATGGGCTGGCCCGTCGCGACTATTGGCTCCGGAAAAGCCACTGGATGCGATGTAAGGATACCGTGCCAGAACTTTCGGATCTTTGGGCCAGGTTCAAGGCAGGTGAGGTCGTCAGCGAGAAGGCTTGGAAGGTCTTCCTCTTCAACTTCCTGCGCAAGTGCAACGATGCATTGGCTTATGACCAGAGTGAACACGAGAGCGTGGTGGCGCAGTTCAGGGACCTAGACGCCAAGCTTACTGGTCTGACCGTGGCAGAGCTGAAGAGCTTCATCTACGCCAAGCAGGATAAGGCGCGTGCCGACTACCCAGGGGCGTACGCGGATTTCCAGACGGTAGCCCAGAGGTCCAGGGTCATGAAGACGATCCGTGAAATGGTCTATCACTCGGATAACTTGAATTACTTGCTGGAGGCCAAATCCTGCTGGATGATGAGTCCTGCCAGCTTGAGCGCCTATCTTGGTGCGGATGCGTTCGGCAAGGATTCCGAACGCGAATTCCCGTTCGACACAGTGATCTTCGATGAGGCCTCCCAGATGCGCGTCCTAGATGCGGTCTTCTGCATGAGCTTCGCTAAGCAGACCCTCATCGTCGGCGACCGGAAGCAACTACCCCCCACGAATTTCTTCAAGGGCAGTTCCTTCGACGGTGAGGAAGATGAGGATGCCGTGGAAAGCGTCCTCGAGGAGTTCGGAGGCGTCTTCAACCAGCAGCAGGACCGTGCTACGATGGTCAGCCTGATGACCCACTACCGTAGCGAGACCCCTGACCTGATTTCCTACAATAATCGTCGTTTCTATCAGGATAAGCTCGAAATCTGTCCGCCGCGGCAGATCACAGGCACTGGCCTGAATCTCGTCCAGGTGACCACGGCCCGATTTGTCGATGGCGTCAATCGCCTTGAGGCTGCGGAGGTCGTTAAGCTAGTGGCTGAGCATGTAAGGCTACGCCCCGACGAGTCTCTCGGTGTCGTGGTGATGAACTACAAGCAGATGGAGCTCATCGAAGAGCTCCTGCTCAGGCAGCCTGCCGAGGTGAAGGCCTTCACGGGTGATGAGCAGAAGTGGTTCCTCCGAAATCTTGAGAACGTACAGGGCGACGAGGCTGATTACATCATTCTCGGCCTAACCTACGCCCGCAATGACCAGGACCGGTTCACTGCTTCCGTGCTGGGGCCAATCATCAAGTCGGGCGGAGACCGTCGTCTCAATGTAGCCAGCTCGCGTTCCCGTAAGGGCATGCATGTCGTGACTTCCCTTACTTCCAGCGACCTGGCCGACTCTTCGGCCGAAAGCGACGGATTCAAGTGCTTCAAGGACTTCATCGGCTATCTGGAACAGGCTCACCTTGCCAAGGATTTCGGCATCACCCACATGAGCTTCGCAGGGAAGGGGACTCCGGCCCATAGCCTCCTGGCCTGTGATTCGGACTTCGAGGTTCAGGTGGCGGAGTATTTAGGGAAGAAGGGCATCGAAGTTCTTCCTCAGTATGGTGCGGGCAAATACCGTATCGATTTGGTGCTGCGACACAAGGGGCAGAACGTCCTCGCCGTTGAGTGCGACGGCGCCGCCTATCATTCCACCGTCACCGCCCGCACGCGAGACCGCGCCCGCCAGCAGCACCTTGAGGCTCGCGGCTGGCGTTTTCACCGCATCTGGAGCCGTAGTTGGTTCAACAACTCCGACGAGGAAGGGCGCAAGCTACTCGAGGCTTTCCACAACGCATGCGAGGCCAGCGGCGTCCCTGTATTCGGCGGTCCTTGATCCGGGCGTTTGGGAGACGCCCCCGAAGTCGGGGCTTCCCGCGGAACTCAACATTATGTTAGTGTAAGTATTCTCTAAACTGATTTTCAGCAGTATAATCTATGAGCTATTGTTCGCGTCGTTTACCCATTTATTTTCTCTGCGCCCCAACAAGTCGGACTTGTGTTGAGTTGGCTCGTTTCCATTACGAAGCTCGATCCGACCCTCAAATGCTCGAAAGCTTGTGGCTTTCGGTTATCGATGCGCGCGGTGGTGACCAATTGGCCTTGCCCCTTGCTCCCCTGGAGGATGTTCAGGAAATCGAACCGCGCGCGGATGCACTCGATCTCGATTTTGGCGCCGGGATTGAGGCTTATCTGCAGGCCCGGAGGAAGGACCTTGTTCCCAGGTCAGGTTCAAAGGCAGGAGACTGGCGGCCGACTCTTGTGCTTATTTTGCACAACGAAGAATTGAGCAATTTGACCGAAGGGCTTCAGCGGCTCGAGTCGGAAAGATGCGGGCTCCGCATTGCTTTCGTGATAGATTCCGTCACGACGGAAATCCGCGCGTCACTGAAGGCTTCCGGTTTCCAGGTGTTGGAACTTTTGGATGAACCAATGCATGCCTCTTGGGTCGATGTTAGGGGCAGCCCCAATTCTACTTGGCCTCATGTTCTCTTGAGGATGCTTACCAGGAGTTATTTCAATTGGCATGCCGCCCTCGTGCCTCCAGCGAAAGATACTAATTTATCTACGCAGCCGATGCGGAGTGTCCCAGCGACATTATCTCCGGAGTCCAAGGCGAAAGGATTATTCATGAATAGTTTCGGCAATTTGTCCGCCAGAGGTCGCTTAAGCCGCCGTGGCCTGCTGATGTATCTCCTGCCATATTGCGGGCTGACTTTGATCGCTGTCTCGGTCGGTTTTCTATCTATCACCTTATCTTCTATCGTCGCATTGATGGCTTTTTGTGGGCTGGTTATAGGCTTTGTGAGGCGTGCGCATGATATTGGCTATTCCGGTTGGCTCATCCTGATTCCCTTCTTCTGTTTCTGGCTCTTTTTTGCGCCAGGTCAGGATTCGGTGAACAGGTTTGGTCCCAAGCCTTTGTCAGCTAACCCTACCAATAGGGTCTGACCCTATTAATAGGACCTGTCCCCGTTTGAGTAATCAGGCTATGACGCACGGGTCGGTTGCCGTGAGGGCGAGGGTCGGCAGGGGTGGGCGGCATGGAGATCGATCGCGACTATGCTTTGTTCGAGGAGTGGAACCAGGCCGCCGAGGCGGAGCTGGGCGTCCGCATCCGGGGGCCTTTGCTGTCCGCCCCGGGCCGCACGCACTACCGGATCCTCGACCTGGGTGCGGGGCAGGTCCAGGCGCCTAATTGGCAGCTGAGCCGGCTGGGGTACTTCAAGCCGCCGCTGCCCGATTACCCGCTGG
>JACCED011414877.1_pt1 | contig 13171 bp, 17 predicted proteins | sample 7455021 | NCBI WGS metagenome assembly JACCED01 (sample SAMN15323456, study PRJNA562643) | freshwater metagenome | isolation source: river surface water | place: USA:Blue River Watershed | collected 2017-08-19 | reverse complement strand
CTGTTCATCTGCACCGCTTTTTTCATCCTTTTACTTGACCAGGATCAAATCATTCTGTAATTTCAGAATATACTGAAAATTCAGGAATTTCAAAATGTCAGAAAATCTCACCCCGATGATCCAATCCTGCATCCTCCATTTTGGCGAGATGGGCAGCCGCTGGGGCATTAACCGCACCGTTGGCCAGATGTACGCCCTGCTGGTACTTAGCAAAGAACCATTGTGCGCCGACGACATTACCGAAGCCCTGGGGATTTCCCGTTCGAATGTCAGCATGGGATTGAAGGAATTAATGTCCTGGGAGTTGGTAAAACTCCAGCATCGCCCGGGTGAGCGCAAAGAGTTTTATTCCGCGCCGGGCGATGTGTGGGATATCGCCAAAACCTTGATTGAACAGCGCCGCAAACGCGAGATTGATCCTACACTTTCCACACTGCGCAATTTACTGATCGACACCCCGGCCAATGATGCCGAGGCTTACGCCCAACAACGCATGCGCGAGATGCACGAGCTGATTGAAATGCTCACGCTCTGGACGCAAGAAATCCAGCGTCTGGACTCCTCCCAACTGAGCAAACTACTCAAGCTCGGCAACAGCATCGGCAAAGTGCTGGACATGAAAGACCGTTTATTAGGCACAAACAAAACAACGAAGTGACCGTAGGTTGGGTCGGGTCGCGCAGGTTAGCAGCGAGACCGTAGGTTGGGTTAGATGCGAGTACAACGAGCACCGTAACCCAACATGACCATGTCACAGCACGCACCGAAAACAGCTACAAAGTAATTCATCACCACTCCAAAAGGATTTTCTAATTTCATCGAGGTACATCATGCTCGAACCCGCTGTAATAGACACACTTATCCTCTCTCGCATCCAATTCGCTGCCAATATTTCATTCCATATTTTATTTCCGTCGATCTCCATCGCCCTCTGCTGGTTTCTGGTGTATTTCAAATTGCGCTACAAAGGCGACGGCGACGATGTATGGATGCGCGCTTATCGATTCTGGGTAAAGGTATTTGCGCTCACCTTTGCAATGGGCGTAGTCAGCGGCATCACCATGAGCTTTCAATTTGGCACCAACTGGCCGGGCTATATGGAAACCGTGGGTAATATTGCCGGCCCTTTGCTCGGTTACGAAGTACTCACTGCATTTTTTCTGGAAGCCACATTTTTAGGGATTATGTTGTTCGGCATTAAGCGCGTCTCTAATCGCACACACACCATCGCCACTTTTCTGGTCGCTTTCGGTACCACCATGTCCGCGTTTTGGATTATTGCGCTCAATAGTTGGATGCAAACACCCGCAGGGTTTGAAATGCGCGATGGCAAAGCCTATCCGCTCGACTGGCTGGAAATTATTTTTAATCCTTCCATGCCCTATCGTCTCGCGCATATGTTGATAGCATCCGGCTTGACTGCGGCATTTTTGATTGCCGGCTTGTCAGCCTATCGTTTATTAAAAGGCGATCATAAGCCAGCACCGCGCCTCGCGTTAAAAACGGCAGTGATTGCGGCAGCGATTTTAATTCCGCTGCAAATTTTCCTGGGCGACATGCACGGATTAAATTCACTTAAATATCAGCCCGCGAAAATTGCCGCCGTTGAAGCCGTGTGGCACACCGAAAAAGGTGCACCGCTAGTGTTGTTTGCGATCCCGGATAAAGAAACCCAAAGCAACAAATTCGCGATTGAAATTCCCAACATGGCCAGCTTGATTCTCACTCATCATGCGGAGGGTGAAATAAAAGGTCTTAATGAGTTTCCCAATGCGCACCCGCCCGTCGCGCCAATGTTTTTTGGCTTTCGCATTATGGTGGGCATGGGTATGTTGATGTTGGCGGTCGCCTGGTGGGGCGCGTTTACTTACTGGCGCAAAATAGAAATTCCGCCGCTGTTACTAAAGGTATTTGTAGGCATGACTTTCTCCGGCTGGGTTGCCACCCTTTCTGGTTGGTACGTCACTGAAATTGGTCGTCAACCCTGGCTAGTCACCGGCGTGCTAACAACCGCTGATGCCGTAACCAAAACACCAGCCACTAATGTGGGCACGTCCCTCGCGATTTATTTGTCGCTCTATGCGGTCTTGCTAATCGCCTATATACGCACACTCTTTTTGATGGCGAAAAAAGCGGTATTGGTGGACAGACCCGAAGAAATCGAAACTCTGCAAGATCAACTGCTCACCAAAACCGCCTAGGAGAAATGTCATGAACGAATTGACTCAATTAACTGGCGCAGCATTTTGGTTGCCAGTAATTTTTATCGGCTTAATGGGGCTCGCCTTTTTTATCTACGCAATTCTGGATGGTTATGACTTGGGCGTAGGAATCTTATTGCCTAACGATTCAGAAGCCCAGCGCGATACCATGATCGCCAGTATCGGCCCCTTTTGGGATGCGAATGAAACCTGGTTAGTATTGGGCATCGGCCTGTTACTCATCGCCTTCCCGCTCGCGCACAGCATGATTTTATTTCATTTGTATTTACCCGTTACCGTCATGCTCGCCGGACTAATTTTGCGCGGCGTCGCCTTCGATTTTCGCGCAAAAGCGCCCGCCGATCACAAAGACTTGTGGGATAAAGTGTTTAAAACCGGCTCGCTGCTAGCCACCTTGTCGCAGGGTTATATGCTCGGCCTTTATGTGATGGGGTTTGAACAAAGCCTCGCCAGCCACGCCTTTGCCGCGCTCAGCGCAATTTGCGTGACTGCCGGCTACACCTTCATCGGTGCGGCCTGGCTAGTGATGAAAACCGAAGGAGATTTACAAAAACGCGCCGCCTGGTGGGCGCGTCGCTGCGCCTGGTTAATGACACTCGGAATAGTTGCGGTTTCCATTGTGAACCCGCTGGTGAGCGATACCATTTTCAACAAATGGTTTGGCAGCCCGCTGTTTTTAATTTTATTAATTATTCCGGTGTTTTGTTTTGTGTTGCTGTTTATCGTTGACCGCTACCTGCGCTTATTCCCCTACGAAAAAGATTTCGGTTGCTGGATTCCTTTTGCCTCTGCCTGCATGATTTTTTTGTTGAGTTTTATCGGCCTGGCCTACAGCTTCTTTCCTTTCGTGGTCCCGGCAAAACTCGACATCTGGCAAGCAGCCAGCGCACCGGAATCATTAATGTTTATTTTATACGGCGCAGTAGTGGTATTACCCACCATCATCATTTACACCATTTTTTCCTACCGGATTTTTTGGGGTAAAGCGACTCAGTTGAAGTACTACTAAGTGAGGCTGCCCCCAAAACCCGGGTTTGGGGGCATTATTTCATCGTCAAAAAATTAAAATTTGTACCCAACCGACAGTTCCAAATCAATTCTGATCCCGTCCTCGGTCAACGTAAAATTGGAATTGCTATATTGTTTTTCAAACTCACCCACAGACAGGCCTGTGGAAACATTCCAACCGGACTCCCAAAGCCAGATATAGCCCGCACCAACACCATAACTTTTACGCTCATACGAATCAAAATAAGCCCCCTGCTCATAGTCGTCATAACTATTGTCCTTATATTGGCTCCAATACACGCCATAGAAAACAGAATCTTCATTGGCATGCATGTAGCGTTTAATCGATAGGTTACCCGGAACACCTAACCCAAGGCTCCATTTACCTTTTTGAATTTCAACACCCAACAAACCGGTGTAAGGCGATACCCCGAGCTTTCCATTAAATGAAAAATCACTACTAACTTCCTCTGCATACACGTTTACAGCCAGCAAACATAACGCAACACCAAATACCTTTCCCAATCTACTATTCCTCTATTTTTTAATGATCCAATTATTTATTTTCAAGATTATTGACCTCAAGTAATCACAATAGATTTACCGTGAAAAGTCGTCTTTCTGCCTAATCATTTTCCGCAAGTTTTTTAGCTTTGTCGGATTAATTTCACGATACATAATCTCTGCACCATCTTCCAACTTTCCGTAAATAGGCAACAATTCGGTCAATCCTTCAAATAACCATTGTACCGGAACTGCATTCGGACCACCTGAATAAGGCTTCGCCTCCAACGCAGCAATGGCAACTACTTTTTCATACGCATCATCCAGGCTGTCCGCCCTAATAATGATTGTGTTTTCCCAGGCTAAAAATTTATTCTCAGGGTTATCATTATCGCTCGAATTTAGCGCCGTAAAGCGAACAAGATAAGAAGCAACATACCAACCAATAGGAGATAGGTTTTTATCCATGCTTTTTCTCTTTTTATTCCGCGCGCGTAATCACATGAATTCGCACGGTGCGCGTGGCCAAATGTACTTCGCGCAAAAAGTACGCGAGCCCCACAATTAATGTGAGCGTGGATGCCGTAAACAATGCGCTGATTAGCCATTTGAATTCCACCTGCAGCAGCACTTGTAAAAAGATTACGGCAACCACAACACACACCAGTAAGGCAGAACAGGTACAGGCGGTAATCGCGAGACTGGCGTAGTGGCGACGCCGTTCGAGGCGGTTTAACTCTTTGGGTAATTCAGGGGAATCTTGCAAATGCGCCGGTAACGGCTGCTCGGTAAGACTACGGCCGCGATCAATAATACGCGCGAGGCGACCTGCCACCACATTGAGCAACCCAGCAATACCCGTCAATAAAAACACCGGTGCCAATGCCAGTTGGATGGCGTGGGCAATATCACCAAAATTGGTGGCAACTACTGCGGTTGAACTCATTAACTGGCCACCTTCAAGTCAAATGGGCGAACGTTATATTCCTTTTTATACTGTCGCGCCCACCATAAGTCGTAAGCATTCTGCAATTTTAACCAATGATCGGCAGAGGGCTCGGCAAACGCCATTTCCAAGCGCACAGCCATTTCCGGGGTAATGGCACCGCGGCCATTAATTACTTTGGAAAGAGTTTTGCGGCTGACATCCAAATTTTCTGCCACCTGGGTTAATGTCAATCCCAATGGATCAAGCATTAACTCTTTCAGAATTTCACCGGGATGGGCCGGATTATGCATAGCCATTAGTGATAATCCTCATAATTAACCAATTCAACGTTGATACCGACAAACCGAAAGGTCACTCGCCAATTTCCATTCACAAACACCGACCAGACCCCTTTCATATCACCTTTGAGCTCATGCAAGCGTAACCCAGGCAAATTCATGTCCGAAGGCTCGGCTGCGCAGTCAAGATTGGTAAGAATCAATTGTAATCGGCGCGAGTGCGCCGCCTGAATGCCGGAGAGACTTCCTGACCGGTAAAAACGCTCAAGTCCTTTGTGCTTGAATGAAATAATCATATTCCCTCATTGTAACCCCAAAGGTTACACAGTCAATCCATAGTTAATAATTAAAACCTTAAGCCTTATGCCGCTTGATCGCCTGCTGCAACTGGCTGAGGGTTACGCTGCGCGCAAGGTCCTGGCTTTTGCGGATGTGTTTGGTCATGGCTTTGCGCGCTTGGGTTTTATTTTTTTCGCGGATTAATTGGCAGATGGAAAAATGTTCTTCGCAGGTTTCAATCACCGATTGGCGATCCGGAAACCCTAACCGACGCAAAATACGGATATTGTTGTTGATGTCGCGCAGGTAATTGGCGAGCACCGGGTTGCCGCTGCCAATCGCGATACCGATATGAAAGGCTTCTTCGCGCGCTTTGATTTCTTCCATATCCAACTCGTCATCCAAACGCTCAGCATTCCAATCTTCCTGCAAACCGTCCAAATCGTCGTCGTTCATATGGTCGCACGCGAGCTCAACGGCACTCGCCTCCAGCATGATCCGCACATCGTAATATTGACTAATGGTTTCAATATCCACCGAGCGCACGAAGCAGCCCTGCTTGGGCATGATGGTGATTTGACCTTCAGTCTCCAAGCGTTGTAACGCCGCGCGTACTGGCGTTCGGCTCACTTGAAAATCCTCGGCGATTTCCGATTCGGTAATACGCGTACCCGGGTAGATTTCGAAATCGATAATCTTTTTCTTGAGCTGGTCATACACCAGTTGTGCGGCTGATTTGGGGGTAGTCAAAACACCTGCTCCAATTGCGGATTTGCGCCCGTGGCGCGCCTTTATTGCATGGTAGGCGAGCCCCAAGACCTTGTAAACAAACCCCGCACTCCCCGCCCACTGCCGCCCGCATTTCGCTCCGTGGCGGTGCACAGACAAGTACAGCGCTGCGTTTTGGCGCTTACTTCCATTCACCTCTGCTACTCACCCGATATCACCGAGAGAAATAAATTGCTCGCTAATTCAATAAGTTAATAGCTCAAAGAAGATCGATTTTTGAGCTGGCACAGCTTATGCAGAACCCAACGTTGTATACAACAATGTTCTAAAACAAGAACTTTTGAGGATGCAACCATGCCCAGCTTGAAGACCGCCACCCGTTTCGTTGCAAGTTTCATTGATGTTTGTTCTCGAGGTTTACGCCGGAGCCTTATGGCTGCCGGCGTTTTTTTTCTCGCCACCACCGCTTCATTTGCCAAGGCCGATGCGCGCTGGAGCAGCACCAATTTGCAGTATCACTACGGCACGGATTACGAGCTGGGCGACGAAGAGCGCACGCTGATTACCCTGGAGCACGCCAGTGGCTGGAAATATGGCGATAACTTTTTCTTCGTGGATATCACCAACCCGGACCGCACCGGCACACTGACACAAACGTCCTGGTATGGCGAAATTTCGCCGCGCCTTAGTTTCGGAAAGATGACCGGCAAAGATTTATCCGCCGGCATCATTCAGGATGTTCTGCTCACCAGCACCATGGAAATGGGTGAAGGTTTTCACACTTACCTTTATGGCGTGGCGGTGGATTTAAAACTGCCCAAATTCAATTTTTTCCAAATCAATTGGTATGTGCGTAACGAAGTGACTTTCGGCACAGATCTGGGTCAGCAAATCACCTTGGCATGGGGAATGCCCTTTGAAATAGGCAAAGCCAAATTCAGCTTTGAAGGCTTCTTTGATTACGCCTGGGACGTTGGCCCCAGCGAAGACAACATAGTCACTCAACCGCGCTTATTGCTGGATGTCGGCTCGCTATTTGATTCACCCGGGGTATTTCAAGCGGGCATTGAATACCAAATATGGAAAAACAAATTCGGCATCGACGGTGTTGACGAAAGTTTTCCCGAGCTGATGGTGAAATGGATCTTTTAGCGCTGCACTGAAACAACAGCCACGCGCGACAAAACTGTGATGCGAAAAAATTCAGCTCGTGAATTTTTCCGACTCACCGTGAAATTTTCATCGCCCAATGAGACAAGCCAATGATTAGTTTGAGCGCACAACCCGAAGCCATTGATTTATCGCTCGCGCAAACCGCACTGGTGATTATTGATATGCAGCGCGACTTTCTAGAACCGGGTGGCTTCGGTGCGAGCCTCGGCAATGATGTGAGCCTGTTGCGCACAGCCATTGCGCCTTGCCAATCATTGCTCGCTGCCGCGCGCGCCATGGGCATGTTGGTCATTCACACACGCGAAGGTCATTTACCGGATTTAAGTGATGCACCACCCGCAAAAATTATGCGCGGTAAACCGGAGCTGCGCATCGGCAGTATCGGCCCCATGGGGCGCGTGCTGGTGCGCGGTGAGCCGGGCCATGGAATTATTCCGGAACTCGCGCCCGTGACTGGCGAAATCATTATTGATAAGCCGGGCAAGGGCGCGTTTTATCGCACTGAATTAAATGACATATTGAAAGAACAGCGCATCGAAAATTTATTGGTCTGTGGCGTAACCACTGAAGTCTGTGTGCACACCACGGTGCGCGAAGGTAATGATCGCGGCTATCGCTGCGTAGTCGTTGGTGATGCCTGCGCGTCTTATTTTCCCGAGTTCCACCGTGTCGCCCTGGCGATGATTCCGGCCCAGGGCGGCATTTTTGGCTGGGTGAGTAATAGCACTGCGGTTGTTGCAGCGCTATCGCCCAAACGCATGTCCACCGCTACAACGCCTTAATCACTGTTAAACAATTCCAACCGTACTTTTTTTAAAAAATTGCGAAAAAAAATTGCAAAAAAATTAATCGTTATCCCTGCTAGTAAACCTACGAATAGGAGAGGACAAGACCATGAACAGCCCCATTAACCACGTAAAATTCTGGAAGCCCGGCGACTGGAATGCGCTTTTCGGGTTTGGCACCAACATTCTGGTAAACCTGTTGGTACTTACGGGGCTGCTGCGTTTTGTGCTGCAAATGCCCGACGATGTTGTATTCGGCCGCATTCTTCCCGCCGTGGGTTTAATGATGTGTTTGAGCACACTCTATTACGCTTACCTCGCCTACAAATTAGCGAAAGAAACCGGCCGCACCGATGTGTGCGCTTTGCCATCCGGTATCAGCGTGCCACATATGTTTGTGGTGGTGTTTGTGATTATGTTGCCCATATCACTCACCACTGGCGACCCCATTAAAGGCTGGGAAGCGGGTTTAACTTGGGTGTTTGTGCAAAGTTTTGTGTTGATGATCGGCGGATATATCGCACCCTACATTCGCAAAATAACCCCGCGCGCCGCATTACTGGGAACACTTGCCGGCGTGTCGATTGCATTTATTTCGCTGCGCCCCGCATTGGAAATGTTTATGACTCCGGTGATTGGCGTAGTGTGCTTTGCCATTATTTTATTAAGCTGGTTTGGTGGTGTGCGCTACTTTAAAGGCATTCCCGCAGGATTAGTTGCCATAGCCGTAGGAACTTTAATCGCCTGGAGTTCAACCGCACTGGGTTTAAATTTTGGCGGATTGAGTTTGGAAAAACTCACGCAGTCACTCACCAGTTTTGGTTTTGCGGTGCCCATTCCCGCAGTGGGCCACGTATTTTCCGGGTTTGAATTTATCGGCATTATTTTAGTGACCGCGATTCCGTTCGGCATTTACGATTTAGTTGAGGCCATGGACAACGTCGAGAGCGCTGCCGTCGCCGGTGATAGCTACCCAACCACTCGTGTGCTCACTGCCGATGGTGCAATCAGTTTGATCGGCTGCTGCATGGGCAATCCCTTTATTAACGCCGTGTATATTGGTCACCCAGGCTGGAAATCCATGGGCGGCGGCATTGGTTATTCCGCCGCAACGGGAATTTCAGTATTAGTACTTTGTTGGCTCGGGATTATCGCAGTCTTTTCGTCAGCGATTCCGTTAGTTGCTATTTCGCCCATTCTGCTCTACATCGGCATGCTAATCGGATCGCAAGCCTTTCAAGAGAGCCCCAAATCCCACGCGCCTGCCATTATTGTTTCGCTAATGCCTCATCTCGCTGCTTGGGGCAAATTGCAAATTGATAATGTGTTGGGCGCGGCGGGAACCAACGCGGCCACGGTGGGAATCGACAAGCTCGCGCAAAACGGTGTGCTCTATGAAGGATTATCCGTATTGGGTGGCGGCGCCATTCTGGGTGGATTAATGCTCGGTGCCATTACCGCATTTATTATCGATCGCAGTTTTATCAAAGCGGGATTATTTGCCTGCGCAAGTTCGGTACTCACCTTCTTCGGCTTAATGCACGGTGAAGCCATTGGCATCGCAGAGTCACCTACGGTCGCCTTTGCCTACCTCGCCGTCGCCGGTGTGCTATTCGCTTGCGCGAAATTCAGTGTGGTTTCCACTAAAGCACCGGAAGAACATGAAAGCCACGAAGCAATCGAACCTGCACACTAAGCAAATCAAGGAGCAATCATGACGAGCTTTAACGATTATTCTCCGCGCTATCTGAATAGTACGCCCTACAAATGGCCCTACGATGGCGACCTGCAACCGGACAATACCGCGCTGATAATTATCGATATGCAAACGGATTTTTGCGGTATAGGCGGTTATGTAGACACCATGGGTTACGACATTAATTTAACGCGTGCCCCCATTGAACCGTTACGTAAATTATTGCCGGCGATGCGCGCCGCCGGCTTTCACATTATTCACACCCGCGAAGGGCACCGACCTGACCTCGCCGATCTGCCAGCCAATAAACGTTGGCGCTCGCGTCAAATCGGCGCGGGCATTGGCGATGCGGGTCCCTGCGGAAAAATTTTAATTCGCGGCGAACCCGGCTGGGAAATTATTCCGGAACTTGCGCCCATCGAAGGAGAAATTATTATCGACAAACCCGGTAAAGGTTCCTTCTACGCAACCGATCTGGAAATGGTTCTGCATTTGCGCGGCATTAAAAATATTATTCTCACCGGCATCACCACCGATGTCTGTGTACACACCACCATGCGCGAAGCCAATGATCGCGGTTTTGAATGTGTACTGCTTGCCGATTGCTGCGCGGCTACTGACCCGGCCAACCACAACGCGGCAATTGCCATGATCCATATGCAAGGCGGCGTATTTGGTGCAGTCGCAACATCCACTGAGTTACTAGCGGCACTGGCGAAATAAATACGCGTTTACGCGTGGTGAATTAACCGCAGGAGATGAGCGTGGAAAAAAATCTGGTGTGGAAAAATTTAATCAACAGGAACTTTGATGACCCCGAATGGCAGTGGCAAGATTTCCGCGAAGGCGTCGATATTTTACCCCTGCACGGCGACCCTAACCAGGGCTGCTCTTCCGCCCTACTACGCTATCACCCAGGCGCGCAGATTCCACGCCACCTGCACGTAGGTACAGAATTTCTATTCATCCTACGCGGCAGCCAACGCGACGAGCGCGGCGAATACCACACCGGCACCTTCCTCATTAACCCCACCGACACCAGCCATGAAATTGAAAGTAAGGAGGGTTGTATAGTGTTAGCCGTGTGGGAAAAACCGGTGCGGTTTATTAAGGAGGGGTAAAAATTACAACTACTTCTGTTTTCACTCTGAAGTGTCTCAACGTAGGTTGGGCAGCAATGCCCAACAGCTATGCAATCGAAAGCATCATTGACCAAAGCTGCCCTACATAACTAATCTTTCTTTTGACACCACAGTGAGCGCAGCAAAAATACCATACTTACAACCGGAAAATACCGCCAAGATGTAATTATGCTTGTGGCATATTCACATAAAAATATCATCAATTTTATTCCGTTCGTATTCTAGAATCATGTCATTGCAATTTCTGTATAGAGGCAATAGCGACTCTTTGTCTTTTGCAACAACATCCATGCCACGATCATCATATAAATTAAGAATCACATCTTTACTGTGATTTACAAAAAAGCAATCCCCCCGCAACGACGGCCCTCGCACCGAAAAATCAGACTTGATTAAAACCTCAAAAAGGTTACGAATATTCACATCCTCTTTATGTACTCCCGATATACACACTCTTTTCCAACAGCGACATTTGAAATCCAAAGTATTAATGTAGATATCTCGATGATCCGAATAATTAACAATTCGGCTCCGCACATCTGCAATTTGTTTAAACAGAAAACTACCTTTTCGAATTTTACGACGCCCATCAGAGTAAATCTGATAGATAACCGAAATTTTATCACTCGAATCGAATATTTGATCAAAGACTCTGATCGCCCTGGCAAGTGCCTCAAAAAAATAGCAATCATTTAATATTTTTTTATCATAATCTTCCCACACTGAAACATTCGTGGGTCCAATTTCAAATCGAATCCCTATAGGGTTATTGTAGAAAATAGGCCGTTCTAGTTTCATTGAAAATTTTACTCGGATTAAGATGCCACTGCGCACAATGACAGGTGATTCAGCTATGAGAGACAGAAGCTTTAATTAATTGACGTGCGAACTGACGGACCGTACCCAACCACCTGCAATTCTACCTCGCCGTCTTTTGCCCACACATAGTGAGCCAGTTTTGTTGGCTCAGTATATATCCCGCCTTTTTGTATTTTTTTCATGTCATTTAGATTAAATGCATTTCCATACCCCACGTATAAATCCCCTGATATAACAGTAATCACTCGTTCGTCAGAGTGAAAGTGAGGCATGATTTTGTGGCCCTTTGGAAACTTTATCCTATAAATATACATTCCAGTATCTTTTTCACTACCAGATATAGGAGCAACACGAACCCCACGAGCACTCCCTGACCACACAAGGTCAGCTTGGTTTATTAAGCCGGGTTCCAAGGAAAAAGCACGCAAACAAAAAAAGCCAACAAAAACCAATAGCAACATCCCCACCAAATTAACCATAACCCTCACTCATTTAACAATATTAAACCCTTCCGAAACCTGGATAACGGAGCGTTATAATTTTTAAAAAGCAATTGCAAAAAACCGATCAGAGCACAAGAAATTTGACATTCACCCAAAGCCCAGCGATTAAATATAGCGATACAAAATTCTAATCTGCTTAGCTATCGCCCACGAATTGCACATAGGAACAAACCCAATACTTCCAGACCAGTATTTAATTGATTGGGCGTGAATAGAGATATTTTGGATCAGCAGCACCCGAACCTTAAGCCAGAATCTGGGTAAATAACCAAACTTCAGTTTTTCATCATTTACAGCCTGCAACATCATCTCCATCAAAATTTCCTTTTCAGATCGACGTATAGATGGTTTCTGATAGAGAAAGATGTACTCCCAAACACGATCAGACTTAGACACACCCCATTCCCAATCCTGATCCTTGGGTGAGTAGGATTCTTTTAACATCCGCGCTAAATTTCCCCTTGGGTTTTCCATAAACTTTCATCGCCAATTGTGATTTACAACCGCCCAATAGCCGCCCGCAAATTCTCTCGCGCTTGCGCCTCCAAACCATCAAAAAAGTAGCTGTGATGATAAATTCGCTCTCGCTGTAAAAAAAACTGCAGTATTTCCTTACGTTTTGCACGAAAGATAAAGCCGGGAACCCATTGGTATTCCTTGCGTACATTGGTTTCAAACTGCCAATACACTTCCTCTGGCGCGCCGAGAATTGCTAAATCTATATCTACCAACAATTTCTCATCGTTGGTGGCAGGAACGGCGTTGTGGCAGGTGATCATTATCAGTTGATGAATCCTGCTTATTATCGATGAATTCAAATTATTAGCTTGCAAGAATTCGCTGCACGAGTTGGCGCTGTCCAGTTCATTGGTGGAGGAGCGCGGTTTATAAATGGCATCGTGAAACCACAGTGCCAATTCAACTTCCGCGCGATGCTCTGCAAAATTTCCAACCATATCCAAATGCTGCAAACATTCGGCAATATGTTCGGCGGTATGATAGTGGCGATGCTTCTCTGCATAGGCATTTTGCAGGGCACGCCACTGATTGCGATTTTCCTGTAAACCCAATTGCGCCATTAATG
>JACCED010288042.1_pt1 | contig 13174 bp, 17 predicted proteins | sample 7455021 | NCBI WGS metagenome assembly JACCED01 (sample SAMN15323456, study PRJNA562643) | freshwater metagenome | isolation source: river surface water | place: USA:Blue River Watershed | collected 2017-08-19 | reverse complement strand
GGGATGGGGTGGGGGTTGGGATGGGGTGGGGGTTCCGCTGGGGGTTCCGCCCCCCTTCGACGGATAGGACGGAGGGAATTGGATACGACGATGGGATAATTAAAATTATCAGGTTGGTTGTTTATTTGTGTGTATTTTTTACTTGCAGTTTTTTCATATTTATTTATTGATATGTCGTATTTGTCTGTGAAATCAATAAAATTGAAATGCTTTTTCTTGCTGTTATAGAATACAGCGATACAGCGATACAGCGATACAGCGATACAGCGATACAGCGATACAGCAATGGATACTATTACACAACAACAGAAGAGACACTTGGCCGAAATTCTCGGGGTCTTGGCCGATGGAAAAATCACGATGGAAGAAACATTGCCTTTGTTAAAGGAGTGGTGTGACGAACTTGACCCTGGTACGGACAAATTGAAAGTTCTTCAAGATGCCGTTTCCCATGCAGAGAAAGAACTTGCGCAAGTCAAGGCTGAAATCAAGAAATTCAGGGAGTGAAGGAGGGAAGAGGAGGATAAGGAGGATAAGGAGTAAAGGATGAGGAGAGAATGGAGGAGGAGTAAAGGATGTGGAGAGAATGGAGGAGGAGTAAAGGATGTGGAGAGAATGGAGGAGGAGGAGGAGAGGTGCAGATAAGATTATACAGGTATGTCAATTACGTGATAATTGTCATGTTACAACTTGATAGAGACACCATATTTTACAGGTATTTTATTTTTTTAACTATTACGGTAAAAAATGAAATACTAATTACAATCCAATATATAATATGTCCTACATTCACGCATCAAATAAAATAGTTCCTATTTCTGAAGAGGAACATGTCGAGGTTCATAGTACAGTCGCCATCTCTAATAATAAATGTACAACAATTATTTTAGAAGTCATCGGATGGACCGGAAGTATATTGGTATTGTGTCCATATGTCGCTACTTTCGAAAAAACGATAGATTTTGTATTAAATACTCTTGGTGCAACCGGTTTATTAATTGTTTGTATTAAGTCAAAACAGTATCAGTCAATCATAATAAATACTGCTTGGATAATAGGAGGATTGTATAAATACTTTACTAATGGTTAATTTTGAGCGAGGCATTCGCACACCCGAAGCATGAAGTTTGTGTTTATTAGTATTATTTTATGTAAGTATATGTAGTAACACTATGGAACAACTAACTTCTCCTATGTTGTTATCATCAGCTCCAATCACTAGACGACAATGTTTGTTTATAGATAATATGCACGGCATGATTAAACTACATCCTGGTAATCAGATTCAGCCTACTACTAGTACGTCTGGTGTGGTGAATAATACATTCAAACTTAAACCTATTCAATTGCCGTTACCTTTATCCCAGGTTGGTTCTTTTACTGCACCTACACTCATACCTGAGGGTTCTTCGTTGGAACATGAATTAGCAAATTGTTCTATAACTTCTTTTGTGTCTCCGACAAATTTGGGTTATCCAGTTACGTCTGACCACACACATAAAAATGACCATCTTACTGCATTTAAAGGTCTCGTGGAAAGTATCTATAATTCTCGTGCGGGGGGTGGTGGTGCAGGTCGAGGTGGTGGTGGTGGTGATGTAAATTTAACTCCTGAAAGATTAGCAGATTTTTTTACCAAATTTGATGAACATTTTTTCCATAATGGAGAGACCGAATTGAAAAGCTACTATGGCAAACGTGCGGAGAGTGACAACCGTGCTGATAAAATGTATGATACTCACACTGCTTATCGTGATTATTCGATGCGAATGTCGGGGGCGGACATGTTACAAAAATTTAGTGACTTTCAATCAATAGCATCTATTAATCGTGAAGCTAGAATTCAATGGAATACTCATCCAAATTTTATGGCAGATAAACTTTTGGCCCCTGAGGCGCCTTATAATAATATTGTGTTATTTTTTCCTGGTTTAACAATTGATGCATTGCGAGCTATGTCTACGAGTGATAAAAAATATGAAGAGAGAAAATCTTATATCAAACAACTCAGTGAGATGGTTTCAATTCAAGAGGACCAAATCGGCGGTGATGGTGGTGGTGGTCCGGTTGGTTTATTATTAACTTTTACTTTCACTAATCCACAATATATGCCTTTGCATAGCATTTCTCAATGGATATCAAATATACGTAATGCTGTGATTAAAACGTATGGACTTTCATTTTGTAAGGAATATATGCAGGATATTTGTTTCATTGATATGTCGTGTACTACTTTTTATCTTCTTGAAGAGGATATTATTCCCGGCACTTCCAACACAGGATTAAGACATCAACCTACAATATTGATTAGTTATAGTAAAAATGCTGCTGCTCTGGGAGGTGCTGGTGCTGCGGGAGGTGCTGGTGATGCGGGAGGTGCTGGTGATGCTGTTATCACCTTATTTGTAGGTGATAGTGATACTAATATGTGGAAGAGGCTGCAGGATATGAAAAGTGGTAATCATGAAAGAAAACGCGCACGTATTGCAGATGAACCTGATTATTTGAAACAGTTTCGATATGTATTTGTTGATAGTTCTTTGTTGAATTTTGTTCCTTCGGGTATGTTTCATGATATTTTTGAACAACCATCAGTTTCTGTTATTTCTGATAGTGTTGGTAGTACTGGAGTTTTGGGTTCAGATACACCTATAGAAATTTTTAAAGATGATGATGGTGATGGTGATGGTGCTGATGCTGATGCTGATGGTGCTGATGCTGGCGGTGCTGGTGCTGATGCTGGCGGTGCTGGTGCTGATGCTGGCGGTGCTGGTGCTGATGCTGGCGGTGCTGGTGCTGATGCTGAACATGCTTATTTAGCTTCGTCTGGAGGAACACGACGCACTCGCAGTCGCAGTCGTCGTTGTCGTTATATGATAAGACAAAAAAATAAAACTACTCGTTGCAAGAATAAAGTTCGAATGATGAAGAAAACTCATCTTCACTATGGTCGGCATAGCGGTCGTCGCGGTCGTCGCGGTCGTCGTTGTTAATCGTAATGTTAAAGGTTTGAATTTGTGTTGTTCGAGAGATTTGTGGTGTTGTTCGAGAGATTTACTGAATATGATTATGATTATGAATGTCATTATGATTATGAATGTCATTGGTTTTTGTTGATGATGTCATTCATTACTGTGCGTATATGGCATGCCATTCTTCAGGAATGCCGCTGATTGTTTTTGTCCATTCGGCCATTTCCCGGTGTCTTTCTTGCGCGATGCTGCGTCCGGTTGGTGTTCTCATGAATTCGGTTGCAAGCCTCAGTAGCTTCTCATGCGCATGTATCCATACATTATGATGTACTTCTTGGGTTGTGTATGTCGGGTTGGCATGTCTGGTGTATTCGACTGCGCGTGTGATGCCGATTTGACCGATTGCTTCTAGTTTGTCGGCGTCGCTGACGATGTGGCGGACGAGGGCGTAGTACGGCGTAAGGAGGCTGTCGTAGTCCAGTGGTGTCCCCGCTTTGATTGCTTTGTTTTCAGAACTGAATGAAACGTACTTGATGACTTTTTTGATGTCAGCGTAGTTGCTGATGTTTTTGTGGCCGAATTCGTCGAGTTTTTGTTGGAGTGTGCCGTTCTCGTCGTCGTATTTGTGGTCGGCGATGTCGTGCAACCAGGCAGCAGTGATGGCATCCAGAATGAGGTGGTGGTAATGGCGGCGGTCGCGGTAGTCTCGATTGATGATGTGTCTTGATGTCTCGGCGACCGTCTTCATGTGTGCATATCCGTGCGATTCGTCTCTATCAGCACATGTTTTCTGAACGAATTCGGAAAGCATATTCCAGCGTTGTTGGGCGGTGGCGTCCATTATCGTATGTATTGTTTTGTCTGATGTTGTTGCTTGAAGCTGCGTGTTAGGTGCGGTGAGGACGCGCTTAAATAGTGCCCGGATGGGTGGGAGTGTGCGGTCTGGATGAGGGTTGTGTGTGCGGTCTGGATGAGGGTGGGAGGGTGCGGTCTGGATGAGGGTGGGAGGGTGCGGTCTGGATGAGGGTATGGTGTGCGGTCTGGATGAGGGCGTGTGTCTTTAAATTATATTATCTGAAAATGCCAAACTTTATGATTCAATGAATTGCACTAACTTTGAAAAAATTGAAATACTTTTTCTATATCTATCCTGATAGTAGTGCCCTGATAGAGACAACGAACGAACGAACGAACGAACGAACGAACGAAATGGATACGACAACGACTACTGATGTGAATACTACGAAGAATATGAGTGCTGCCATGCGTGGAGCTGCATTGAAGCGTGAGAAGAAAGCTGCTGCGGTGGCTGCGCGGGCTTCCGGCAAGGTTGCTGCGGCTGCTCGGCGCACTGAAGACCATACAGCGCGTGACAAAGCTATTGCTGAAGAAGCTGCTTTGATTGACCGGCAGATTGAGTGTGCGCGCCGTGCGCTTGGAGTTGGCAAGAATGACCCTAACCCTACTGCAATTTGCCTCATGATTGAGACGCTTACGTTTCAAATGCGAGTTCGACTTTCGGAAAAAGGATATTGGTAATGTGTTGTGGCGGTGATGTTGTGTTGTGGCGGTGATAGTGGTGTGGTGTGTGTGTTTTTTTTAATTTTGTGAATTTTATGAATTAGACATTTTTTTCATGATGTGACGATTTACCTTGATGTTTGAATAAAATTGAAATACTTTTTCTATATTTATCCTGATAGTAGTGCCCTGACAGAGAACACTTGACGACGATGACTACGACGATGATGACTTTTGCTGCTGCTGCCAGTGCAGCCCAGAAGAACAAGAAGAAGACGCAATCCATATGTAAATGGAGTGGCGATGATGACGAATATCGCTGGCGTTGCGACGATGACGAAGACACCGGAACACTCACGGCGGATGAGCGACGCTACATCAAATGGTATCACGCCCATGCACATATTCAGTGGCGCGACGATGATGTTGACAGTCCAGTCGCTGCCGCTCCCGTTTCTCGTGCTACTGTCGATGTTTGTGCTGACAAGACGACCACCACCACGCACGTTCCCTTCATGAACCTCACTTGGGTCGAGCGTAACAAGAAGAGACACCTATTCAAGTTCGGTCTCTGCTCAGACTGTGATGCCGGCCTTGACGACGAAAGCGAATTTGTGTGCAAACCCAGACCCAATGCTGCACCCCTGATGACGTGCAATGCGTGCAGTGACTACTACCGGAATTTGTCTTACATGCGCGTGGATAAGCAGGAGGAGCGTGGAGGATGCAACTGATGAATAACTCTGATTGTTAGATGACGGGCACCATCTATCACAGAGTGAACAAGGTAAGTATTATATGACTGTGGTGTGGTTATATCAAAAAAAAAAACAAAATTGATGAGATGATAGATGGGATGGGTGATGGTGGTGGGTATGGGAGGGTATGTTACCGGTGGTAGTGACAAGTGGTGTTTTTTTTACAAGACAAAGTTGCCCTGTGCCGTTTGCCCTGTGACCGCCCCATACACCCCCTTCGGGGGTACCCGCGCCCATCGCCGCCCGATATCGAACCAAAACCCTGTATCTATCGGTAACCGGAAATGAGTGGGAAAACCAGAAATGACTGGTAAAATGGTGCTCGATATATGGTGTTAATATTTATGATGATGCAGATAGTTTCGATATCATATTGGAAAAATTGAAATACTTTTTATTTCTATTGGTGAATGCAGCTACCAAGCAAAAGAACGAACGAACGAACGAAGATATGGCTTATTACAAACACGAGAATTACTTCAGCGAGAAGGAGATGGCCGGATGGAGTGAAGAGCGCAAAGCGGTCCAGCGCGAGTTGAATTGGGACATCCGTCTTGAACATTATGCGGTTAGCAATCGTCTTCAATTCCGGAAGATGGTTGAGAAGTGGGCTGAGAGTTTTGACTTCCCTTCTCCCGGTGTTCCTACGATGAAAATGCTTCACATCCTCAAGCTTGCAAGACTTAACGGAATTCTGTCTGACACAATCTGCGAGTTTGCTCGTGCCGAAGAAGACCTTCTTGCAATGCGCCCTGGCTTCATCAGCCCTGCCGCTGTTCCATTCAACACCGAAAAAAAAAACGAAAACTGTATCGCTGCGCTTAAGGCTCGTGTTGAAAAGCGCGAGAAGAAAGCTCTTGCGGTGTTGTCGCGTACTGCTGGAAGGGCTGCTGCTGCTGAGCGCCGTGCGGCCGACCAAGCTGCATGGGAACTGGCGATGAAGAAAGGGCGCGAAGAGATTGAGCAGAAGGTTGCGGCTGCGCGTAAGGCTATGGGTCTACGCAAGAATGAAGCCAATCCTGCGTCGATTTGCGCCATGATATCCAAGTTGGAGTTTGAGATGAGTGTTGAGCTATATGCTCAGCGCATGAGTAAGTAAATGTGTGTGCTGTGTGACATGTGACTTAAACAAAAACAAAATACAAGCGGTGTGTGTTTTTTTTTCATTATGATATTAATATTTACAACTTGTATGATGATGTCATAATTTCACACTATATTCCAATAAAATTGAAATGCTTTTTCTGGTTTTAGTTGAATGCAGCGAACCAGAAAACAAGCGACCGAACACACAAAATGACGACGACAATGACATCTGCCCAATTTGCCTGGAGACAATTCAGCACCAATCACTTCAACCGCGAACGTGACGAGTACCTTGCTGAGGAGAGGACTGCTGCTGACAATCACGAAGAACTCTTCGACGTGCCCACAACTCCAACTCACGGACCTTCTACTTCAAAGACGACACACAAATCAAAGCAACACGCGGCAACACTGAAGCGCAGCAGCGGAGTACAAAAGGCCGTCATCACCGCCATCATCGAGACCATTCAGCAGCCTACCACATGCCACGAAGTGGTGAACAAAGCCAAAACGCGAGCGGCGCGCCGAAAAATCGAACCGGAGCAAATCGAGACTCCAGCCGAAGTGCGCCCAGCGAAAAGGGAGCGACGCAGTGACTACTGGGTCCATCGAGCCGACGAACGCCGAAGTGCGGCCCGAACTTTCAAGACCCAGGCCCAGGCCCAGGACCAGGACTGATTGAATTGAAGAACACGAAGACCTTGCAAGGTTGGTTGTAGTGGATTAACAACCAGCCTTTTTTTTATCATAGTAACAAAAAAAGTTAGATGATTAGACGAGATTTACTGATATAACAAAAAATTGAAATGATTTTCCTTGATTTAGTTGAATACAGCTATCAAGCAAAGAGACGAACGAACCGAACGATTACAATAGAGATGACTAAGACTACTACTACTACTACGATGAACCCTGCTGTGCGTGCTGCAGCGTTGAAGCGTGAGAAGAAGGCTGCTGCTGTTGCTGCGCGGGCTGCTGGCAAAGCTGCTGTTGCTGAGAAGCGTGCCGCGTTTGAAGCTGCGTGGCTTGAAGGTGTAAGAAACGGACGTGAAGAAATTGAGAAGAAGGTTCTGGCTGCGCGTAAGGCGTTGGGTCTCGGTAAGAATGACCCCAATCCTTCCGGTTTGTTCGAGATGAAGGAGAAATGGGAGTTTGAGATGATGAGTGCTCTTCGCAAGAAGCTGTTAGGTCAGTAAATGCGATGACGCGTGACAAACACAAGTGGTATGTGTTTTTTTTTTGACATGTGACACGTTTCATTTTTTATTTCTCGGATTTTTTTATGATCATGATGAACATCGAGGCGTTAGCATAAAATTGAAATACTTTTTCTGCATTTAACTGGGCAGTAGTTCCCTGAACGAAGACTACGACCGACGAGAAATGACTACGAATAACCCTACTACCGACTACTGGACTGCTATTGCTGTTGCCACTACTGCTGGCCTCGATACTGCTGCTGCTCCTGCTCAATTCTTTGAACCTGCCTGTGATGTTGTTATTCAAATTCAGCCCGAGAAAACTCAACCCAAGCACATTCCTGGCTTCAAACTCACTGAAGAACAGCGTACGAAGAAGCACGACCTGCACAAGTTCGGCTTGTGCTGCAGCTGTGATGCGGGCCTTGACGACCGTGCTGACTTCGTGTGTGACCCTCGTTCCCCCGGGGGGTTCGCGCTTATGTGTAACGACTGCTTCGAATATTACAACAAGAATGGCTACACAAGCTGCGGATATGGACCATTCTCGAATGCTGCCTACAGATGATGGATGACCCGACGACCCGATGACATATGATGTAATGACATGTGACACAAAAAAACAAAAATAATGCGTGTGTATGTGTGTGTGTGTTTTTTATCTTATTTATTATTTTCAATAAAATTGAAATACTTTTCAACTTTATTGTCATTGGTAGCGTATTCGTCCGTGCATTATTCAGATACAAATGTCTCTTTCCTTTCTTGGTGTTTACAAACGTGGTCTTCGTGGTAAGTCTCGGTTCGTATGGACTGACCGTACTCTTGGTATTATTATTCGCGGACTTTTCCAGTTTCATCGTTCTGGTCGCAAGCTTCCTCTTCATCTCATTGCCCCTCATCTTCGGTCGCTTATTCGTGAGCACATCAAGACAGAAGTGTCTGTGTGGAACAACCAATATCATCACTGGGCTGCGGACCATTTTGACCGGATTTGCGCTCGTTGGGTTCGTCTTCCTTCTCTCCGCGCGGTCCTTTTGAAGCTCCAGGAGTGTTCGGTTTTCGCGTATTTGGTCGGTAGTACCGAGGCGTCTTATCACTCGTTGCACGACGACGGGTTCATGTCGGACATGTTCTATCGTGCAATGATGCATGAAATCTCTCTGAAGGGTACTTTGCATTCCAGCTGTAGAATGAACACTCTTCCCGCCGTTCCTATTCCTTGTCTTGAGCCGGTGTGGAACAATTGTTTCACTTGTGGCCGCGGACTTACCGACAAGATTGACCTGAATTTCGTTCCGAAGTGTTCTTGTGTTACCGGTGATGGTGATGGTGATGGTGATGGTGATGATATGTTGTTGTGTTCTTCGTGTTTTGATGAACTTGTTGATGACTAGGGAGGGAGGTCCGCCCCCCAACGACGGTTCTGGGAAGGAAGGTAAGAAAATCTGCCGTCTATATTTACCCTTTACGCTTCGCCGGTCGAAACTTACGGCAGGGGCGCCGAGTTCGACTTTTTTTTTGGTTTGTATTCTGGATTGTCGAGAGATTTTTCATGATCCGTACATTTTCTATGATTTATAAAAAAATTGAAATGCTTTTTCATCTATATCCTATATATCACCAATGCGTGATACGCAGTTACGCTATGGTCCGTCACGGATAGATGTTACACAGATCCAACTGTCGAGTTGCCGACGTTAAATGCAACAACCGGAATGGCGCAAGGGGGGCGCAAAGGCAGTTGAATCGATATCACTAGCCACTTTCCGGGGTCGATATGACTAAGGGGAATCGATATCTCCTTTATCGACTTTTTTATTGTTGTATTTGAATACTCTTCTAGTAAATCTCTCGACATTCCATTTTTAAACTGTGCTATCTTGCCAGAAAGAACCCTTCTCATTCGGGTTCACATCCCCGATTTGCTACGTCCATTCTTGCTGACCTTTTTATTCTTTTACATTCCATCGCTCGAGAGATTTTTGTTCTGGAGGGAGGGGTCCCGTGTAGAAACATGACAGTACTATATCATCCCCGTCTATTCTTACTCTTTGCTCATTCGCTTCGCTCATCTCGCCGCTTTCGCCGGTCTATTCTTACGGCGGTTGGCGGGCCACCCCCATTAATGGCTAACCGGAAATGAGTGACATAACCGGAAATGAGTGACATAACCAGATACCAGTGTTACTATTGACACCCCCTTACTAAACATACTTAAAGACAATCGCATATATCATATGATGACGTCATGGGTTGGTTATGACTTCATACATTTTTTAAATTCTTTCATTTTATTTATGATCACTCATTTCTCATTGTTTTCAAATAAAATTGAAACTCATTTACCATTATCCTACTCATATCACCGGTCGTGTCTCTAATGTAATACGATACGGTCCTGACGAGGCTTTAATGTACTTCGTCAGTGTTTACCCGGTGTGGCGCAGGGGCAGCGCGCGCGGCTCATAACCGCGAGGTCACAGGATCGAAACCTGTCGCCGGGATTTATCATCATATCGCATCGGTGCATCAAGGCACTTGGGCAACACTTCACCTCCTTAGCTCAGCGGCAGAGCGCCGGGCTCATAACCCGGGTGTCGATGGATCAAAACCATCAGGAGGTATCCCAACCGGTGTGGCGCAGAGGGTTAGCGCGCGGGGCTCATAACTCCGAGGTCAGGTGTTCGAATCACCTCGCCGGTATTATTTCAATTCGCCTGTGCTTTACAGAAGCCGGCCGTCAAGCTGGACGTTAAACGTAGCCTTGTTACCGGCATGGCGCAGAGGATAGCGCGCGGGGCTCATAACTCCGAGGTCACCTGATCGAAACAGGTTGCCGGTATTATTTCAATTCGCCAGCTTTGCAGAAGCTCGCCGTCATATGCTAAGCGACGTTAAACACAGCAACACTTCACCGGGGTGGCGCAGAGGGAGCGCGCGGGGCTCATAACTCCGAGGTCGTTGGTTCAAACCCAACCTCCGGTATTATTCTTCACATCGCATCGGTGCATCAAGGCACTTGAGCAAACCTGTATCCGGTGTGGCGCAGACGGTAAGCGCGCGGAGGGGATGCATTAGCACCTTCCGAGGTCGTTGGTTCGATTCCAACCGCCGGTATATTGTCAAGCTGGACGTTAAACGTAGCCTTGTTAACCGGCATGGCGCAGAGGATAGCGCGCGGGGCTCATAACTCCGAGGTCACCTGATCGAAACAGGTTGCCGGTATTATTTCACTTCGCCTGTGCTTTACAGAAGCCGGCCGTCAAGCTGGACGTTAAACGTAGCCTACTAAACCACTCCCTGGGGGCAGCTTATCGTCGGTTCCCTTCGACCTTTATAGGTCCGACTTCCGATGGTTATCTCATTATCATTAAATGGCAAGCGTTGGATCGACACCAACGGGTGGTAAATTCTTCACTTCGCCAGCTTTACAGAAGCTGGTCGTCAAGCTGGACGTTAAACGCAGCCTTGGTTTGCCGGTATAGCTCAGCGGCAGAGCGCCTAAAACACCGTCTCCTACCTCATTGACTCTCCCGGGTCCGATTTGGGGATGGTTATTCCGCTCATAACGGGGAGGTCGTAGGATCGAAACCTACTGCCGGCATAAGGTCTGTCTCGACCTAAATAGAGCAAACATGTTTTACCGACATGGCGCAGAGGCAGCGCGCGTGGCTCATAACCACGAGGTCACAGGATCAAAACCTGTTGTCGGTATTTCTTCACTTCGCTAGCTTTGCAGAAGCTCGCCGTCAAGCTGGACGTTAAACGTAGTAACTGTTATACCGGTGTGGCGCAGAGGAAGCGCGCTGTAAAAACACCGTCCTCGACCATTTTACTACGAGTAGTGGTACGATTTGAGGATGGTTATTGGCTTACAACCCAGAGGACGTAGGATCGAAACCTACCACCGGTATTTTTTTTTCACACTTTCGTTTGCAGGAGGTATACTTTTACACTCACCTTAATATTACCCCAGCTCCTTTCTTTTGTTTATTTCTTTATTATTCAAATGCTTATTCCTATGATGCAGAGACACTCTACGTCTCTTCTTCATATACTAAAATACATTCCTATCTACCCGTCTATTTTTACCTTTGCTCATTCGCTTCGCTCATTCACTGCTATCGCCGGTCTATTCTTACGGCGATAATGCCGGGGGTACACTTTTTTTGTATTTTGCAATTTCCTTCCAGACTCTCGACATTTCATTTTTAAACTGTTGGAGTTCGGCCAGACTCTCGACACTTCATTTTTAAACCGTTGGAGTTCGCCCAGACTCTCGACATTTCATTTTTAAACTGTTGGAGTTCGATGGAATAAACGATTTTCATTTCATGCATCATCTTTTGCATATTGTCTTTCTCATTTATCCCTACCCCTTACCTTCCGGTCTATTACTTATCATATCATCGATAACCGGAAATCGGTGACATAACCTTTTTTGGCTCATTATCCTTTTTTACACTTTATTGTATTTGTATATATGTTCCACACTTTCATGTAAAAAAAAGTGTTAGTAAACACACACACATACTTACCTTTGTTTTCGTTTACCTTCATTTACTCTACATCAATCCCCTGGGTTGCCTCATTCCATCGGCCTATCTCTTCGCTTGTCTCCATGTCGTAGATGATGCCTGTTGCCGACCTCAAGTACATCACGCCCTCATGTTCGATTTCCTCCACTTCCACCTCTTCTTCTTCGTCTTTTGTTGTCTCCTCATGCTGTGGCGGCACTTGCACTTGCTCTGCTACCACTTCTACATCATCTTTCTTTTCTGATGCAGAAGATACTGCCACTGCTGCTGCTGCTGCTGCCGCTTTCTTTTTGTTTGGTGTGGTGGTGCTTTTTTTCTCTTTTGGGGCTTTTTTGGCTTCACCCTCAACCGCCTTCGGCTTTCGTTGAGCTTTTGGTTTTGCCGTCTTCGGCTCTTCTTTCACATCTTCGTCTGCTCCTGTCGATGATGTAGTTGTGCTCTCCTCACCTTCAGTCTTGATTACGGCTTCTTTTGGCTTTTCAACCGCCTTCGGCTTTCGTTGAGCTTTTGGTTTTGCCGCCTTCGGCTCTTCTTTCTTTTCTTCTGTCAATGTCGTTGTTCCTTCTTCATCGCTTGTTGGATTTGCGGCTGTTTCTTGTACTGATATTGATGCCACCACTTTCGGCTTTCGTTGACCTTTTGGTTTTGACGCCTTCGGCTCTTCTTTCTTTTCTTCTGTCAATGTCGTTGTTCCTTCTTCATTCGTCGCCTTCGGCTCTTCCTTCGGCTTTCTTTCCGCTTTTGCTTTTGGCGCCTTCGGCGCTTTCTCTTCCGCCAGTAGTCTCTTCATCGCATTCAATTCCTTCTCCATCTCGCCTATCTCCTCCCTCAGCATCTCCTTCAACTCTTTCACTTCCTTCCCCGTCATCTCGCTCATCTTTCTCATTATCACTTCCATCTTCTCACTTCGCTTTGCACTGCTTTACTTCTTTTATCTCTCTTATCATTTCAATTTTTTTTATTTCCCTCCTCTTTCTCCTCTTCTTACTATTTCTATCACTTCTTACTCTTTCTATCACTTCTTACTCTTTCTATCACTTCTTACTCTTTCTATCACTTCTTACTCTTTCTATCACTTCGGCTCTATCTTCTTTCCC
>JACCED010109663.1_pt1 | contig 13183 bp, 16 predicted proteins | sample 7455021 | NCBI WGS metagenome assembly JACCED01 (sample SAMN15323456, study PRJNA562643) | freshwater metagenome | isolation source: river surface water | place: USA:Blue River Watershed | collected 2017-08-19 | reverse complement strand
TGGTGCACCAACATTGTTTTCAGATGCTGCTCGAAATGAATTTAATAAACATTTAGATAGTGGTTTAATAACATTAGATAGAGTTGTTACACAGAAATATCCAAATTTATTAGCAACAAACCATTGGTTAATATCAAAAGGTTTAGGAATTTTTGGACCAAATGATATTGTACCAAATATCCCATTTGGTTTTTCACATCCAGGATATAAACCATTATTTACTGAAAAGACCCCAGAAGAAATTAGACCATATAGAATGAAAAATATTAGAAAATTATATGGTATAAACAGTAATACAAGTTATTGGGAACCTATTACATGGCCATTTAAAACAAAATTTCAAGAAAAAAATATAAATGATACTCATCAAAAATCATATTTAATAGAATATGAAAAAATTAATAAATATATTAATATAAAAATAATTAAAGATGATGAAATAGATTCAGACCAAAATAATAGTAAAAAAATGTATGAAAATAATACAAAAAATCGGTCTTCAAATTTTATTTCAGTTGATGGAGGAGAATTATCATATACTTTTGCACATTGTGTATATTTTGGAATCGAATTTTATGGATCACCTAAAAATTATGGAATGAAAAATGCTACAAATGATGATGATATTGCATATTTTGAACTAAATCATAATGGAATAAAAATTAATTTTATAAAAAATATGACAGGTGGTTTTTATTATAAATATTTAACATATAAAGAAAAATATTTAAATTTTATTCAGTAATTAATTTAAAAACAAAACCATTCGTACTATTCTGTTTATTATTACAACATTTATTTATATCAAATGATTCTTGATTATAAATATCTTGGATACTTACTGTATTTATCTTTATCATATCCTAATTCATCCATTTCTCTCATTACCTCTTCCTCTATTTTTATTTCTGTTATATTCTCTTTTATATATTTTTCTTCTATTGCCATTGGTATAACAATTATACCTTTTTTCTTACACCAACTAATTAATAATTGCGCTGGTTTAACATTTATCATTTCAGATAAATGCTTAATCTTTTCATCTTCTATACAATTAAACATTCCATATCCTATTATCTTTATTCCATTATTCTTACAATATTCTATTAACTCTTTTCTATATAAATATGGATTAACTTCAATTTGATTACAATAAACATATTTCTTTTCTTCTCCTATTTCCTTTATAAACTCCTTCATCCTCTCTTCATTAAAATTTGATACTCCTAATTTCTTTATTTTTCCCTCTTTCTGATATTCTCTTAATACTTGCCATGTATCTATATATCCTTCATCAGGTGCATGTATCAAAAATAAATCTATATACTCCGTTTTTAATTCCTTAAACGTATTCTCTATACTCTCTCTAATTTTATCTTTCCCTTTTTTCATTATTCTAAATAATACTTTCGTCGTTATCCATACTTCTTCTCTAATATTATATCTCTTTAAAAAATTACCTATTAATTCGTGATTTTTATATAATTGTGCTGTATCTATCATTTTATACTTGTTTTTTATTATTGCACATTCTAACATTTTATCTATATCCTCCTCATTCTTTATAGTGTATGTACCTATTCCTATTTCAGGAATCTCCATTTTCTTCTATCCTATTTTATTTTATTATAAATAAATCTTTATCAATTTTATTCAATCTTATTTGTATACTCTACTATTATAAATACTATTATCCCTATTCCTAATATTAAATTTATTATAGATATTACATTATTTACATATAATTGTAATAATACTAATATAAAATATATATTACAAATAATGAAAAATAATCTATTAATTAATCTTTGCATCATTTTTATTTAATTAATTAAATACATTAAAATTAATTTTCATTTTTATATCTTATTATTATGTCTATTAGAAATATAATTCATTTAAATAATTTAAAAAAATTCTTTACCGATAACAAAATTACTGATCATGAATTAGATCCTGATCAAATGTTTAATTTAATGTATTCTACTATCACTTTAGATGAATTAGATAAATATATAAATAATGATTCTCTTACTCCAACTAGGATTCAAGAATTATCTGATTTATTTGAAATAGAAAAGATCATAAATCCTATTAATAAAACTAATTGTATATGTGTCTCTTTCTTTGCTCAATATTCTAATAATAAATATCCGAATGAATTAGGAAAAATAAATATTTTAGATGTAAAATCAAATTGGTACAATAAATATTATGTCAATATTCTTAAATTTATTGAATCTTTTAAATCTTCTAAATTCTATCATTCTTTTAAACTCAGAATTTATCTTGAACAACAACTTAAAAATTTAATTCCAAACCTATCCGATAAAAATATTGAAATTTATCTAATGAAAAATAATTCTATTGGCCTCCAACCAGGTGCTCTTTGGCGCTTTACTGGTTTATCCGATAAAACTTTAAATAATGCCTTCTGTTTTGATATCGATGAAAATTTTAATTCTTATTCCAAATATATCAACTCTTTCATACAATCCCAAAAATCACTCGGTAGAACATTTCAAAATTATAATCGTAATATTAAAGTTAGTAATTCAGTATATAATCATCCAATTGTATCAGGTTGTATTATTGCAACAAAACCTCAAAATATAGATTTGGATTTTAAAGAAATTAGTATTAAATACATTATTTATAGAATGATAAGATCTACTACCGATTTTCCTCATCTTGAACATGATTCTGATTTAACATCTATTTATAATAAACCTATTGATAAACATATTTATGGATGGGGTGGACATTGGAATATGTATGGATTTGATGAAAGAATATGGAAACATATATTATTTCCTTATTTTGTAAAAAAATCCGAAGTGCTTTCATGGGCCAAGAATATAAATAAAAATCTTTTTTATTTACATCCATGTAGTATTGATTATAAATATTGTACTAAATATAATAATGAATTTATAATAATTTAATCAGTTTTCCTCATAATGTTATCATAATACGCCATTCGCAATTTTCTTAATTCATCTTTTGTTAAATCTTTGGTATTCTTGTTTCTTAATTCTTCTATTTTAACTTTATCCTCCTTTTCTATATTCATATTCTCTTCTTTTTTTATTTCATTATTATTTTCTTTATTATCATTTTCTTCAATATAATCACCAATCTTATAACCATCACTTATATTACATAACCTTAACCATCCCTCTTTACTTATATTATTCATATTTCGTTTACATATAATTTGATCTTTATCAGATTTTACTGCTAATCTTACATAATCACAATTTGTCATTACAATATATTTTTCCCATGGTCCAGTTTTTAAACATAATGCATAAAATGTTGATAATGCTTTCCATGTTAATACATTCTTTTTATTCTCATATTTTTTATACTTACATTGTGCTGCATAATATTTCCCATTATATTCAGCAACAATATCTATACCCATATCATTACGTTTCATTTTTAATTTTTCTAATATATCATCTGGTACATTAGCAAGAAGCCATACATTAGTTAATCCATGAATATGTTTTAAATATAATACACAGAATTCTTCAAACTTATTACCTTTAATTTTTTTATTATCTCTTTGTTTTAATTCTAATATTGTATGAGCTGGTTTATTAAATTCTATTTCACATTCTTTAATAAATTCATCAAAATAATTTTCAGGTGACCTTAAAAATATCTTATATAATTCTTTCTCCATTTTTATATTTTATACCAATATATGCTTAAATTATATTCAATCTGATTGTCTAATTTATTTATATTTTATTTTACAATATTGTTATTTCAATTATTTAAATAAATAAATCTATTCATTTTATATAATGTCAAATAAATTTATTACTGTAAAATCTATAGATGAAAAAAATAATTTATTAAATACTATGAATGATTATAATAAATTCTATTTTTATGGTGATAGTGGTTCTGGTAAATCTTACATTGCAAATCAATTTATTATAGGTAAAGAAAATGTAATTTTATGTAATGATAGAAATACATACAATGGAATTTCATCATATATTTTATCACATAAATTTAATCCAGAATTTATAATTGTAATAACAAATGATTATAATCCAGATGTATTAGATATATTAAAGAATAATGTTTTAATTGTAAAATTTATAAATTAAAATCTTACATATTCTAATGTATTATTTATAAAAGATACTAATATTATAAATAATCCTATAATAAATAATTTCAAATTAAGTATTCCTGCTAATGATAATCCTAATATTAATATTCCTGTATACATATTGCATATTGGATAACATCTGCACCCCCTTCTCATTTTAAACTGTTTCTTCTAATTAAACTGTTTCTTCTAATATTAATTAATTTAAATTAAAAATAATATGTTCAATTTTTATAGGATATTTTTTATAAACTAATTATGAATTGTATTTGTTAATGAACTAAGATTTCCAAAAAATGGTATAATTGTACCAAACATAGGATTATTAAGTGGAGCCAATTGAGTCTCCTCTATTTTTCTTTTCTTCCCCGCAAATACTTCATTCTTCGGAATCCTACACATCGGACATTTATAATCTTTTTCATTGCAATAACAATCAAGACAAAAATAATGTTCATGGCAATCATATGGAATAACATCAATATTATCATTCATACAAATAGGGCAACTATCTTTTTTAGATAATTTTAATTTATTTTTTATAAATTGTCTTTCCATTGAAAAGAATGGTAAATTGTATTTTTCAATTAATTTATAAGCAGTACTAAAATTTATTTCAGATAATATATTTTTAATAATATTATCTTGATTAATATTTAATAAAATTTGAATACTTTCATCATACTCTTTTTTAATTTTATATAAGTATATTGCATACTTAACTTTAATAGAATCAATTTCCATTCCATTTTTACAACATGCTTCAAATTCATCATATCTTTTACAATTGTATAAAAATTCACATAGTAAATCTAAGCACCATTTATTATTTAAACTGACACCTTTTAATAGATATGTCTCATATTTTTTATAATTTTTTTGTTTTTTATAATATTGACAAAGTGATATAATAGATTGAATATTATTATTACTTGCTAAATACTCTATTTGTTCTTCAAAATCTACAATTTTAGTAAAATGCTTATAACAATACAAATTTATTTTCTCATAACCTTCTTTACTCTCTATTTTTACTAATTTTTCAAACATTTCTTTCATCTTATTATAATCAAATGAAATTTTATAATAATCTGCAAGTTCTAACATCGCTTTTTCTGATCCTAAATCACTCGCTTTCTTTAACATATCAATTGATTGCTTAATTCTTCCTTGTTTTTTATGAATTTCTGATAATTTAAGTAAATTTTCTATATCATTATCTGTATATGATAACTCAATATATTTTATATTATTATATTGAATTTCCTTTTTTTCAAAAAAAGAAATTAAAATTTTTTTAATTTCTTTTTTCTTTTCTTCTTCACTTAGATCACTTTTAATATATTCTTGATATTTATTTATTAGATCTATATTATCTGGATTATAAAAATCATAACGAATGCTTTCGTTTGGAAAATAATTGTTGTCCATTTTAAAATTACTATCCCTTCAAAAATATATTATTAATTCCTTTTTCAATTTTTAATTATTAATATTTATTATAATTTATTGTTAATTCCTCACCTTCTTTAATCACTTTTTTTGCCCTAAATGTAACAAAATTACATTTCCCCCCATTCACTATTTCTATATTCGCCTTATCAGAATGATTCATATAAAAACTAACATTCATATCATTTAATCCATTTTTAGGTACATCATAATATCCATTTTCATCTGCACCTAAAAAATCATCCATCATTTTTTTAACATTTGGATTAATTTTTTCAATATCATCTTTATGCACCTTTATTATCTTATCAGATCCACATTTCCCTCCTGTTAATTCAAATGGATTTACACCTTTTGGTATATCTTTTATTGCCACAACACCTATTCCATGTATCTTACTTGGTGCAAGTCTACAATATATCTGTTTTTCTAAATTATATATTAACTCTTTCTTTCCCATATAATTAATTTATATATTAATTATTTAATAATTTAATATCTTTTGAAGCATTATATAATGCTAATTTTATTTCATCACGTTTTCCCATAGGATTACTTAATTTTTCTCTACCTTCAATATAATCTTTTGTAAATTCAAGAGATCTTTGCTTTGTATTTTCAGGAAAGGGCATATTATACATTTCTTTACATTTTTCTTTACTATTCTTAATTATATTATTTAATAAATCATCTATCTTCTCTTCTTTCCATTTATTATCCTTAAAAACCCTACCAGTATTTCCTCTTAAATTTGTTATTCCTAAATTCCTATATTCTGGTAATTTTTCATTACAATGTATTAATTTTACACAATCAACTAAATAATTTGGACCACTTGTACATATTCTAGCCCTATCCTTATCTGATAATTTTCCTACATCCTCCTTTCCAAATTCCACTAAATTTATATTTATTGTATTATTACCATTATTACTATTTATATTATTGTTTAATATTGAATTATTAGATTGATTGTTATTTGATAAGTTTGTATACTTATTCACATTTTGATTAGTATGAATTTCATATATCAACTTCTTTAATTCATCTATCTCATTCTTATATTCACATATCTCATTCTTTAATTCATCTACATTATTAATACTATTATCTTGAAATTTTTTTATTTTACAGTACTTTTCCATGTGATATTTTAATGAATATTTATTTTTATATGTTTTTTTACAATAATTACATGATAGATCAATAATCTCATCATCTGGTAATTTACAACCATTGGTAATATGATAATTTAAATTATATTTTGATGATAAATTTTTATTACATTTATCACAAACATATTTTTTATTTTTATCATCTTGATTTTTTATTTTTTTAATACATTTTTCTTCATGATATTTTAATGTATATTTTGATAATAACTTCTTATTACAATTATTACATATATACTCCATATTTTCATCCATATTATTTATTTTTTTTATTTTTTAAATATTTTTTGAAATTTTTGTATATTTTTTGAAAAATTAGAGTTTTTTCAAAATTTTTGTATGTTTTTTGAAAAATTTCGAAATTTTTTGTAAGCCTTTTGAAAAATATTTATTTTTCATTTTTTCAACAAAAATTTCAAAAATTTTTTGAAATCTTTATACAGATTTTGAAAATTTTGACGATTTTTCAAAAAACATACAAAAATTTTGAAAAATTTCGAAATTTTCAAAATCGATAAAATATCTATTTATTATTATTATACAATATTATTATTATTATTTTTTAAATTTTACATGAGAAAAAAATCAGCAAAATCAGAAAAAAATGAAAAATCAGGCCAGAGAGAGAGAGACTAACCATATGAAAATTTTTTTTAAAAATATTTTTACAAAAAATTATATTATTTAACATGTTAAAAAAATAAAGAAAAATCAAAAAAATCAATGAGACGAAATTTTGATTTTTTTCAAAAAATGGTAATTTGACAATGATATATTTTATTAATATTTTTGTAATATTGCATAAAATTCATGACTATTTCTAAGAGTTGGGTATAGTCTTATAAGTTTTACATTAATTAATTTTATTGTTGATAATACATCTAAAATATATTTAAAATTAATTGGACATAATTTCCAACAATGTGTATCGATATATTTATTATTATTATACAAATTAATAATATGATCAATATTATTTTTAATCATATCTATTTTTTCTTTTAAAAAATTATTTTCATCAAATACTTTATTGTAAATATTATTTTTATATTCATCCATTTTATTCCAATATTTTAATGGATCATTATGTGATGTATAAAAATGACTTTCAGCTAAACTAATACTTGTAGGTTTATCTATTTTATTATAAAATGCATTTAATACTTCAAATATGGTTGATTGATTCCTAAATCTATCAAAACAATATCTATAATCTGGTATACATAAAAATATTAAACCATCATCTTTTAATACACTCGATATATTATTTAAAAATGATACCATGCATGGCGCATGTTCAATATTATGACTACTAATACAATAATCAAATCTTTCTTTAATTATATCAGAATAAATATTAACATCTCTAACAACATAACTTACTTTAACTATTTTATTTAAATTTACATTTACATCATTTTTATATGTTTCTTTTAATTCTTCAACTGTAAAATAATCTAATGATTTAATATTTTCTTTACTCATATCCAGTATAGGTTTATCTAATGGACCAATTTCTAATATATCTTTATTTTTATTAATTATTGATATAAAATCATTTCTATTTTTTATTAAAGAACAATACCTTCCTTCTTCTCTTCCATACTTATTATAATGATCTATTAAAACTTCATCAGAAAAATCTTTTAAATCTTCATGCAATGATCTATAAATATTAATATCAAAATCTACTGGTATATTCATAATAATTAATAATAATAAAAATTGAAATAAAATAAATTTAAGTTTAATATAATAATTTTAAAAACTAAGATACAAAATGACATCATAGACATTCGTCCTTTTTAAAAATGAATATATCAATGATTTAAATATTATTCTTATTAGAAAATTTAAATCATTCAATAGTTATAAGATTTATCCAGAATATAGATTAATGTTATAATGAACAGCCCCAGATTGATAATCTGGGATTATAAAATTTAAGACATTAATTTAATTTTAATATTTATATTATTTTGATTGATTACAGGATCATCATCATTTCTATTTTCAAAATAATTATACAACAGATTATTTAATGTTGTATTATCTTTCCATTCAATTACTCCATCTGAATTTATTTTAATAATATAATCAATATCATATTCTATATTTAATATTTTATGTCTATCAACATATTGTCTATTTTCTTTAGACCCATGATATAGATGAAAAACTTCATAATCTTTTAAATAAGTTATTCTAGGTGAAGGTTTATTATAAAAATCAATATACGTTTTTCTAATTGGAAATGGCAATGAATGAAAATTATTTGGATATTTTAATTTTAACCAACCTATAACTGATAATGTATCACCACTTCCAGTTAATGCCTTATCAAAAAATCCAACTTTATTATACCATTCTCTTCTCATTGCCCAACAAAATCCAGGGTGTAAACTCCAATCCCAATTTACATTTGAACCACCAGTTACTATAGATTTTCTTGTTAATTCTATTTTTTTATAACCTAATTCTAACCAATTACATTTTTCAAATGGATGGATAACATCATAGTTATCTAATAATTTAGAAATTTTTTGATACCAATCTGGTTTATTCCAATAAACATCACCATCAAGAGATAATAATTTTTTGTATTTAGATGGAACTTTTTTTTCTAATAATCTATATAAATTTTCTTTATGGAACATATATGAATTAGAATTTACATGATATACATTTTTACCAATAATTTCAGGTAAATTATTATTATATAATAATTCAATAGTATAAATAGGTATATTTAAATTTTTTAATTGATTTGTTATATATAAATAATTCATAATTATTCTTTTAGTTTTACATGGATTAAAAATAGCTATACACACTGCCATGTCCTTTGAAGGTTTTCCACCCATTTAATTTTACTTAAGATATTTATTATATAAATAAATATCTTAAAATATACCACTAATACCACCTTTTACCATTCTAAATAATCCCGTTACTACTTGATCATCTTTTACATAAGTTGGATTCGTGGCTCTAATAATAAATTTATATATTGAATTTAAATTAATAATTAATAAAATTGTTAATGATGGTAATAATGGCCATATACTTGAAGAAAATTTACCAAGACCTTCATTAATATCGCTTTTATAAATATTTGAATAATATGCTAAAAATATAAATGTTACTAATATTATTAATTCAATTGTTCTATATAACATATTTTCATTGTAATATTTAGATATAATATTAGTTTGTAATAAAATTAATAATGAACCAATTATAAAACTTAATACTTCTGTTAATATTAATATTCTATTTTCAGTATCACTAAATTTTGATTTATATTTTAATTTTAATTTTTTTAATATTTGTTCAGGATCTTCATTAATTGTATTTGAATCAATACAAATTGGTATTGTTAGATTATAATTTGTATGAGTACATAAAATAGCATAAATACAAATTATAATTATAATTACTACTATTCCAATTTTTTCTATTTTTATCATTATATTATTAATATATTATTTTTATTAAATAATTAATTTAATTTGCTCATATATAATTTCAAGTACCTCTAGACCAGATGTTAATAACAAAAATTTTAATGAAATAGTTAATGGAGATAACGCAGATATTAATAATGATATTCTTCTATTTTCAGAATAACCATATTTTACAATTAAAAATAATATTAATATTATTACAAAATATATTATCTTCAATAATATGTTCAAATTTTTAGTAAATACATTATCATAAAATATTATTGATAATGCACCTAAGAAAATACCATATATTAATAAAATAAATAATTTAAATTTTTGATCATCATTATAATTTTTTGATTTAAACTGTTTAATATCATATGGAATTTTTATATCTAACCATATAGCTAAATTAAAATAAAAAATATATAATCCAGTTAATATAATTAAAAATAAATAATCAGAAGCATTAAATACGTGTTCTATTGCCATTATATTTGTATTTTATTTTATTTTTAAAAAATATGAATGTGTTAGAAATAATTCCTATATGTGAAAAAAATATTATTATATTTTTTAATTTTACATTACTAACTAGTCTAAAAATAAAAAATAAATATTTTAAATTTATTATTCCCATTTTTAATTCTTTAACTTTATTTATTTCTTCATTATCTCTTTTATATTATTCTAATTATTATATTAATCAAGATATAATATGGTCTCTTGATTTAGGATTAGGTTTTATAATCTATTCTTATATGATATATATCATTTTAAATTGGAAATATACATCATGTTTTGAACATACGCATATAGCTAGATGGAAAAATATAATAAGTTTAATATTCTACATATTTTATTTAATTTATTGGTTTTATTTTGCAATTATTATGTTTTTAAAAAATAATGAACCATTTGTTCATATTCAAATTTTAAATGTATTTATGTCTTATTCATGGTATTTATTCTTTTCAAGTATTTCAATATTATATTATTTTATCTGTATTAAATTAATTCAAAGACATACTTCTATTAATCTTTGGCTAAAATATTTAAAAAATAATAGACCATCCATTGAATATTTTTATTTTACATATAATGATCACCATAAAAAAATTAAAATTTTTAGTAGATATTGGAATATATTAATTTTTTTAGGTATTCTATTATTAACTTCTCATATTCCTATTGATATTATTTCTGTATTAAATCATAATTTACATGATATTTTAGGTCTAGTTATTAAAACATTTTCATTAGGTTGGTATATTTATAATATCTGCAAATTAAATGATATTGATAATGAAATTGTACCATATTTATTAAAACATAAAATATATGATGCAAATCAAATTGTAGAAATAGAAAAACATATATTATATAGACCATTAGGATTAAACTTTTTTGGATTTAAATTGAATGCATCATTTGTATTAAAAATAATACTTATTGTTGCTAATTTAATTATTCCTACAATGTATGCATTATTATCAAATAAAATAATAGGATAAAATTATAATTATATATTATAATATAATTATAATATGCCTGAAGTTATGGAAATTAGAAAATATTGCGATTTTGTTCGTGATAATGTTTTAAATAAAAAATTATTAGAAATTAATATTATTGGTGGTAGATATAAAAAACATTCTCCTTTTGAAAATTATAATGATCTTAAAAATAAATTACCTATTAAATTAAGTTCTATTAATAGTAAAGGTAAATTTATTTATATTTCATTAGAAGATAAATTTTATATTTTAAATACACTAGGATTAACTGGTGGATGGGCATTTAAACCATTTAATGCCAATAAATACTACGTCCCCAAATTACTAGAATACATATCTGAAGAAAAAGTTAATAGTTATTTATTAAAAAGTCTTGATCATGGTAATGTTGAATTTGTTTTTGAAAACGGTAAATTGTATTTTTTTGATCAATTAAGTTTTGGTACTATGAAAGTTATTGATAATAAAATATTATTAAATAAAAAATTAAATACACTTGGACCAGATATTATGGATATTAATACTACACTTGACCTTTTTTTAGAAAGAATTAAAAAAAGAACTAATCAATCAAAAAAAATTGGTAATGTTATTATGAATCAAAAAGTTATATCTGGTGTTGGTAATTATATCAGAGCAGATGCATTATGGTTATCAAAAATAAATCCTTTTAGAAATGTAAAAACATTAAATGATGATGAATTAAAAAAATTATATCACTCATTAAAAATTATAACTTGGGGTAATTATAATAAAAAAGAAGCTATTAAATTAAATATCATTAATAAAGATGATAAAACACCATATGATTATAAAAGAGATTTTTTTGTTTATCGTGAAGAAAAAGATATATATAATAATAAAGTAAAAAAAGAAGAATTATATGAAGGCTCGCAAAAAAGATTTATTTATTGGTGCCCTGATTACCAAAATTAAATAAATTATAATTTATAATTTATTTAATCAAATTTATAATAATTTTTTAATTTTTCATTTCCTATATTTTGTATATTACTTATTAATGTATCATTCTTATTAGCTTTTGAATATCTATTTACATTTTCATATATATCCGATAATTTCTTTTTATTATTGTTTATTATATTTTCAAACCTCTCATTTTCATTTAAATACATTAATAGCATTTTAATATTATTTTTTGTTTCTTTATACGCATTTATATATGCATCTTTATAACTATTATTTGTTTCCACTGTTATATTATTTTCTGTTAATACATAATTTTCTCTATCAATATTAGCTATTAATATTGCATCTACTATTGATATTGTCTTTGGTCCTGTTATTGGATTATTTGTTAATGTTACTGTTCCTAATTGTGCAGGACCACCTGTTGTATTACCCGATGTATTATTACCTGTATTACCAGATGTATTATCATTACCTGTATTACCAGATGTATTATCATTACCTGTATTACCGGATGTATTATCATTACCT
>JACCED010790872.1_pt1 | contig 13190 bp, 7 predicted proteins | sample 7455021 | NCBI WGS metagenome assembly JACCED01 (sample SAMN15323456, study PRJNA562643) | freshwater metagenome | isolation source: river surface water | place: USA:Blue River Watershed | collected 2017-08-19 | reverse complement strand
GGCGCCGAAGGACGCAGCGAGCGCTACTTCATTTTTGCTGGCGAAGAAGCTTCCTGGCAGAACTACGACCCCAGCAAAGCCAGCGGCAGCCAGGGATTCCCGGGCTTCCGCCCCAGCAACGAAGTCAACGAGGGCCGCACCGCCTTGGGCGCCTTCGCCGACCTGGAGTGGGACGTTACCCAGCGCCTGCTTGTGAGCGGCGCCTTCCGCTTTGAGAACTACAGCGACTTTGGCTCTACCGCCAACGGTAAGCTGGCCGCCCGCCTCGCGCTGAGCGAAAACCTCGCGGTACGCGGGTCCTACAGCACCGGCTTTCGCGCTCCGTCGCTCGCCCAGATGTACTTCAACAGCACATTTACCAACTTCGTGTCGGGCCAAGCCGTTGACGTGAAGCTGGCCAACAACATCGACCCGTTGACCGAGGCGCTCGGCATTCCCGCCCTAAAGCAGGAGACTGCCCAGAACGTTAGTCTTGGCCTCACGGCTACGCCCGCTAAAGGCCTGAGCATCACCCTCGACGGCTACCAAGTTAGCGTAGCTGACCGCGTGGTGCTCACCGGCGGATTTGACGACGCCGACGACATTGCTGGCCCGTACCTGCAGGCCGAAAACGTGTCGTTTGCCCAGTTCTTTACCAACGCCGTGAACACCCAAACTCGCGGTGCCGATCTGGTCGTGAACTACAGCAAAAACCTGAGCGGTTCCCAGCGCATCAGCACCAGTGCCGCCCTGAACGTCAACCGAATGAAGATCACCGACATCTACACCAACGCCCTGCTGACCGGCAAAGAAGACAGCTACTTCGGTCGCCGCGAGGAGCTCTTCTTGCTGGCCTCCGCGCCCCCGATGAAAGGCGTAGCAAGTGTTGACTACTTCATCGGTAAACTCGCGGCCTCGCTTCGCGGAACGTACTTCGCGGGCGTCACCCTCGAGGACTGGGTGGGTGCCGACGATGTATATGCGCAGCGCGTAACCCTTGACCTCTCGCTCAGCTACTCGCTCACCGAAGACCTGCGCGCCACACTTGGCGTGAGCAACCTCACCAATGCGTTGCCCACCCTGCAAGACAGCGAAACCGAAGGCGGCGGCCTGTACGACCCCGTCCAGATGGGCTCGCTCGGACGCTACTACTTCGCCCGCGCCAGCTACCGCTTCTAGGCCAACGGTGACCCCATTTTAGGTCAGGACTTCAGGGCTCGCCCTGCAGTCCTGGCCTTTTTGCTTTTGGGATGTTAATCTCCGTTTAGGAAGCCGTTATCGTCCTTTTTTATACACATTTCGTTATTCCTTATACACATTTTTAGTCAAATTTTTAAATAGGCCCGGTACCTTTGGGCTGCCGTGCTTCAGCTCGCCATTGCCCTATTTCTGCTGCTCAGCTTGGCTGCGTTGATCCGAACCCTTCGCATCATGCGCTTAGGTAACGCCCTTCAGCTCGGTGCGCTCCTTTTTAAAATTGTGCTCAACTTCTTGGGAGCCGCGCTCATCTTAGTTGCAGGCGCTGAATTCCCAACGGCCTACCGCGCCGTGGCATTAATGCTGATCTTTTTTCAGTTCCTGAACCCCGTTGCGCTGACCCTTTACTTCACGCCGCCCAAGGCCTCCACGGCGCCGCTCGCGCTCAGCCTTGTCTTTGCCGGGGTCATGATGCCCCTGCACCTATGGTACGTGCTTATTTTGGCTGGTTGGCTCGAACCTCACCCCATTCCTGTCATCCTGTTTGAGTTCAACCGTGACACGCCCGGCGAATTCGGCGCCTGGTCGGTGGCCTACAAAATCTTTACGCCGGCGATCCTGGGCACCCTTATTTTTCAGCAGCTCACCCACTACCGCGTTCCCAAGCGCGGATTCCTCGCCGCAAAGCGCTGGGAGCTTTTTTACCTCCTGAGCGGGTTCATTCGCGCACTTACTCTTGTAGCACTCCTCGCTTACCTACCTGCCAACTTTGGTGTCATGTACACCTGGGTCACCACGGTCATGGGCCTCAGCTTGTTTGTCGACACCGGGATCATCCTCATTTTTGCCTCCAGTCGACCAGTCCAGTTTTACCGAGATTATGGCCTTCACTTGGCCGGACCCTGGAGCCCCGAACTTGAAACCATCGTCATCCAGGCCTCTGAGCCCCTCAACCTGCGCAACTCCAAGTTCCAGCTCGCCGACTTGGCCCTCGCCAGCCGCATTCCCAGCTACCGCCTGACCCAAATCGTCAGCAAAGGCCTCGAAATGAACATCAAGGAGCTGCTCAACTACTTCCGAATCCGTCGCTACGAAGCACTCATTCGCAACCAACCCGACGAGCGCAAAAAAACCCTCTTGGCCGAGTGCGGATTCAACTCCTACGCCGCCTACTACGCAGCGCGAAGGCGAACCAGCCACCCGTAGCCCGCAACTGGCGGCTAGGTACGGGCAACTAGTAGCATCCCGTGTAGATCGTGTCGGGACTTCCGTCTAGCGCTGTAGCTGGCGCCGCTGAAGCCGACACCGACAAGCAAAACTGATCCACGGCCCATCCGTAGTCCGACTCACGCTCTGAACTTGCAAACAGCCAGCGGACGCGCACGCTGCCTTGGGTTGACTCAAACCGCAACGAGGATTGGGCATACCCGCTCCACATTCCTGACCAACCACTTCTTCCGTTTAGTGCCGCAACCGAACTCGTCGTGCACCAATTTTGAGCGCCAGCTGACTGCGTATTTCCAAGCTGGTGCCAAGTGACGTCGTCAAAACTGTACTGAAGCATACCCCCGTCAATGGACGGTTCTGACTGCATGTTGTGGAACATGCTTAATTCGTAGGTCAGTGAGGTATCCACAATAAAACGCGGACTGTACAGCGCCTCCATAGCGCCGCCTGGATACAGTGCGTTCCCTGTGGCGTACGCCATGGTTCCGTTGTGTGCGGCTTGGAGTGTTCCGTGGTTGGGCGTCCCACGAACCCAGGCTGCCGATTCCGTTCCAAATGATTCCGTTGGCCAATCTGCGCTTTCGAAATCCGAACAGAATGGAGCCGACGACGCCACGTTCACCGGGCTGAGGCACACCACTGGCACACACAGCGAATCGGAATTGGCCACGGCGTCAAGGCGGCCGTTTACGCGCTCAACCGACACACAGAATACGTTCGTTCCCGGGGTATTCAGCACCACGGTTGCCGGCAAGGTGACCCAAGCAGATTGGCCTTTGCTCAGACCTCCGTTGGGGAAGGTCACCGACTGCTGCACGGGTGCCGATCCCGCCCCGTGCACGTACAGCACGCAGCTCGAGACGGGCCGTTCCGCATCGTTTTGGACCTGTACCCGGATTCGCGTGCTGTCGCCCGGCTCAAGCAGCACTGTTTCTGCCGCCGCCTTGAGTAACGTCAGTGAATTCTGTGGAGGAACCACCACCTCAATGTCGTCAATTGACCAGTGATTCTGTTCGTTCATATAGGTCTCCTCGAACCGAGCGCGCAGCACCAGGGGCTGGCTTCGGCTGCTCCAAAAATCAAGTGGAAACGATGAGGTTTCGTAGACACTGTTGGTGCTGTTCCGCCATGCTGGAAGCAGGTAGCCCGCCGTCCCAGCCGTGGTAGGCGCTTGGTACCAGTTCAGCCCCTTGGGGACGTAGTCGTACACGGGCAACCATGCAGCGCCGTCAAGGTATTCGATTCGAGCTGAAGGCGAAATGCCTAAGGTCCGCCGGTTCTTGAACTGCAGCCTCGCTCCATAGATTGTATCCAATCCAACGATGGGCGGAAAGCGCAGGTACTCCGAATTGGGTCCATAGCCATCTTGGGTAAGCCCGAGGTGCCAGGCATTTTGCCCAGAGTATGCGGGAATTCCGCGCTGGGATTCGCCCATTTCCCAAATTTGCAGGGTTCCGAGTCCGCCCTGAACAAAAAAGCCATATTCGTTAAAACTGCAGTTGTCAAATGTGATGGGTCCAAAGGGCACACTGAGCGGAACCTGGCCATTCACCTTTTTGTAGGCCGTGTCGTTTCGATAGACTCCGTCGCCTGTTAGTCCGGTAAACGCCGTGATCCTCATGTCGCCTGGGGTGTAGGTAATGGCCCCTGCCGGGAACGTCACCGTGGTTTGCTGCCCGGGGCCGATAGAAGGCGCCAGCACGGTGAAGTAGGACGTCTGTGAGGGCGTGCATAAATCTTCAATGACAACCCCCACTGGAAAGGCCGACTGTGTGGCGATGCCAAAATTCTTTACCGCCACCGTAATGGGAAGGGGCGACATGAGCGACACGGAATTCCCCGGAGCTGAAATTGCCAGTACCCCCACATCGGCCGCTGGGCGGTCATAAACGAATAGCTCATCGATCGCCATGTTGAACAGGCTCGACGTTCCTGAGGTGGCTGCGCGAATCCTCAGGCGCGCATTCAAACCAGCCAGGCCGGTCATAGCGACCTGATGATGCTGCCAGTCCTGCGTTTCGCTTTGCTGGACGGGCCCGGTGAGCGTACTGCTCGGAATGGCGACCCACTGACTGGAGCCCTCGGCCAGGTATTCCACGATAAAGGACCCGCAACCCGCTCCCGCCATGTGGTACCAAAAGGAGAGCACCGGTGCAGTGGCCGAGGAAAAGTCAAAGCACTTGGCCGATTCAAAATAAACGTAGTCCACGCCATTGGGAGTGACCTGCGCACCATTGACATATACATACTTGCCTTTATTCTTTCGGGACCACCTCGGGCCTGTGCCGTGGACTGGAGTTAGGTCCTGGCCCACATAAAACGTAGTATTTACATTTCCCGTTATATTGGTCGGCGGTGGCCACCGCTGCCAAGAGGTGGTATCAAGCGTTCCGGCATAAATACTACCTTGGCCTAGTTGCCAAAGGGGCCCGTCGAAATTTTCATAATAGGGCAGCGAAAAGCTCGGCGTTCGCTGGAGCGCAAAAACTTCAGTGGTGTCGTTGCGCCGAACCGTGTCACTGCCGAGTTCAACCCACGCGCGAAGTTCGTAGTTGCCCACGGCACTCAAATTGGCCTTATCGGCAAACGAAACGGTGGCTGTACCCCCAGGTAGCCAGGTAACTGGAACCGTATCGTGCTTCACGACCACTGCGCCAGTAGTGAGGTTTTTTACCGAAAACCCTAATGGAAGGACCGACGGCTGCTGCCAACCCCGGTTGGCCACGCGCACGGTGACGTTGTTCGCCGCACCGTAGCAGCAATTGGCGGCATTGGGCTCAATAAACGCGAGCATTTTCACGTCGGTTTGTGCCGCCTCAAAAAGCCCAATGTCGTCGATGGCCATATCGCTGGTGGCACTCAACCGGCTGCCGACAAACCGAACGCGTATGTACTTGTTTAGGTAGGGCTGCAAGTTCAGGACCGCGGAATTCCAAACGTCCGTCTTGGACGTGTGGGTGGTTCCGTTCAGGGTAATTGCCCCAATCACTCCGCTTCCGATGCCAAAACCCGTTCCCGTGTCAATGTCGACGCGGAGCGCACCCATCTGGGCTCCGAACTTGTGGTAGTAAAACTCGAGCGCGGCATGGTTGAGGTTTTCAAGCCGAATGCACGGCGTGGTGAACGTGGTTAAGGCATTAATTCCTCCCTGTGAAGACTCGGTGTAGAGGTAACGGCCGTTGCCCGTGGTATGGTCACCTTGGGGGCCGGCATTGAACGCCGGCGACTGGCCTTGACGCACCGACCACGCGTAGCCGTTGGCGGTTGGCACTGGCGACACCTCGTAGTTTCTGCCCGTTGGCGGATTCCCGATCGGAAACTGCCCCCGGTGCCCGGCACCCAAGACCCCGTTACCGCCGCCTGCAACCCAGTCAGAACCCTCAAAATCCTCGGTGAACGGCACCGAGGTCACCACATAGGGCAAGGTGGTTTGGCCGACTGTGCCACACATGGCTGGCGGAGCCGCCGCCCGCCAAATAGTATAGTAGCTCCCTGGCGCGGCCGGGTCGCGTACCGCGTTGCTCGCACACGTACATTCTTTTGAACTCACCCAGTAGTCCATCGTGTCACCCACACTGCCCATCCACAAATTGGCAATGAACTCCGACGAGTCCGCGCAACTCACCGTTGAAGCTAGGGCGATAGTGTTCCAAGCTCCGCCGTTGAGTCGGTAATGCACAAACGCCGAATCGATACCCGCATTCGAATTTGGGTATGCGTCGACCGCGCGGAACTGAACGGTGGTTGCCCCTGTAAACCGCGCACCGATCGGCTTTTTACCCGCGAGGTAGTTCCAGTTAATGGTCGGAGGATTCGCGTCGCAATTGGACCCCGTAACCTTAACGTTGTCAACAAACCAACCGGCCGAGTTCGCGAAACCCGGGTAGGTTCGGTATTCGAGTGAAAACCTCACGAGGACTTGGCCGTAGCCGTTTCCGACTCCGCTTGGCCCCACCCCTGCGATCGACGAGATGTCAAACACTTCGTTTTTCCACCATGCGTTGGTCGGTGCCGTGCCCGTTCCCCAGGTGGTTAGTCCGCCCCAGTAGGGCGTTTGGTTCGGATTCGAGTAGCTGGCTTCGTTGAAGTACAACCCAAAAGACCCGAAACTGCTGCGGTAGTGGGCAGACGTTAGGTTGTACCAGGTGAGGCCGTTATCGCGCGAAACGGCCACATAGGCGCGCTGCCCAAACTGCACTTTGGCAATGTGGTCAAACGTCAAGGTGATGAACTTGTAGCCCTGGGTCGAGAATGCGAAGGTTTTAAAGGCTACTGTGTCGTTGGTGATCCAATTGGCATGAAAGCTATTCGGGCTCGACACCGAGAGGGCCGACGTATCGTTCCAGTAGGGAATTGCGCCCGTCAACGTGTGGTAGGACGTTACACTGTGAGGCGGACTGTCAAAATCCTCCGTGTACAAAATACTCGACTGTGCCGCCAGCCGCAGTCCAGCGAACAGTCCAACAACTAGGGCTAATGTTTTCGTACTCATAGCTTCACTAATGGCGATTGAATTCGTGAGTACGGCGAGGTGGCCACTACCCAATAGGTGCCTCGAGCCAACTTGCTCACGTCGAGCACTGCGGTTCCGTCCCAAACCGCCTCTGTGCGCAACACAGTTTGCCCGAGCACATTCACCACGTCAAGCACGGCTCCTGCTGGAATTCCCGAGACTTCGGACCAGTCGTGGGTGGGGTTGGGCACCACCACAAGTTTTAGTGCTCGGGGCTCCGGCAGATCGACCGTACTTGCCAGTACCAACGTGTCGTATTCCACACAAAGGCTAAAGCGCGTCTCTAGAACCAACGTCGCCGTGGTATCGGTAATGAGGGCACTCACCGTGTCCCCAATAAATGGCGTGGTGAAGCTACCTCCGGTCAAGGTCCACGTCGACGTGTGGGGTGGAATTCCCGGCGTTGCGGGCGAACTCCAGGTGCTGTAGAATGTGTGTGGCCCCGTTACCGAAACCGAAGGCGGGCAGTTGGGCACGCCCGGGCAAGCGATGACGGCGGGACTCGGGCAGTTCACCACATTGATGCTCGCGATGGTATCAAGTTGCGTCGCGCCGTCGCACCAAAACCCCGCACCCACTAGGCTGGTCATGCCCGACTGGAGTACGTAGCTGCCTCCATACAAAGGTCCGTGTACCGAAATTTCAATGGTGTTGCCCGTGGCCCCGGTGCAGATCAATTTGGCGCGTTTGATGGGCACCAAGGATCCCTGACTCGAAAAAAGCCGAAAGTCCTGCGCGTCGACGTCGCCGCAGTTCAAGCTCGACGCCGTTTTCATGGTAAACGAGGTATCGCCACAGGTGAGGGTCTTTTGGGGCACCCCTAAGGGGCCGGCGGACCAGCCAGGCTGGCTCGGGCTGAGTGCCGTGGGAGGGGCTCCGACCGAAGGCGTGCAGAGCGTGGATACCGCAACATAGAGTTCGCGCAACGACGAGCCCATCTTGATCCAGCGGTTGCGGCTGGGAACCCATCGGTAGTCTGTAGCGCGGATCACCACATACCCCGACTGATTGCCCTGGGCGTTGAGCGTGAGCATTCCCGTTCGGTTGTCAAGGACTAGCTGGGTTCCCGTCGTGGTGGTAAAGGGTTGGAGGTAGGTAAGCGGAGCCGTGTACACGGACTGCAAATACAGCGGGTTGATAAAGGACTGGCGCGCAGGCACTAGTTCGTAGTACACGCTGTCTCCGTCGGGATCGACGCCTCCTTGGGGAATCAAGGCCTGGCGACCCGAACACAAAAAGACCGACGAGAGGCCACGAAACTGAAGTGACGAGGAATACGCGTTGGGAATCGAGCGGTTTATCTCGGCTTCTATGAATGCGCTTTGGTTGCTCGGCCCCACAAGGCCCGTAATGGACGGTGGGCGACAGCACTGCTGCCAGTAAATCCTAATGTCGTCGCAGCCGGGCGCCAGCGTGACCAAGGCCTGAAAAATATTAATTCGAGGTACAATCGAGGTAGCCGACAAGGGCACGCATCGGTAAAGCGCTGAAACCGAATCAGAAGATTCGCCTTGAGCTAACTGGAGCGTAATCACCTGAGACGTAATCCCACAGCCGGGAGCCGTTAACGTGACCGTTTGGCTGGTGCCAAATCCCGCTCCAGGAAGATCCCGAATTAAGGTGAGCGTAATGCGGTATTGATCGGCTACGCCCGTAACCCCGCCGACGTACTCATAGGAGATGGACCCGCCAACCCCATGAGCTGCCCCTAACCTAGTGGACAAGAGCAATCCCAGCACCAGGAAAGCAATACGCTTGATTTGTACCCAATTTGTACTCATTTACCAACTATTAAATCAATCAAAAATAGTGATTTCTAGCGCTTTGGGTCGAAATCCGGTCAGCATGGAGCGCAGTGGTGTTTTTCGTTCCATGGAACTACCTCCAAGAATTTCTCCTAAACTTTCAAGGTTTTTCATGCTGAAAACTACCCCTACTTGCTGACTTTACCCAAGTAAAATCTGCAAATGCCCGCGTGTACCTAAGCAAAAAAGCGGACCGAAGCCCGCTTTCCCGTTCACCGCACGCGAACGTTTAGTAGAGGTCGACGTACGTGCCGTTGACGCCCACTTTAACTTGGAATTTGGTGGAGGCCTCGAGGAGCGAAGTGGTGACGGCCGACGCCGTGACGTTGGGGCTGCTGCCGCAGTTGCCCACGGGCGTGCCGGTCGTGTGTAGGGTGGGCGGAACCGCGCCGTACCCCGTCAAATTGAACCCGGTGCACTGCTTGTTGACCCGGGCCACTGAAGCGATGGGAACCTGGCCCACGCGCTTCGACGAAGCGGACTTGAACACGGTGTTGCCGCTCTTGGAATTGGTGCAGGACCACTCGTGCTCCCACACCGAATCGGTGGCCACTCTGAAGTAGATCGAGTCGGCCTTTTCCTGGAGTTGCTTGTTGTTCCATCCAAAGCGCAACTGCACGTCGCCTTTTCCGACAAACCCCACGCCTGTACTGGCGTTAAAATTGGCCGGGAAGGTCGTCGCCGCCTTGAAACTGCGCGGAGCGGAGCTCCCGAGCTCGTCTTTGGCACAGCCCCAAAGGACCGCACTCAGTGCTGCGGCAGAAAAAAAGATGTTTTTCATACATACAAAGGTTTAAGGTGAATAAAACAGCTAAACGGTATGGGTTTGGCGCGCGCGGAGCCGGCGGTAGCCAGCAATTCCGCCCGCGGCGATCAGGGCGACGAGGCCGCCGTCAAGTGGAACGCCGGGCGGAGGAGGTTCCTCGCTCACGGCATAGGGCACATAGGGTTGCTCCACGATGTCAAACATGTTGGTGAGTGCGTCGTGAAACGGATTTTCTACCGTGTAGTATTCCTCAGCGCGGACTTGCAGCGCGAGTACCAGCAAGGCAGTACAAAAAACCAGCACGCGGACCATGGCTCAAGGCATTAGCGTTACCCGGTGCACTTCGCGCTGGCCTTCGGCCGCCACCTCTACGAGGTAGGTTCCCGCGGGGAGCATCAGCGCCCGGCGCAGCACCGCTGCTCCAGCGTCAAACGAATCCAGTTCCCGGCCGTCCATGGCCAGAACACGCACCTCGGCGCGGTCGCGGCCGCTCGAAACCACCAGCTGGCCGTCGGCGTAGGCCGCCCAGCTCAAGGGGGTCGCCGCTTCACCCGAACCCAAGAAGGCCGTCGGGCGCATCCACAGCGTGAAGCGCGGCCCCTCGGCGGTCCAGCCCGCGTGGGTCACGGTCGCCGGGCCCGCCGTCAAGTCGGTCAGCGTGGCCGTCAAGTGGTCCTCGAGGATCACTTGGTAGCCCGCGGTCGACGAATCGGCGTCGAGTGCCAGCGTGAACTTCGCGCCCGCCTCGCCGCGCAAATCCAGGCCCAGCCGCTGGGGCTGCGACAAGTCGATGGCGTTCACGGCGGTGCGTGCGCCTTCGTGCACCAGGGCGAGGTTGGGCATGCCGCCGGTGTTTGCCATTTTCCAGGCGTCGCTCGACCCGTCAAACCCGAGCGTGGCCGAAGGGTTGTTGACCACCCACGCCCAGTCTACGCGCTCGGCGCGGCCCACTTGGGTCGCACTCAGCCTCAGGTTGACCGGGGCCGACTTAAAAAAGCGCGGAGTTGTCGCGGTCGTTCCGTGGGCCGACATGGTCGTCGCTACCGTAGCGCCCGCCTGGGTGGCCTGCACCCAAAAGGCTTGGAGCGGCGGAACCACGCCCTGCGAAAGGCTCATGCCCGCTCCGGCCGAGGGCGGCGGAGCGATTCCGTTCACGTAGTAGCGGTAGCTGGTCGACGCCGGGTCCCAGACATAGATCGCGTTGTTGACGTTGGTTTTGGTCACGGAATTCCAGTCCAGCCCACAGCTGTAGGGGTTGCCGATCAGGTTCCAGCCCGAACCCGAACCGCCCGTGGCCACCGTCGACGAGTACCCGAGCGAATAGGTGTGGCTGGTGTTGGGCTTGCCCGCCACCCAAAAGTTGCCGTCGGCCGACGCAAAGCCGTTGGTGCCCAGTCCGCCAAAGTAGCCCTGGCCCACTGCCGTGAGGCTTGGGTTGGTGTAGTAGCCGCCGGTGTTGGCGTTGTACGAAAACAGCGCCGAGGTCGAGCCTGAGGTGCTGTCAAAGCCCGTGGTCACGCTCGACGCCAGGGCGTGGTAGCCTGAGCCGGTCAAAAACTGCTTTTGAACCATGGTTCCGTGGCCCGTCACGCTGCCGCAGACCTTGAGTTGCGAATAGTCGGCGAACTCGGCGTTCAGCGTCAGGGTGCCCGACAAATCCAGGTTGCCGGCGACGTTCAGGTCACAAAAATCCATGGTCAGGCTCGCCCCAGGGGCGATCGTCAGGTTGCCCAGGCTGTGGTCGTAGCGCAGGCGAAACCAAAGGTCCTGGCTCGTCGCGCCAGCGCCCAAGTAGAGCGCGCCCTCGGCGTAGACGTTGGACTGCGTACGGCGCCACTTAAAGGTCGCCGGACTTGGGTTGCCGTTGTTCTCTACCACAAGGGAATAGGTGCTCATTCCCGACACCAGCACGGGGGAAGACAGCGTAACCCGCTGCTCTTCGTCGCTTACGGTCACAAAGGACTCGGTGCGCAGCAAGGTTCCCGCGCTCGGGGTGCCCTGGTAGAGCTTGAGCACAAAGGGCATTCCGGCGTTGCCGGTGCCCAACTTGTACACCGAAACGGCCGAAACGCTTCCGCCGTGCATCGGTTTAAAGGTTTGCGAAAAACTTGAGGTGTAGTTTACGCCCGCGGTCGACGAGGTTTGGTCGGTCACGGTTAGTACCCCGCAGGTCAGGCTACCTGACTGAATCACAACGGAATTGCCCGACGCAAGCACCGGGGTCGTCACCGTCGACGACCCGTCGCTCCAGCTGCTGCCGTTGTAGGTGTAGGTCGTCTGGGCCAACGTTTGCCCGGCGGACGCAACCAACCAAGCAATTAAAAGACTAGCTTTAGGAATCGAATTCATCATGGTTTTGGTGCCACAGACTGTACTGCAGCGACGTAAACCTATTTTGATTCGAGCTTTTTTGCACCGACCTAAAAACCCCTAATTAGCATCAATTTCAAGGTAATTATCTCTGTTTTCGGTTATTTTAAACATTAAAATCCCCTTTTTAAACCCTAAATAGATGATTTTAAAACTACTCTTCTTGGTTTTGATGCTTTTGAGCCTGATCGGGCTCGGTCGCGCCATGTCGATGATGCGCTACCAAAACAAGATGAAGCTCATCTCGTTGGGGATTAAATCCACGCTCAATACCCTGAGTGTCGCCGTGGTGGCTTTTTATGGCGACATGGCCCTTCACGGTCAAGACCCGATGAATTCCCTAAGGGTGCTTTTTGTGATTGCCAACCCCATTGTGCTCACCATTCTGTTCAAGCCCCGCGGACGGGACCGCTGGCTGATGCCCGTGAGTATAAGTGGGGCGCTGGCCGGCACCTCGGCCCTGGCCTATGAGCTCCTGAGCCGGGCGGGCTACGTTCCCGAGTGGTCGGCGCTCGACGGATGGTTCCCCGACGCCACCCAAAACGTGGGCCGCATCAGTACCGTGTACGTGATCTTTGTGGGCAGCGTGCTTGCCGTGCTGCTTCGCCACAAAATTTCGTGGCGATGGCCCTCGCTGCCCTACGTCAACCGCAGCACCCGCTGGGAATTCTACTACCTGCTCAACGGGTTCACGCGCTGTGTGCTCCTGTTGCTCATGGTCCTTTGGGGCGACCACCAGTCGGCCAATTTCTATCGGCTGATCGCCGCCACCGTCATCCTGAGCTTTGTGATCGACAGCATCGTCTTGCTCGTTTATGGCACCAACCGCGAGGTCTTCTTTCAAAGCGAGCACGGACTCCCCCTGCGCGCAGCCTGGAATCCTGACGTGGAGCTCCTCGTGCACCTGCTCAAGGACCAGCGCAACTTCAGCAATTCCCGCTATTCCCTCAACGAAGTGGGCGAAACCCTCGGGTGGTCCAGCGACCGCATCTCGAAAGTCGTGCGCCGCGACCTCGGCATGACCTTTAAGCAGGTCCTCAACCACTTTCGCATCGCCCACGTCGCCCACCTCGAGCTGACCCATCCCGAACTCACCAAGCTCGAGCGCCTGCAGCGCAGCGGATTCGCCAGCTACGCGAGCTACCATTTGGCGAGTAAGGCCAGTACCTAGCATCTAGTAACTAGCTACCGCGCGCCAAAGTGCGCGCGAAATCCCCGACCTTTGCCTCAGAATTTCCTCAAAACCGCGCGCGCAGCGACCCTTAACCGCCCTAGCCCCTTACCTCGGTGTACTTTAGCGATACCAACCAAACCAATCAATCCTTGAACTTCC
>JACCED011623295.1_pt1 | contig 13191 bp, 11 predicted proteins | sample 7455021 | NCBI WGS metagenome assembly JACCED01 (sample SAMN15323456, study PRJNA562643) | freshwater metagenome | isolation source: river surface water | place: USA:Blue River Watershed | collected 2017-08-19 | reverse complement strand
TTTGCCTTCGTCGTACTGAAGCGCCATCACGTCCAGCGGGATCGGTTTGATCTTGCTGGCTTTGCCGGCGCAACCAATGGTATCGAAGCGCGCTTCACAGAGCTTCTTCGCGGCTTCGCGGGCCGGTTTCAGATAATCGCGCGGGTCGAATTTGCTGGGGTTCTCGACAAAGTAACGGCGGATTGCGCCGGTCATCGCTAAGCGGATGTCGGTATCTATGTTGATCTTACGCACGCCGTGCTTGATGGCTTCCTGAATTTCTTCAACCGGCACACCGTAGGTTTCCTTCATGTCGCCGCCAAATTCGCGGATCTCGGCCAGCAGTTCCTGCGGCACGGACGACGAACCGTGCATCACTAGGTGGGTGTTCGGGATACGGGCGTGAATTTCCTTGATGCGCCAGATGGCGAGGATGTCACCGGTGGGCTTCTTGGTGAACTTGTAGGCGCCGTGGCTGGTGCCAATTGCAATCGCCAGCGCGTCACACTGGGTGGCCTTGACGAAATCGGCGGCCTGGTCCGGATCCGTCAGCAGCTGATCCATGGTCATCTTACCTTCAGCCCCGTGGCCGTCTTCTTTGTCGCCGGTCATGGTTTCCAGTGAACCGAGAACACCGAGTTCCCCTTCAACCGAAACGCCAATGCTGTGCGACAGTTCAACGACCTTGCGGGTGACGTCGACGTTGTATTCGAATGAGGCAACCGTTTTACCGTCAGCTTGTAGTGAACCATCCATCATCACTGACGAGAAGCCGGAACGAATCGCCGCCATACACACCGCTGGGCTTTGGCCATGATCCTGGTGCATGACGACCGGAATCTCGGGGTAAGCTTCCAGCGCGGCCAGTATCTGGTGGCGCAGGAAAGGCTCGCCCGCGTATTTACGGGCACCGGCCGAAGCTTGCATGATCACCGGCGCATTGAGCTTCTTGGCCGCTTCCATGATGGCCCAGACCTGTTCCATATTGTTGACGTTAAACGCGGGCAGGCCGTAGTTGTGTTCGGCGGCGTGGTCGAGCAGTTGGCGCAGCGAGACGAGGGACATAACAATCTCCGTGAGGCAGGTTGCCGGGTGAGGTTTAAGAATTAACCGGTGAGATCGGGGGTTGCATGATCCCCGACGTGAACAATCTTGAGCGTATTGGTGCCGCCGGGGGTGCCAATGGGTTCACCGATGGTCATCACCACCAGATCACCACGTTCTACGGCACCTTGATCGAGCAAGACGGTTTCCGCGTCCGCGAGCATCATGTCGCGATCCGGTTGGCTCCGTGGCATGAGCATCGGGTAGACATCACGATAGAGCGTCATGCGGTTGCGTGAGCTTTCGTCGGGTGTCAGGGCGAAAATTGGCACCCCACAATTCAGGCGGCTCATCCACAGTGCGGTGGCGCCGGACTCGGTGAGCGCCGCAATGGCTTTGACCTTGAGATGGTGGGCCGTCCAGATAGCCGCCATGGCAATTGACTGATCGACGCGTGTGAAGACACGGTCGAGGAATTCACTTTCCAGCATGACCGGGTAGGTGCGTTCAGCTTCGAGGCAGATGCGTGACATCGCCTCAACGGTTTCTACTGGGTAGTGGCCGCTGGCGGTTTCGGCCGACAGCATCACGGCATCGGTCCCATCTAGGACGGCATTGGCGACATCAGAGACTTCGGCGCGGGTGGGAATCGGCGAGCTGATCATCGATTCCATCATCTGCGTGGCAGTGATGGCGAGCTTGTTCATCTCGCGCGCCATGCGGATCATGCGCTTCTGCAGTGCGGGCACCGCTGCATCGCCGACTTCGACCCCTAGGTCGCCACGGGCCACCATGATGCCGTCTGATGCTTCAAGAATTTCGGCGAGGTTCTCGATGGCTTCGGTGCGTTCGATCTTGGCGATGATGAGCGACTTGCCGCCTGCCTTCTTCATCAGGTCGCGGGACAGATGGATATCCGCTGCTTCGCGAGGGAAGGAGATGGCGAGAAAATCGGCATTGATTTCAGCCGCCGTGATCATGTCGGCTTTGTCCTTGTCGGTCAGCGCCGGCGCTGAGAGGCCGCCACCCTTGCGGTTAATGCCCTTGTTGTTCGACAGGGGGCCACCCACGGCAACTCTGGTATGAATTTCCGGCCCGTTGACTGCTGTCACATTGAGTACGACGCGGCCATCGTCGAGCAACAGCACATCTCCAGCCTGCACATCGTTGGGCAGTTCCGGGTAGTCGAGGCCGACGCGCTCCTGATTGCCCAGCTTGCAGGCAGCATCGAGAATGAATGTATCGCCTTTATTGAGCGTGATCTTGCCATCGGTAAATTTGCCAACACGGATCTTAGGCCCCTGCAGGTCGACCAGAATGCCGACCGGGCGACGATGTTGCTGTGACAGTTCACGCACCAGCTTGGCTCGGGCTCGATGGTCATCTGCCGTGCCATGACTGAAGTTGAGGCGGACGACATCCACGCCGGCAGCGATCAATGCGCCCAGCGCCTCCGGCGACGAGCTGGCGGGGCCGAGGGTGGCAACGATCTTGGTGCTGCGGAGCATAACAGTCCTTTAATGGCGTTTAGCCGTTGGCACGGGCTTCGAGGGCTTCGATGGCGGGCAGCGTCTTGCCTTCGAGAAACTCCAGGAAAGCGCCGCCGCCGGTCGAGATGTAACCTACGTCGTCAGCAATCTTGAATTTGGCAATAGCGGCCAAGGTATCTCCACCGCCGGCAATCGAGAAGGCATCCGAGTGCGCAATGGCTGATGACATCATCTTGGTGCCACCGGCGAACTGATCGTGTTCAAATACGCCAACCGGGCCGTTCCAGATAATGGTGCCGGCATGGGCAATGATGTCTGACAGGCGGGCAGCGGTCTTCGGGCCGACATCCAGAATGCGGTCATGGGCAGTGACTTCATCTACGGGAATCTTGTTGGCGCGCGCCAGTGCCGAGACTTCATCCGCTACAACTACATCCACCGGGAGGGGCACTTCGGCGCCACGAGCCTTCATCATATCCATGATGGCTTGAGCTTCTTTGACCAGCTCCGGTTCAGCCAGCGACTCACCAATACGATGGCCGGTGGCCAGCAGGAAGGTGTTAGCGATACCACCACCGACAATAAGCTGGTCAACCTTTTCCGCCAGTGACTTGAGAATGACCAGCTTCGACGAGACCTTGGCGCCACCAACGATGGCGACCAGTGGGCGGGCCGGGTTTTCAATGGCCTTTGCTAGCGCATCAATTTCGCCGCCCATCAGCATGCCTGCGCAGGCCACTGGGGCAAAGCGGGCAATGCCGTGGGTCGTAGCTTCAGCTCGGTGGGCCGTACCGAACGCATCGTTCACATAGACATCACAGAGCTTGGCCATCTTCTGAGCCAGTTCTTCGTTGTCTTTCTTCTCGCCCTTATTGCAGCGGCAGTTTTCCAGCAGGACCACTTCGCCCGGTTTGACTTCAAAACCGCCATCAACCCAGTTCTGGATCAGGCGGACCGGTTTATTCAGCAGTTGACCGAGACGTACGGCTACCGGCATCAGCGTGTCGTCGGCTTTGACTTCGCCTTCGGTCGGCCGACCGAGGTGCGAGGTCACCATCACCGCGGCACCGTTATCGAGGCAGTACTTGATCGACGGGATCGAGGCGCGGATTCGCGTGTCTTCAGTGATGTTACCGGCATCATCCTGCGGGACGTTGAGGTCGGCACGGATGAAAACGCGTTTGCCTTTGACATCGACATCGGTCAGCTTCTTAACATTCATGATCAGGCTCCGTGGTAACGGGGATTACTTGGCATTAATCCAGGCGCGGGCGGTGTCCAGCATGCGACAGCTGTAACCCCACTCGTTGTCGTACCAGGCCAGAACCTTAACCAGCGTGCTGCCGTCTTCGGCCTGGATCACACGGGTTTGCGTGGCATCAAAGGTCGATGAATGCGGATCGTGGTTAAAGTCCGAAGACACAAGCGGATCGTTGTTGACGGCCAGCACGTTCTTCATCGGGCCGTTGGCGGCAGCCGTCATCAGGCTGTTGATTTCGTCCTTGGTAGTCGGGCGGTCAGTCGTGAAGGTCAGGTCGACCAGCGACACGTTGATGGTTGGCACGCGCAGCGCGAAACCGTCAAACTTGCCTTTCAGTTGCGGCAGCACCAGACCCACGGCCGCAGCAGCGCCGGTCTTGGTCGGGATGATGTTCTGGGCGGCGGCGCGGGCGCGACGCAGATCCTTGTGGCGTACGTCCACAGTCACCTGGTCGTTGGTGTAGGCGTGAACCGTGGTCATCAGGCCAGACTTGATACCGACGTTGTCCGACAGAATCTTGGCCACCGGGGCCAGGCAGTTGGTGGTGCACGAGGCATTCGACACAACCGTCATATCGCCCTTCAGCACGTCGGTGTTTACGCCGAATACCACGGTGGCGTCAACGTCATCGCCACCAGGAGCCGAGATCAGCACGCGCTTGGCGCCTTGTTCCAGCAGGGCTTGAGCCTTGGCCTTCGAGGTGTACGCGCCGGTACATTCCAGCACCATGTCGACCTTGTGGTCGGCCCAGTTGATGGCCTTAGGGTCCTTGGTCGAGTAGAAAGCAATTTTCTTGCCGTCGATGATGATGCAGTTTTCACCTTCAATCTCTACCGAAGTGCGGAAACGGCCATGCGTGGTGTCGTACTTTAGCAGGTGGGCGTTGGTCTTCAGATCGCCTGAGGCGTTGATGGCGACCAGATTGAACTCGTTCTGCAGACCCAGTTCATAAATTGCGCGCAGGGTGCAACGACCGATACGACCGAAACCGTTGATAGCAACATTAATAGCCATGGTTCTTACTCCGTGTGTATGTAGATATAAGACTGCAGATTATTTAGAGATCACACCGCGAACGGTGTTGACGACGTTTTCGACGGTGAAGCCGAATTCCTTGAAGAGCAAACCGGCAGGGGCCGATTCGCCAAAGCGGGCGAGGCCGACAACGGCGCCGTCCAGGCCGACATATTTGTACCAGCCGTCCGGATGGCCGGCTTCGATGGCAACGCGGGGCAGCCCAGCAGGCAGTACTCGGTCGCGCCAGGCTTTATCTTGCTTGTCGAAGGTGGTTGTTGAAGGCATCGACACAACGTTCACTGCAACACCTGCTTCAGCCAATGCCGTTTGAGCATCCAGCGCTAGTTTCACTTCGGAACCGGTGGCAATCAGCACGGCTTTAGCATTGGCAGCGGGTGACACCACATAACCCCCACGGGCCACATCGGTAGCTGCGGTTTTGTTAGCAACCGGCGGCAGGTTCTGACGCGATAGCAGCAGGGCAGTCGGGCCGTTGGCGTTTTCCACAGCCTTGACCCAGGCAATCGCTGTTTCAGTCGCATCGGCCGGGCGCCAGACGTCTAGATTCGGGATGATACGCAATGAAGCAGCATGCTCGATGGGTTGGTGCGTCGGGCCATCTTCACCCAGACCAATTGAATCGTGGGTGTAGACCATGATCTGGCGGATTTTCATCAGCGCGGCCATGCGAATCGCGTTACGTGCGTAATCCGAGAACACCATGAAGGTGGCGGTGTAGGGAATGAAGCCACCAGCCAAGGCGATGCCGTTGGCAATGGCGGTCATGCCGAATTCGCGCACGCCGTAGAACAGGTAGTTACCACCGGCTTCAGCTGTAACGCCCTTGGCGCCCTTCCACCAGGTCAGGTTGGAACCGGCCAGGTCAGCCGAGCCACCCAGCAGCTCTGGCAGGTTGGGCGCGAGCGCTTCAATGGCAAGCTGTGATGCCTTGCGCGTCGCAACTGTTTCGGCCTTAGCCTGAGTTGCGGCGATAAACTCTTGTGCGGTCTTGGCCCATGTGGCGGGCAGCTTGCCCGACAGACGGCGCGTAAATTCAGCGGCTTCGGCAGGGAAGGCAGCGCTGAAGGCAGCAAAGGTTTTGTCCCAGGCGGCTTCGCGCTCAGCGCCCGCGGCGCAGGCGTTCCAGGCGGCGTAGACGTTGGCCGGAATTTCAAAGGGGACATGCGGCCAGCCAATGACTTCGCGTGTGGCGGCGATCTCTTCGTGGCCCAGTGGGGCACCATGGACATCGGCACTATTGGCCTTGTTGGGCGAGCCCATGCCGATGGCGGTACGGCAGCAGATCAGCGTTGGGCGCGAGGTATCGGCCTTAGCGGCTTTGATGGCGGCATCCAGAGCAGCAGCGTTATGGCCATCCACATTGGGGATCACTTGCCAACCGTAGGCAGCAAAGCGGCCCGGCGTGTCGTCGGTGAACCAGCCTTCAACCTGGCCATCAATGGAGATGCCATTGTCGTCCCAGAAAGCGATCAGTTTGCCCAGGCCCAACGTGCCGGCCAGCGAGCAGGCTTCATGCGACACGCCTTCCATGAGGCAGCCATCGCCCATGAAGGCGTAGGTGTGGTGGTCCACGATATTGTGACCATCGCGGTTGAATTCGGCGGCCAGCAGTTTTTCGTTGATGGCCATGCCCACGGCGTTGGCAATGCCCTGGCCGAGTGGACCGGTCGTCGTTTCAACACCCGGGGTGTAACCGTATTCGGGGTGCCCCGGGGTGCGGCTATGCAGTTGGCGGAATTGCTTGAGGTCTTCGATGCTCAGGTCGTAGCCGGTCAGGTGCAGCAGGGCGTAGAGCAGCATCGAGCCGTGGCCGTTCGACAGCACAAAGCGGTCGCGGTTGGGCCAGGCCGGGTTGGCCGGGTTGTGGTTCAGGTGATGTCGCCAGAGCACTTCGGCAATTTCGGCCATGCCGAGCGGCATGCCGGGGTGGCCGGAGTTGGCCTGCTGGACCGCGTCCATGGCCAGGGTGCGAATCGCACCCGTAATTTCGTTGTAGGCCGGAGCTGCGGGCGCTGGGCGGGCAGGACGGGAGGGTGTATTGGCGGCAGACAGTGAAGACACGACAAAGGCCCGGCAAAAGACGCAATTATCGGCTAAAACGGGCGTGGCTGCAAAGAATCAGGCCCCTGGATTGCCTGAAAAACTAGAAAGTCCTTTGTCGCTGGTTGATTACCGCTGAGAGTTCAGGTGCGCCCTGAGACGCTTGGCTTCTAGGTCCGGGTCTGCCGCGATCAAAGGCGCCCTCATACGTCGCAAGCTCCCCAAATCGGGCTAACCTTTGATCCGCGACAGACCTTGGATCGTGACGGGTTTGTTTTCAGAGGCCGCAATCGATTGAAAGCAGTATGCGGGGTCAAGTTTGGCGCGATTTCGAGCGCTTGCGCTATGAGCGCGGGGCTTGCCCCGCGTGCTGCTAACCGCTAATGCGGGCAATCCGATGTTTTAACGGCATTTATTTAGCGTGATACCCAGTCACTCTCTCAACCTCGTTCTTCGAGCCGAGGATCACCGGGACGCGCTGGTGCAGGGTGGTTGGTTGCAGATCCAGAATGCGCTCACGGCCGGTGGTTGCCGCACCGCCGGCCTGTTCGACCAGAAAGGCCATTGGGTTGGCTTCGTACAATAGACGCAACTTGCCACCCTGTTTGGCGACTTTAGCGTCAATTGGGTACATGAAGATGCCGCCACGCGACAGGATGCGATGCACGTCCGCAACCATCGAGGCCACCCAGCGCATATTGAAGTCTTCGCCCCGCGGACCGGTTTTACCGGCCAGCATTTCATCAACATAGCGTTGTACGGGTGCTTCCCAGTGGCGCTGGTTCGACATGTTGATGGCGAATTCGCGGGTGTCTTCCGGAATCGAGAGGTTTTCCTGGGTCAGGCGGAAGGTCCCCACCTCGCGATCCAGCGTAAAGACGTGGGTGCCAGAGCCGAAGGTCAGCACCAGCTGGGTATTCGGGCCATACACGGCATAACCGGCGGCGACTTGAGTGCATCCCTTTTGCAGAAAGGCATCACCGTTCTCTAGGTTGGCGCCTTCGGGGGCTTTGAGGACCGAGAAGATGGTGCCGACCGAGATGTTCACATCGATATTGGAGGAGCCGTCGAGCGGATCGAACACCAGCAGGTATTCGCCCTTCGGATAGCGATTCGGAATACAGAAGGGCAGATCCATCTCTTCCGAGGCCATGGCAGCGAGATGGCCACCCCATTCGTTGGCATCAAGCAGGATTTCGTTAGAGATCACATCCAGTTTCTTCTGGACTTCGCCCTGGACGTTGTCAGTACCGGCGCTGCCCATGGCGTCGCCGAGACCCCCTTTGCCAATCGCAATCGCAATGGCTTTGCAGGCACGCGCCACCACTTCGATCAGCAGGCGTAGATTGGGGTCGAGATTATTGTGTGAGCGTTGCTGTTCGATCAGAAAACGGGACAAAGGGATGCGCATGACGAAGCCGGATCTATATAGAGAGGGGAATGGCGTTTATTGTACCGGTTCAACCGGCATGTTCACGTAACCAGGTTTGCCAGGCGGCCCAGACGCCGGGTGCGGCCGCGGCATAGGCGGTCGCTTGCAGCGAGGTGGCCGATGTAGCCGGTTGGCTTAGGGTGTCAGAGAGGGGTGCGCTGATACCACCCGCCTCGGCCAGAATCAGCCGCCCGGCGGCGCTATCCCACGGCATCTGCCCGCCATGGACATAGGCCTGGATCTGACCGGAAGCCAGGGCGCACCATTCCAGGGTGCTGGCGCCGAGACTGCGCCAACCCCGCCAGGGTGCCGATTGATCCGCGGATTGGGTCAGCCCTGAGGGGGAGATATCGGCGATCCTCTGACGCAGTGTTTGCGGCAGGAAAGTCATGTCTACCCCGGCCAGGCAGGATTTGAGGGGCTTCGTGGCGGTTGGCAGTATCAACCGCTGGTTGTTATGAAAGGCGCCCGCGCCTAATGAGGCATGCCACAAGGCGTCAAGCGCCGGGGCATACGTGACGCCAACAACTGTGTTGCCCTGATGCATGAGCGCAACAGAGATGGCGTACCAGGGTAACCCTGCGACAAAATTCGTGGTGCCATCAATGGGGTCTGCAATCCACAATGGGGTTCCGACCTGATTGGCCTCAGTCCAGAATGCTGTCTGTGTCTCGACCAAGCTTTCTTCGCCAAGCAGAGGGGCTGGGTATATGTGGGGCAGCGCCACGGCGAGTGCCGCCTGCACGGCCGTATCGGCCTCGCTGAGTAAACTGCCATCGGCTTTATGATCGACCTGAAGTGATTGCCAGCGGGGCAACACTTCCTGTGCAGCAATATCGCGCAACAGCCCGGCCAACGTATGGGCGCAGCTTGACCAGAGTGCGGTTCCGGAAATCAGCGGATCAGACATGCGCTCTATAATACAAGCATGGTGATTCCAAGGTTCTATGTGCCCCAAGCGCTCTCGGTCGGCGACTGCATTACGCTGCCGGAAGCGGTGGCGAACCATGCGGTCCGCGTATTACGTTTACAGGCGGGTGACCCACTGGTGTTGTTTAACGGTGAGGGTGGGGCATATGCGGGAGTTTTGTTGCCGCAGCGCATTGAGCCGCAAGCCGCCACAAAACGCGACGGCAAACAGGCGCGCGCCAGCAAACAACGCGATGTGCAGGTGCAGTTGTCAGCGTTTGAGCCGGATGACCGGGCCAGCCCGTTACGTGTGACGCTATGGCAGAGCGTGTCGGCGGCCGAGCGCATGGACTATACCTGGCAAAAGGCCGTTGAACTGGGTGTGTATCGTTGTGTGCCTGTGGAAACACGACGTTGCGTGACCCGTCTTGAGGGCGAGCGTGCCGCAAAAAGGCATGGGCACTGGCAGGGCGTGATTGTGGCGGCGGCGGAACAGTGTGGTTTGAATCGCCTGCCTGAGTTGGCGCCGGTTCGTCCTCTGGCCGACGTCTTGCGGGATGCACCGGTAGGCGTGCGGGTCATGCTGGATCCGGACGCCACAGAGAGTTACCCCGAGTGGTTGGTGCGCCAGAAGGATCTGACTGATCTGACGATTCTGATCGGGCCCGAGGGTGGTTTTGCGCCGGAAGAAATCGAGGCGGCCAAGGCGGCGGGCTTTCTTTGTTTCCGACTGGGGCCCCGGGTTTTCAGAACAGAAACGGCAGGGCCGGTCGCGCTGGCGGTGACCCAGGCCATCGCGGGTGATTTGCGTTAACCGGCGTTGATCTGCGGTAATATGGGCCGCTTGAATTCTGCTGGCGGAGATTGCCGTGCCTGATCCGAATTTTGTTGCCTGGTTCCGTTCGGTTGCGCCCTACATTAATAGCTTCCGAGGGAAGACCTTTGTCATTGCCGTCGGTGGTAAGGCCATTAGCGGCCCTCTGGCCAAAACCTTTGCCTACGACATCAATCTGCTCGCCAGCCTCGGAATTCGTCTGGTCGTGGTGCATGGCGCCCGTCCGCAAATCGAAGAAGAGTTGCGCGATCGGGGTTTGCCCTCGCAATTTCATGGCAATTATCGGGTGACCGACGCCGCCACGCTGGATTGTGTGCTGCATGCGGTGGGTAGTGTTTATCTGGAAATCGAAGCGCTTCTGTCACAGGGGTTACCCAATACACCGATGGCCGGCAATACCATGCGGGTCATCAGTGGCAACTTCCTGACAGCACGGCCGATGGGCGTGATTGACGGCGTTGATATGCAGTATGCCGGTATTGTCCGTAAGGTGGATACCGAGGGTATCCGTGCCCAGCATTCGCTGGGGAATCTTGTGCTGCAGTCCTGTCAGGGGCCTAGCCCCTCTGGCGAAATCTTCAATCTCGCGATGGAAGAGGTGGCTGAGGCCGTTGCGATTGCGTTGCGCGCAGATAAGCTGATTTATATTGGTGACACGGCCGGTGCACTGGAAGAGGATGGTAGCCTGATTGACGAGCTGACCACCGATGCGGCTGACCAGCTATTGAAGCGCGGGACCTGGTTGTCGCCGGATATGCGCCGCTTCCTGCCGTGTTCCATTCGGGCCAGTCGCTCAGGGGTTGGCCGGGTTCATCTGGTCGGTTATGACGACGAGGGGTCGATGATTCTCGAGTTGTTTACCCACGATGGCGTGGGCACGATCGTCACCCGGGACTCGCTGGATCGCCTCCGTGAAGCTCGGCCAGATGATATTGCCGGTCTACTGGCGATTATCGAACCACTGGAAGAGGATGGCACACTGGTTCAGCGCCCCCGGGAGCGCATTGAGCAGGAGGTAAGCCAGTTTACGGTTCTGGAACACGATAACGTGATCGTGGGCTGTGCAGCGCTCTATGTGCTTGACAGTGAAAACGCCGAGCTGGCCTGCCTGGCGGTGGATAGTGAACACCGGGAGTGGGGCTATGGCGAGCGCCTGATGCAGGCGATCGAGGCCCGGGCACGGGCTAACGGGATCCGCCGGCTTTATGTGCTGACGACCCGGACGTCACACTGGTTCATTGAGCGCGGCTACAAACCGGCTTCGGTCGAGGATCTGCCGGATCGCAAGCGCGAGATGTACAACTATCAGCGCAATTCCAAGGTTTTTGTAAAAACACTCTGAACGACACCATAGGAAATAAGGCAATGGCACGTAGCATTCAATGCATCAAGCTGGGTAAAGAAGCCGAGGGGATGGATTTTCCACCCATGCCCGGCGCCATGGGAAAAAAACTGTTTGATTCGGTGTCCAAGGAGGCCTGGCAGCAATGGGTGAAGCTGCAGACCATGATCATCAATGAAAACCGTCTGAATCTGGCCGATGCGCGTCATCGGGAATATCTGCGCGAGCAGTGCGAGAAGCACTTCTTCGGAGAGGGGGCGGATCAGGTTGAGGGGTTTTCCCCGCCGAAGGCGTGATAAAACTATTATTGCCCGGGTTGGCGGGTAGCAAAAAGGGTCTGGCAACGCCAGACCCTTTTTCTTTGTGGTTCAGTTGCCGGTATTTTGCCTAAGGGCGTCGGCTCAGTTCGACGCCTGTTGCAGTACCCAGCAGGAGGACATCTGCGCCACGGCGAGCAAAGAGACCATTGGTGACGGTGCCGACGATCTGGTTAAGGGTCGATTCAAAGTTAACGGGATCGGTAATCGTCAAACCGGCGACATCGATGATCTGGTTGCCGTTGTCTGTGATAAAGCCGGCACGTAGGGTTGGGGTGCCACCGAGATTGCGTACGGAGCGGGAAACCTGGGCAACCGCCATCGGAATGACTTCGATGGGTAGCGGAAAACGGCCCAGGGTCTGAACGATTTTCGAGGCGTCGGCAATGCAGACAAATTCGTCGGCAACCGCGGCAATGATTTTTTCCCGGGTCAGTGCGCCACCCCCCCCTTTGATCATCGCGTAGCCCGGATCAATCTCGTCAGCGCCATCGACATAAATGGGTAGCGCGTCGACATCGTTCAGATCAAAAAGCGGAATGCCGATCGCAGTGAGTTTCTCGGCGGTCGCCTGGGAGCTTGCAACGGCCCCGCGAATTTTTTCCCGGATTGGTAGTAACGCATCGATGAACAGATTGGCCGTAGATCCTGTGCCAACCCCCAGAATAGAGCCTTTTGGCAGGTTTGCGGCGACATAGTCTGCCGCTGCGATGGCGACAGATTTCTTGAGTTGGGCTTGTTGTTCAGGCGTCATGATCTGGTTGAATGATCGTTCAAATTTGTGATCGGATGGGATGAAAATCTACGCCCATTATCCGCGCAATTTTTTTGATTGGAATGAATTTTGGACGCTGTGCTTGCAGGTGCGTGTTGCGAAGTTGCGAACGAGCATTCGAAGAGCGCATGAAAAAAATGACACACCTGATTCAATTAATTGAAGAAATGCGTAAAAAAATCTTTACACACTTCAAGAAGTGTATAAACTGTGCTTACCAAATCCCTTCTGGAAGGAGACGTAGATGTCAACTGAAACCACTTCGTTCACGACGCTGGCTGCAACGCTGGCTGCTAAAAAACCGGCTGCTAAAAAAGCAGCTGCGAAAAAGAAGCCTGCTGCAAAGAAGAAAGTTGCTGCTAAGAAGCCAGCAGCGAAGAAGGTAGCCGCTAAGAAGCCGGCCGCCAAGAAGAAGGTTGCTGCCAAGAAGCCAGCAGCGAAGAAGGTAGCCGCTAAGAAGCCGGCCGCCAAGAAGAAAGTCGCTGCCAAGAAGCCGGCCGCTAAGAAAGCCGTCAAGAAAGTAGCCGCTAAGAAGCCGGTTGCCAAGAAGAAAGTCGCTGCCAAGAAGCCGGCGGTGAAAAAGGCCGTCAAGAAGGTCGCCGCCAAGAAGCCGGCTGCCAAGAAGGCCGTTAAGAAGACTGCTAAGAAAGTCGCCAAGAAGAAGTAATTCTTCTAAGCACTAGCTGTCAAAGAAAACCCCCACGTTTCGGCGTGGGGGTTTTTTCTTTG
>JACCED011303849.1_pt1 | contig 13197 bp, 9 predicted proteins | sample 7455021 | NCBI WGS metagenome assembly JACCED01 (sample SAMN15323456, study PRJNA562643) | freshwater metagenome | isolation source: river surface water | place: USA:Blue River Watershed | collected 2017-08-19 | reverse complement strand
TGAAATTGACCGGCTCTACAGCTACAGAACCCTCTTGACAGGGCGACGGGCCGTTCCACGCCATGAAATCCTATCGAAGCTTGAAATTTCATTGGCTACATTCAAACGGGACTTGGCCAAGCTACGTGACCGCCTGAATATCCCTATCGTTTTCGATCGGGATCTGGGGGGCTACAAGCTGGAGGTCGCGGACTCACGGGAAGAACTGCCTGGTCTTTGGTTTAGTCAGGAAGAAATCCTCGCACTACTGACCATTCAAAACATGATCGGACAGCTCGAGCCGGGAATCTTGGGACCGAAACTCAAGCCACTGCAAAAGCGACTGGATGAGATGTTGACCAGCCAAGGATTGAGCTCGCAAACATTGGCTCAACGCGTGAGATTGGTTCATGCAGGGAAACGCCGTCTCCAACTCAAATGCTTCGAAATCGTGGCGAAAGCTACGCTAGAGCGGCTCCAGTTGAAGATCACACATTACAACCGCCAAAGTGGCGAGACATTGCAGCGCACCATCTCTCCTCAGCAACTGATTCATTATCGAGATAACTGGTACGTCGACGCTTGGTGCCATTTACGCAAAGGACTAAGAAGTTTTGCAGTAGACGCGATTGTCGAGTGTGAGCTTCTCGATGGCGAGGCCAAAGAATTCGATCCTGAAATGGTTCGCGAGAACATGCAAGAGGGTTACGGAATTTTTGGTGGTAAGGTGAAAGATTGGGCGAAACTGAAGTTCTCTCCAGAGAGATCAAGGTGGGTTCAGTTCGAAGAATGGCACCCAGATCAACGCAAGGTCATCAACAGTGATGGTTCCGTTGTGATGGAAATTCCATACTCCGACGAGAGAGAAATACTTGGGGACATTTTGAGATACGGCTCAGATGTAGAGGTTCTCTCACCCCCGAATCTCAGAACCAGCGTTCTATTGGCTGTGGAAAAAATGAAGACTCAATACGAGTCATACAAATAAGAAAACGGACTCGCGATGATTGAAAATTTGATCCCATACCTCCAAAGCTGGGGGCACCATGCTCTTACATTGGTGCTGGTATCCGTACTTGTCTACTTCGCATACACATTTGGAAGAGATTTTTTTACACCTGGCAAAAAAGTCTCTGCTGAGTTGGCGCTGGCGCTAGAAAAGCTTCGAGAGATTAAAGCTACAGGCGTTTACACACATCTTGATGGCATTCGAGAGAATGCGATGGTCAGTGCGACGCTGAAATCCTGCTGGGATGAATTCAGTGATACCTTGCACGGTCAGAAAAAGGCCGACTCGCAAGGAGTCATGCAGGTCAATCGCTATCGAGCAACCGCTCTAGCAAATAGCTTTTTCACTGAGCAGATCGTAATCTCAACGCCACTTAAAGCGGAGTTCTTCAAGCACCTGCCCGGCATTCTCACAGGCATCGGCATCATCGGAACATTCCTTGGCTTGATTCTTGGGCTGTTCACATTCGATGTGTCAAAGGATGCCGAACAAGTCCGTACAAGCCTGCGCAATCTTCTCTCAAGTGTCGGCAATGCTTTCATCGTGTCTTTGACGGCAATCGGAATGGCTATGTGGATCACATGGCTTGAGAAAAAAACAATCAATAGGCTCTATACAGAATTAGATGAGTTGTGTGGGCTGATTGACAGTCTCTTCGAGGCTGGCGCAGGCGAAGAGTATCTTCAGCGCCTTGTCGATGCCTCTGAAACATCGGCTACCCAAGCGATGCAGATGAAAGAGTCGATAGTTACCGACTTGAAGCAAGTCCTGACAGAGCTAACAAATCAACAGATTGCGACGATGACTGCAAATAGTCAACAACTGTCGCAATCGATTGGTGAAAGCATCACTCAAGGGTTGGTTGATCCACTGACCAAAATTTCCGAAGCGGTTCAGACGGTTGGTAATAGTCAAGGCGAAGGTGTCACCAAGCTTTTGACCGATGTCATGAGTCGATTCGTGACTGAAATGGACGGAATGTTCGGGTCCCAAATGCGAGGAATGAATGAAATGCTGGTTCAGACAGCTAGCACCATTCAGGATGCATCACAGCGCTTTGAGCAACTTGCCAACCAAATTCAACAAGCAGGCAGCGGCGCAGCTGATGCAATGTCCAAGAGAGTGGAAGAGGCATTGCTCAACATGCAAAATGCGCAAGCGAGTTCTAACGAGCAAATGCGAATGTTTGTGGAGCAGCTCAAGCAAAACATTACTCAAGGTCAATCCGAGTCCACTGAACTCACCAAGAATCTTGTAAAAGAATTGAGTGAGTCCACGACTGCGCTGGTACGCAGCCTCCAAGATCAGTCCAACAATGCTCAACTGGCGCACAACGACAGACAAAAAGAACGCGATGAGCAGATGAATCACCTGCTTGAGCACCTTAAAGAAAACATTGCGAACACACAGGCAGAGTCCGCAAACGCAACAGCACAACTACTTGGGAAGTTAGGTGAATCTACTGAGAAATTGGTCAAGCAACTTGAAGACCAGACAGAGAAGGCCCGACAAGAGCAAGTTCAACGAAGTGCCCAACAAGATGCAAGCACCGCTGAATTGCTTGACAACCTTAAGAAGCACTTCCAAAGCGCGCAAAGCGAGACAGCATCTTCCACCAGTGCACTGCTTACCCAACTGGGTGAGGCGACTCAGAATCTGGTCAAAAGCCTCCAAGATCAGGGAAATCAAGCTCAACTTGATCACACTCAGCGCATGGCCGACCTCGTGGACAAAATCACCACAGTCCTTGGGCAAAATCACGCGCAAGTATCACGACTCACTGAGGTTGTTGCCGAGTCCAGCAACGCCATGCGTGACTCCATCAGTCGACTGCAAACGAGTACCAATTCGAACATTGAGAAGATGGGCACGGGAGCCGAGATGCTGCACGGAGCATCGGTCAGACTCACTGAAAACTTGTCTGCTGTTAAAGCGTCAACTGATGGTCTGGGCACAAACGCAAAGCAATTGGTCGATGCTTCGAGCAACTTGTCCAGCGCACTGTCGGCAATGCAGCACGCCCTGAGTGATCAAAAGTCTGTACGTGATGCCATCGGAATGATGGTGGCAGACCTGAAAAATACAGTCGAGAACGCGAAGAAGGACGCCAAACTCACCACGGAGCTGGTCGCCAACCTTGAGCGCGCCAGCGGACAACTGCAAAAAGCACAGACAGATGCAGGCAAGTATTTGAGCGGCATCTCAGAAGTCCTGGCAAAAGCTCACTCAGAGTTTGCAACACAACTCAAAGCCACATTGACTGATAGCAATAAAGCATATCAAACAGAGCTGGCACAGGCGACAAACTATCTAAAGGGCGCAATTCAAGATCTAGGCGATGTTCTGGATTCAATGCCCTCAAGCTCAAAGTAAGCGCTAGAGAATGTTCGGAATTACTAAAAATGCTAACGCGCAGAAGAAGCGCGAAGACGGAGAGAAGCCCTTTTGGATCTCGTTCTCCGATCTGATGTCATCGCTGATGGTCTTGTTTTTGATTTCAATGACCGTTGCTTTACTTGCTGTGACAAATGAGCCAGATGTGGCCGCAAAAGAGGAGGCGGAGCGTTCAAAAGCAATCAAGGACTTCATGGTTGAGATCGAGCAGATCTTGACTGCCCAAGAGTTCAGTGGCGTTCGAGTAGACGGAACCACGATTGACTTTGGTGTCCGTGGGACATTCGAAAAAGAGGGGCAAAACACCCTTTCACAGCAACAAAGTCAAATGCTCAGAAGCTTCACCCCCAAATTGCTGGAAAAGCTTCGCACGACTGATGCCGGAAAGATTTGGTTCAAGCGGGCAGTGGTTGAGGGCTATGCCAGTAAAACTGGGACTTACCTCTTCAACCTAAATCTGAGTCTCGAGCGCAGCCAGCGAGTTTTATGCGAGCTCCTTCGTGAACCCTCCAATCCAACAGAACGGCCCTTCTCATCAGAGGACAGAAAACTCATCGCAACGAAGTTCTTTGTTGGGGGAGCATCTTTTAACTCTCTTAGATCCGGTGGTGGAGCCCAGAGCCGAAGAATTGAGTTCAAGCTGGAATTCAGAACGCGGCAGGAAAAGCTAACCGAAGAAAGTACACCTGCACCCAAGTTAGACGATGCAGAATTGTCCAATGCCTTGAATCCGAAAGAGAAATGTCCGATTTTCGATCGCTCAATGAGCTCGAACATCTCTTAAAAGAGCAGTTCGATCCTCGCTTGATTCTCCATGGGGTGACCTTTGGAGACTCTCGAGTCATGTCCAAAGTTCTCAAAGAGATCAAGCGTGACCTGGGTGGAAGTGAGGGCCGACCGTCAGAAGACGTTCTCATCAAGGCCATTAAGAAATTCGAAACCAAGGGCGACACAGATACATTCACCGAGCTGAAATACGTTTGCTACGGAGCGGAGACCCCAGTTGGCCCTCAGAAGTACAGGCTCATTGAAGACAAAGAAACCTTCGAGCTCTTGCTCAAGGCTGTAGATAAACGAAACAGCAAGCAACTTCGGCGTTGCTTTCAAGGACTTCTATCCAGCTACTTCAGATTTGATCCAAAGGAGACGGCAAACCAAAGAGGATCGGAGAATTGGGCGCAACTCAAAGGCTTTTTGAAGAAGAAGCTTTCCCCGATTTACCAGTCTTCAAGGGAGCGTGGCGTCATTCCAGATTGGCTAACAACTCTGTATGAGCACAAGAATTTGCTGGACGAGAACCCATGCAAACGATATGCGGACTCACTAACAAGAGGCAGCACACAGGAGTTGAAAGAGGTCTGCGAAGGCCTAGGAATTGAATCTTCTTCATGGGTTTGGAATGAGGCCTTCCTAGCCTATGTACAGACGGTTTGCGCCATGCGTGACGCGCCATTCGTTGACCACCTCAATGGCGTACTTGAGCTTGTTAATGGGAAGGGGCAAATCCATCTTCCTGAGGCAATGGCAATTGAAGCCACGGCTCATTGCGTGATCCGTTACTCAAAATCCGCAAACACCATAGAGCATCCGTATCTACGTGATACGTGCGTCAGAAGAATCGGCAATCCGATGCTCGAGCAGACCAAATGGGATGCCTTTGTCGACCATGAGCCTGCACGTCAAATGGTCACCAGCTGGCTCAAGCAACAGCTGATCAAAGACTTTTTTGAGCTCTTGGCCCAAGACGGAGCTGCAGATATTCGAAGGCTCAACTATTGGCTGAAATGGGAAAAGTACATCACAGAGATGTGGTTCTACTTGGGAGAGATGGCCTTTAGGGACCAAAGGACTGCATTTAAAGACGTCCGCGAACGGATGGGTGGATCAATTCGCCAACTTGAAGAGCCGAGCAGGCCTGAGAACAACGCATTTGTCATGCGCATCGGCGAGTATTTGGTCATCGAATTTTCTACCAAGAACAATGCAATGTTCATCTATCAGGCAGATCAAGCGTCCCCTGATATGAAGTACACCTATCGCACAACCCCTCGACTTAAAAATCTTAAGGGATCACTTGGAAAGCACTCTCACATGGGCAGTTGGGAGAGCTCGTTTGATCATGTACTTAGACGCAGGCTTAGCCAATCTGTACCTGCGGCGTCCAGTCAAACCCCTATCTACCGATCTACCGCATCGCAACCCACACCGCCTCCACCCCCATCGTCTGGGGTATTGCCACTCAACATGAGCGAGCTCAGAACTGTGGTTGATGTTTCCAAGGCAAGAATTGAAGATTACAGAGCCAAGCAGGGCAATCTTTGGGTGACATTGACAGATAGATCACAGGACCCAGGCTTGGCAACTTACTTGGAACGTCGTGGCTTCAAGTACGTGGCTGGTAGAGGCTACTGGATTAAATAAACAATGAGCCTCTTTAATAAAATTTTCAGCCCAAAAAGCGTCAAGGAAGCGACTCCTGTTGAATCGAATGCGGTTCGGCTGCATTTTGGACATGGGGGGATCAAGTACGAATTCACCACAAACCCTGTTGCGATTTCAAACGGCTCTGAATCCGCCAATGAGACGGTTACCGATCAAGCTCGACGCCTTTCACAGCTGGCAACAGAGGGGCTTGCCAGCCAAGGAGAGAATGAATTCTTGATCAGCTGGGACTCTGTGTATCAACTACTTTCCGATGAAGACTTTGCAAGTTATGTCACCCCTCTGGGGATACCGGGGTATACGTCTGCTGTCCCAAAGTTGAAAAATTCAGGGGCACTCCTCGACCCCTCATTTTCAATTCTTCTGGAGGAATGGGTGGACTCGGATGGCATTCCACTCACATCGCAACCGAAATTGGAAGGCAAAGTGCTCCGATCGCGTGATGGAGCGTATCTACTCAAACCTCTAGTCGCAGAACTCTTAGACGAGTTGCAAGCATTTCATGCTGTCCCCGCTGAGAAACGCGATCAAAAATTCAAAGAAATTCAGTACGGGAAAATCAGACGACTCGCTTTTGATACCTCCACCCCGGTTTCTGACTATGTCTCCAAAACGATCGTTCTTACCCCTGAGAAACTGAAATTGGAGATTGAAAAGCGTGGCGACGCAGACGATCGTGTGATTGAAATTTTTCCTACTTTTGAAGATGCGCCGCCTGACTGGATCTCTATTTTTGACAGATTCCCTCTAAGCGACTCCTATGAGGTCCCAGACGGCTTGTCTGTTACACGAATCGTGCTCACACCAGAGGTAAAGACCGTCTTAGATGAAGTCAAGAAAATGCCCGCGCGAAGGGTTTCTGGTGCTCGTGCGGAAGCTTTCGTGCGCAACCCATTTTCTTTGCTTGGGGAAGAAGCTGGAAAAGTATTGAGCCCTGAGGACGTTGAGTCGCAGCTAACAAAGGCGGGGATCAGCTTTGCGCAATTCACCTCGCACGCTGAATTCGGCGAGTTCGGTGAAATTACACGCGTTGGCATCCTCATCAATGATCTTTCCAGACCTAATGTATCTGCTTCTATTTATTGGTTTGACTCTCCAAGTGAGTTGAATCGCTTCATCCATAAGGCCACCACAAGTTATCAATCAAATGCCCATTCGTTTGCCTGGATGAGGTACGACTTGGAGGTCATTGGGGACACACTAGATCACATAAATCAGTTGAGCACATGGCTTGATGCATGGAGCTCCCCAGAACTGTGGACTGCATCGGAAGTCCTTGACCTTAGTCATTACTCCGATCGAATCGAGTCTATTGGCTTCGAGAAGCCATTCATCGTTCCCGTCATCTCCAAGAAGAATAATGAAAACGGCTGGTTCGATGAGAACATCACAACTGGACTGGCTTCTGTAGATGAAAAAACGGGGCAGGTCACGATAGTTTCCTTTCCATTCAAAAACATTCTTCCACTGCATCAAGCCGTTGAAGAAGCAATCCGAAGCAACAAAACACACGTACAGGTTGTTGGATTCAAGGATCCCGTCCCGCTTTACGACGCACAGTTGGCGCTGAAAGATCTCAAGGCAGCTCGCGAGGACTTGAAGGAAAAGAAGTTCAAACCTCCATCCAAGAACATTAAGAAGCCAAGCTCACCCAAGAAACGCTTGATCATCAAGCGCAACCTTGAGGACATTGATTACACAGAGAACAGAGCTGACGCCCTGACCATGGCTGAGGGCACGAAACCAGTGCTCCCTTCCGCTTTGCTGCCTACGGTTCAACTTAAGGAACACCAGCATACCGGGGTAGCTTGGCTTCAACATCTGTGGAAGCTATCCCCTCAGCAGTGTCGGGGGACTGTTCTTGCTGATGATATGGGCCTCGGCAAGACCTTGCAGTTGCTTACGTTCATTGCTTCAGCGTTTGAGGCAGATCCAGATCTACCCCCCGCGCTTGTTGTTGCTCCTGTCGCGCTACTTGAAAACTGGCAAAACGAGCTAGAACGCTTCTTCCAGCCGGGCACACTTCCAACTCTTCTGTTGTACGGGTCCACCTTAAAGCAACTGCGTGTTGCCAAAAATGAGATCGATGCAACGTTAAAGGCTGAGGGCGTTACACGGCTACTGAAGAAAGGGTGGATTGGCAACAACAAGCTGGTGCTGACCACATATGAGACGATGCGCGACCTTGAGTTCGCTCTTGCCAGTCAACCCTGGTCGGTCATGGTCTGTGATGAGGCGCAGAAGATCAAAACGCCTGCAGCTTTAGTTACCCGCTCCGCCAAAAAACAGAAGGTCCGATTCCGCATCGCTTGCACCGGGACGCCTGTTGAGAACACTTTGGCTGATCTCTGGTGTCTATTTGACTTTGTTCAGCCAGGGATGCTCGGCGCACTCAATTTCTTCTCTCGAACATACAGGCAGCCCATTGAAGCGAAGACACATGAGCAACAACTTAAGGTGGAAGAGCTTCGCGAGTTGATTCGTCCGCAGATACTTCATCGGAAGAAAACTGACGTTGCCAAGGATCTCCCCGCACCAAACGAAGATCAAGCCTGCAAGCTCTTGGCAATGTCAGAGTATCAGCATCGACTCTATGAGCGCGCATTGGCAAATCTTCATGAGCAGCGACAGGTCAATCCGTCTGCACAGCTCCAGGCTTTACAAGCGATTCGGAAAATATGCTCCGATCCGCATGGACACGCCGAATCCAACACAAGTAGTGTGTCAATCGATCGCTTACTTAGTGAATCTCCCAAGATGGGTTGGCTAATCAATCTGCTCAAGGACCTTGCTGCCGATCAGAGCGGCAATCACAAAGCAATCATCTTTTGTGAATTCCGTGAGCTCCAGCTAATGCTTCAACGAGTGATCGCGGCCATATTCGGTTTTGCTCCGTCAATCGTGAACGGCGACACTTCTGCCGATCCACGAGCAAATGAAAATCGCCAGCAATTGATCGATGCGTTCCAAAGAAAATCAGGATTCAATGTCATCATCCTCTCTCCCTTGGCTGTGGGTTTTGGAGTGAACATTCAGGCGGCAAATCACGTCATTCATTTCACTAGGACCTGGAATCCAGCCAAAGAAGATCAGGCGACGGCCAGAGCCTATCGGATTGGACAAACTCGAACCGTTCAGGTCTACTACCCCGGAGTGGTCAGTCCAAAATTCCCTAGCTTCGATGTTCGACTTGATGCGCTTCTGAGCAAAAAGCGTGAGCTTGCGTCTGACATGCTGAACGGTTGCAGTGACTTAAAGATTGATGACTTCTCTGAGTTGCTGTAGTTACTCATACCCCAATTGCACCTTTTGATCGCTCCAGATCACAGGAATTTCGGATTCACGGCCTCTGATCTGGTGCAGATTCAATGTGACTGGCTGCGATCCATCAAGAATCGACTCAACGATCTCGGGTGCCAGTCGTGTCATGCGTAGCACTTCGGCCACCCATCCTGGCTCCAGCTTCAGCTTCTTCGCTAGCGCATTTCCGCTTTCGTATTCGCCCTCATCAATGAGTCTTTGCCAATAGAAAGCCTTCCCAAGTGTTTTCAGCATTGAGTAGTCGATTGAGGTCTTTGACCCCTCTCGTTTTACCCCCACTGGCGGTACCAGAACCTTGCTTGTGTGCCGTCTCTTTATCGTCAACGGAATGAAGGTGACCACTCTTCCCGCGTTAATGTATTCACGCCTTTGACCGGCCCCTTTGATTTCTGTTCGGCTGGTGTAGTTTTTGTTCTTCATGCCGCCTCCATCACCGAGCTGACCATGTTTTTCTCACATTTATGCTCAAGATCTTCTTGCACAAATGGATGGTCTTCGTATTGCTTCTTAAATGCAGAGATGACATCTTCATTCCAGGTCACCTCTAGCCCATGACCCACGACCTGCACTCGATGCAACAGCTTGCGTACGATTAGATTTCGTTCAGCCGGGAAAAGCCTTTCCCAAACCACATGCAAGTCACGCATGGCCAGAATAAACGAAGCCTCATCCAAAACCAACCCATCGTTCATTCCTCGAACTGCATTGAATGCCCCAATGACTATTCGTGGATCGCTTAGCACTTCAAAGATCATTTCAAGTACTCGGTTCTCGATATCGGCTGCTGGCATATGACCTATCGGCTCTACTCCGGCAACTTGCGTCACACCAGCGCGTTGCCGCTTTTCAAGGTATGGGACGTAATAACGGTACATACGACCCGACCGCTTCCGACTATGTGTAGGCAGCATTCTCTGACCGTCAGGGGCGTACAGGATCCCAGCTAGTAAGGCTTGGTTTTCGGTATACCTTTCGTAGCTGCCTCGTTTTCTTTTTGCGACGATTGCTGCCACCTCGTCCCAAAGTTCTGCAGCAATGATGGGTTGGTGTTGACCGGGGAATCCAACCCCCTTGTGAACGATTTCACCGATGTACACGCGATTGCGAAGCAAGGTGAAAAGATATTGCTGATCAATGACTCGGCCCTCTCGGTAATTCCCGCTCTTTGTTACCCAGTCCTTGGTGGTTCGACCTTCAATTTGTAACTGCCGAACGATCGTCGCTGCAGATCCGTGTTGCGCGTACTGTCTGAATATCTCACGCACAACCTCCGCCTCATTCGTATTCACAATGAGTTTTCGTTCGACTACGTCATAGCCAAGAGGTGGAACACCTCCCATCCACATCCCCTTGGCCTTGCTGGCTGCAATCTTGTCCCGGATGCGTTCGCCTGTGACTTCACGTTCAAATTGCGCAAACGAGAGCAGGATGTTGAGCGTCAATCGCCCCATTGATGTGGTGGTGTTGAATTGTTGGGTGACGCTTACAAATGTCACTCTAGACTTTTCAAACAAGGCAACTATCTGTGCGAAATCAGCCAAGGACCTTGATAAGCGGTCAATTTTGTAGACGACCACGACATCGATTTTTCCTTGCTCAACATCCTCTAGAAGCCTCTTGAGTGCAGGACGATTTGTGTTGCCACCTGAGAACCCTCCATCGTTGTACTCATCATCAAGACCAATCCATCCCTCATGCTTCTGGCTCTTGATAAATGCAATCGCTGCGTCACGCTGAGCCTCAAGGCTGTTGTATTCCTGATCAAGTCCTTCCTCTGTTGACTTCCTTGTGTAGATGGCACAGCGCATTTTTTTCACTATGGGTTGACTTGTATTGCTCATACGTGCGCCCTCCCTTTTGCTGCTTTCTGTTTCTTCAACCCAAAAAAAGCTGGGCCAGACCAATTGGTCCCTGTGATTGCACGAGCAATCGACGACAGACTTTTGAATGGCTTGTTCAAGTAGAGGTAGCAACCATCCTCTAGTACCTCAACTCTGTGCTCATGACCTTCATGGACTCGAAGCAATGTTGTGCCAGGCAGTAGGTCATGCTCAGACCTGCGTTTGTGGTTGGGGATGTCTCCCGTTTCACCAATCTTCTCTAATCGCTTTTTGATGGATGCCGACAGCGCTCCATACGCAACCTCCTGGATGCGATAGGCCAGTCGCCCCTCAAGATACGACCGGTGATGATTCCCGGGTCGGAAATCAAAGTGGGTATCCCACACTATCCATAGTTCCTTCATAGTGAGCAGGGCGAGATTTTTTATCTCTGCTCGAATATTTTTTTCGTCACTCATAACCGACCGATTCATACGCAAACTCCTTCTATCTGAGACGGGTCTGTATGAACGCTCTGTTCGGCCAATACTCCTAGTTGAAGATCGACTGTTCCGGGGATCTGTGAGGTTTCAGCGACACCATCACCTGATTTCATGCCTCTTAGGACAGCCTGCGCGAGTAACGCCTCAATTACCAAGTGTCCCGGCTTTGCCTTTGCCGTGATTTCGCCATTTGCACATCGGCTTTGTTTTCCATTTGCCATCTAACCACTCCAGTTAAAAACTGGCTCTATTGCAAAGGCGAAGGCTTCAATTTCTAAGCGTGGAATTGGCTCAGAACTGCTTGTGTTTGGGCTGCTTTGGGGACTCTGACCCCCTATGGCGGTCGATGGCGATGCCGCCAATTTGTTAATACCTAAGAAATCAATATCGATTGATCTCGATCGGGTGATGGGTGGGCTTGCATGGTGAACGATCGTTCACTACAATCATTACCGTGAAAAAGTTAAACAACGATCCCCACTACCTTGCGACCTTGCAGCGCTACTACGCAGAGCATCGAGTTCTGCCCTCGTATGCACGCATGTTGCCGCTGCTTGGGTTCGCGTCAAAGGCCGCCGTCAAGAAGGTTCTTGAACGTCTTGAAGACGTCGGCATGCTTGAACGAACCCCAGATGGTGACTGGGCTCCAAGTGAACGATTCTTCGAGCGTGCGTTTGCAACCCAACCTGTTCCGGCTGGGTCGCCGATTGCTGCCGAGGCAGATGTTCATGAGCACATCACGATCGACAGGTTCTTGATTCGCGATCCAGAAAACACAGTTCTGATCCGCGTCAAGGGCGACTCAATGGTTGAAGCAGGAATTCATGAAGGCGACCTTGCTGTGGTGAAAAAGACCACACAGGTGAGCATTGGTGAAATTGTCGTGGCGATTGTTGATGACGAATACACACTCAAGACCTTGGCCCGAGACAAAGGCGGCTACCACCTACTTCCAGCGAATAAGAGCTATGCACCTATTCGCCCCGAGGGGAAGCTCGAAATTTACGGTGTCATGGTCGGACTAGTCCGAAGATACCAATGAGGACCATCTCATTTGCAAAGAAGAAGAACAACACCTTCACAAAGAAACACTACCTACCTTAGCGAATGCTTCTCGTCTGACATCCAAGTCTCACGGCGGCTTCTGCTTTCTGGAGACAAAAATGATCGACGCTGAAAACCTTACCCGGCTCTTGGGCCACCTCCCTCCGAAGACGTTCCACGAACTTGTGGTGGAGTCATTTCGAACGCCTTTGACCGCGCTTGATGAGAAACAAAACAAGACCGAGCAGCGCGCAGCCATGTCAGAGCAGCTGCTGGCGCTGCCGATCGGTAAGCGCAAAGGCATGGAGGATGAGGCAGAAAAAATCATGCTTCTCTCGGATGGCCCTGGTCAAGATGTCATCGAAGGATTCCGCGAACTGATCCCAGGACTCAACAACAGAACTGCTTTTGCCGCGCTGAAGACTCAGCACGAACGGGCCTACTGGCTTTACTCCAACAATCGAAAACTTTTCACAGAAGCCCTGGATGCTCGGCAGGCCGACATCTTTCGTCAGAGCTCAACCTGCTACTCAGGTTTTACGGCTCCTCCCCAGCTAAATTTCCATTTCGACGAGACGTCCATGGCGAAGTTTCGTTCGCAAATGGCAGAGAAATTGGCTTGCAATGTGGATGATGTCGCCGTTCAAATCTTCAAACGAATGAGGCCCGATGCAGAGCAAGGCGA
>JACCED011892710.1_pt1 | contig 13200 bp, 13 predicted proteins | sample 7455021 | NCBI WGS metagenome assembly JACCED01 (sample SAMN15323456, study PRJNA562643) | freshwater metagenome | isolation source: river surface water | place: USA:Blue River Watershed | collected 2017-08-19 | reverse complement strand
GGCCGCCGCCGCGCCCGTGCCTGCCCCGGCGGCAGCTACCGCACCCGCTGCGCCGGATGCCTCCGGGACGGGCGGCGCGCGCGACCTGCAGCTGCTGGCGGGTCCCCTGGCCGACCCGGGGCTGGCCGACGACCTGCTGTCGCTGTTCGCCGAGGTGGCGGGCCTGGGCGAGATGGCCCGTGCCCCGGCGCTGGAAGGCCAGGTCGAGGGCGTGGTCCGTTTTCGCCTGAAGACCACCGCCAGCGACGCCGACCTGCTGGACCTGTGCGACTTCCACGTCCCGCGGGACCGCATCCGCCTGAGCGCCTGGCGCGAGTCGGATGCCGAGATCTTCGATGTCGCGCCTGCCGAGGCCGCGCCGGCCTTCGAGGCTGAACCCGCCACGCCGGCGGAACCGGCCCTGGCGGCGGGTGCCTCGGTGCCCACCTCCCCCCTGGCCATCCAGCCCGCTGCCCCGCCCGCGCCCGTCCCGGTGGCGGGCCGCGCCGGGGCGCCGGCCCGCAAGGCCGTTTCCAACGAGACCATCCGCGTGTCCGTGGAGAAGGTCGACCAGCTGATCAACATGATGGGCGAACTGGTCATCACCCAGGCCATGCTGGCGCAGCGCGCCGCCGGCCTGGACGGCGAGTCCGTCGCCGCGCTGTCCGGCGGCCTGGCCGACCTGGAGCGCACCACGCGCGACCTGCAGGAATCGGTGATGTCCATCCGCATGATTCCCATGGGCGAGGTGTTCGGCCGCTTCCCGCGCATGCTGCGGGACCTGGCCGCCAAGCTGGGCAAGGAGATCGAGCTGCACACGATCGGCGAGGCCACCGAGCTGGACAAGGGCATGATCGAGAAGCTGACCGACCCGCTGACGCACCTGGTGCGCAACGCGGTGGACCACGGCATCGAGCTGCCCGCCGAGCGCGAGGCCGCGGGCAAGCCGCGCCACGGCAACCTCACCCTCAGCGCCGCCCACGAGGGCGGCTCCATCCTGATCCAGGTGCGCGACGACGGCCGCGGCCTGAACCGCGACAAGCTGCTGGAAAAGGCCCGCCGCAACGGGCTGCCGCTGTCCGAGAACATGACCGACCAGCAGGTCTGGCAATTGATCTTCGCGCCGGGCTTCTCCACCGCCGAGACGGTGACCGACGTCTCCGGCCGCGGCGTGGGCATGGACGTGGTCAAGCGCAACATCCTGTCCCTGGGCGGCTCGGTGGAACTCGATTCCTTCCCTGGCCGCGGCATGTGCGTGAGCGTGCGCCTGCCGCTGACCCTGGCCATCATGGACGGTATGTCCGTGACCAGCTGCGGCGACCTGTACCTGCTGCCGCTGTCCTGCGTGATCGAGTCCTTCCAGGCCGACGAGTCCGCGCTCAAGCGCATGCCCGGCGAAGCCCGCGTGGTGCGGGTGCGCGAGGACTACCTGCCGGTCGTGGACCTGGCCGACACCTTCCACCCGGGCTTCCACCGCGACGACGACGAGCGCCGCATGCATGTCGTCATCGAGGCCGAGGGCCAGCGCGTGGCGCTGGAGGTCGACCAGCTGGTGGGGCAGCAGCAGGTGGTGGTCAAGAACCTGGAGGCCAACTACCGGCGCGTGCCGGGCATCTCGGGCGCCACCATCATGGCCGATGGCCGGGTGGCCCTGATCGTGGACGTCTCCAGCCTGGTGCGGCGGGGCCGCCACTGACCCGAAACGGATTCAAGTCCGCGCAAGAACTGCCGAAAACCCCGGCATGGACCGGGGAATCCCTCCCCTCGAACACACACCGGAGAAACGTCCCATGGACATGATCAGCGAAGGCCGCCACATCGCCCGCCAGGAAGCCGCCCGCGCCGGCGAGTACCTCACCTTCCGCCTCGGCGGCGAGGAATACGGCGTCGACATCCAGAAGGTGCAGGAGATCCGCTCCTACGAGCCGCCCACCCGCATCCCGCACGCCCCGTCCCACATCAAGGGCGTGGTCAACCTGCGCGGCGTGATCGTGCCCATCGTCGACCTGCGCACCAAGCTGGGCTGCGACTCGGTCGACTACACCAGCTTCACCGTGGTGATCGTGCTGGCCGTGGCCGGCCGCGTGGTCGGCGCGGTGGTGGACTCCGTTTCCGACGTGCTGGACCTGCCCGCGGCCGAGATCAAGGCCCCGCCCGGCCTGCCCGGCGACGGCGGCCGCGACTTCATCACCGGCATCGCCACCGCCGGCGATCGCATGTTGATGCTGGTCGACATCGAGACCCTGCTGGCCGACATCGCCGCTGTCGGGGACATGCAGGCGTTCTGACGCCCGCACCGCGCGTGAGGGCGCGCGGCCCGCACACCCCAGAACATCACAGAACGAGGTGAAACCATGCGAATGAACCTGCCAGTCACCCAGCAGGAATATGTCTACCCCGAGGGCATGACCCTGGTGTCGACGACCGACCTGCAAAGCCGCATCACCTACTGCAACCCCGCCTTCATCGAGGTGTCGGGGTTCACCCGGGAGGAGCTGATCGGCCAGCCCCACAACCTGATCCGCCACCCGGACATGCCCTCCGAGGCGTTCCGCGACCTGTGGGCGACGGTGCAGTCCGGGCGTCCCTGGTCGGGCATGGTGAAGAACCGCCGCAAGAACGGCGAGCACTACTGGGTCGTGGCCAACGTGACGCCCATCCAGGCCGACGGCCATGTCTCCGGCTACATGTCGGTGCGCACGCGCCCGACCCGCGCCCAGGTGGAGGCCGCCGAGGCGCTGTACGCCACGATGCGCACCGAGGCCGAGTCCGGCAAGCTGCGCCAGCTGGTGATCGGCGGCCGCCTGGAACGCAGCGGCCTGTTCGCCGCGCTGGGCCGCCGGCTGCGCCTGTCCCTGACCGGACGCATGACGCTGGGCCTGACGGTCGTCGCTACCTTGTCCGCCGTGTCCGGCCGGCTGGTCGATGGCCTGGGCCCCCTGGCCGTGGCGATCTCGGCCGGCGTGGGCGTGGCCCTGGTGGGTGCCGTGGCCTGGTGGCTGCACCGCAGCGTGACACTGCCCGTGCGCCAGGCCGTCGGCCTGACCAACAGCCTGGCCGCCGGTGACCTGACCGTGAGCGCCAGCAGCCGCCGCAGCGACGACATCGGCGACATGCTGCGTGGCCTGAGCCAGCTGTGCGTGAACCTGCAGGCCATGGTGTTCGACGTGCGCAGCCAGTCCACGCAGGTGGACCATGCCGCCAACGAGATTTCCTGCGCCAGCCAGGACCTGTCGGGCCGCACGGAGGCCCAGGCCTCCAGCCTGCAGGAAACGGCCGCCGCCATCGAGCAGATCGCCGCGACCGTGCAGCAGAACGCCGGCAGCGCGGTGGAGGCCAACCGCAAGGCCGACGGCGCCGGTGCCGTCGCCGAGCAGGCCAGCCAGAAGGTCAGCGAGGTGGACGCCAGCATGCAGGGCATTGCCAAGGCCTCCGAGCGCATCGCCGCGATCAACGGCGTGGTGGACGGCATCGCCTTCCAGACCAACATCCTGGCGCTCAACGCCGCCGTCGAGGCGGCGCGTGCGGGGGAGCAGGGCCGCGGCTTCGCGGTGGTGGCCAACGAGGTGCGCAGCCTCGCCCAGCGCAGCGCCGATGCGGCGCGCGAGATCAAGCAGCTGATCGAGGAATCCCGCGGTGCGGTGCGTGCGGGCGGGCAGCTGGTGCAGTCCGCCGCCCAGACCATGCAGCAGGTGGTCTCGGCCTCGCGCGAGCTGTCCGTGCTGGTGGAGGGAATCTCCACCGCGTCGGCCGAGCAATCGGCGGGGGTGGTGCAGGTCAACGCCGCGGTGGCACAGCTCGACACCGCCACGCAGCAGAACGCCGCCATGGTGGAACAGTCCACCGCCGCGGCCACCCGGCTGAAGGAACAGGCCCAGAGCCTGCTGCAGTCGGTACAGATCTTCAGGTTGCGCAACGGCTGATCCTGTCACCCATCAACCGCCTCCAGGCACCGCGAACACCAGGACAACCCGCATGACAACCACCGAGGCCATGACCGCCACCAAGGGCGAACGCGACATCGTGTTCAGCGCCGCCGACTTCCAGCGGGTGCGGGGCATGATCCGGGCCAAGGCGGGCATCGACCTGAACCCCGGCAAGCAGAACATGGTGTACAGCCGCCTGTCGCGGCGGCTGCGCGAGCGGGGGATGGACAGCTTCGGCGCCTACCTGGATTCGCTGGCGGGGGACCATGACCCGGAGTGGCAGGAGTTCATCAACTGCCTGACCACCAACCTGACCTCGTTCTTCCGCGAGGCCCACCATTTCGACCACCTGGCGGCCTGGCTTCGCAGCCAGGGCGCGGGCGGCGCGCCGGTGCGCATCTGGTCCTGCGCCGCGTCCACGGGGGAGGAACCCTACAGCATCGCCATCACGGCGCTGGAGGCCGCCGGGCAGGGCCCGCGCGTGGGCATCGACGCCAGCGACATCGACACCCGTGTGCTGGCGACGGCCCAGGCCGGCGTGTACCCGATGGACGTGGTGCAGGGGCTGGGCGAGTCCCGCCTGCGCCGGTTTTTCCTGAAGGGCGCGGGGGCCAACGCCGGCAAGGCCCGCGTCAAGCCCGAGCTGCAGGCGCTGCTGGCCTTCCGGCCCCTGAACCTGCTGGCCCCGACCTGGCAGGCGCCGCAGCCGTATGACGTGATCTTCTGCCGCAACGTGATGATCTACTTCGACCGGCCCACGCAGCGCCGCGTGCTCGAGCGCCTGTGCGGCAGCCTCAAGCCCGGCGGCCTGCTGTACGTGGGCCATTCGGAGAACTTCACCGAGCACCGTGACCTGGTGGAGCTGGTGGGCAAGACCACCTACCGCCGTCTGGGAGCCGCCAAGTGACGCTGCCGCCCGTGGACCGCAACGCGCTGGCCGTGCTGCGCGCCCGGCCCCGGCGCGAGCATGAGGCCTCCTTCTACTTCCAGGACACGGGCTTCGACCGCGCCGCCGTGAAGGTGCTGCCCGGCGAGTTCTTCGTCTACGACCAGGACGTGGCCATCAACACCACCCTGGGCTCCTGCGTGGCGGCATGCCTGCACGACCCGTCCACCGGCATCGGCGGCATGAACCATTTCATGCTGCCCGAGGGCGGCGCCGACGCGGGCGGGCGCTTCGGCGCCTACGCGATGGAGCTCCTGATCAACGAGATGCTCAAGCGCGGTGCCCGCAAGGACCGCCTGCAGGCCAAGATCTTCGGGGGCGGGCAGGTGATGAAGAGCCTGGCGCGCACCTACATCGGCGAGAAGAACGTGGCCTTCGTGCGCGGCTTCCTCACGCAGGAGGGCATCCCGGTGCTGGCCAGCGATGTGCTGGGCACCTGGCCGCGCAAGGTCTGCCAGTTTCCCCGCAGCGGCCAGGTGCTGTGCAAGCGCCTGCCCGCCACCCATGCGGCCGATTACGTGCAGCAGGAAGAACGTTACCGCACCGAGCTGGTGAAGGCGCCAGGTGGTGGGGATGTGGAGTTGTTTTCATGACCATCCGTGTTGTCGTGGTCGACGATTCGGCCCTGGTGCGCAGCGTGCTCACCGAGATCATCAACCGGGACCCCGGCATGGAAGTCGTGGGCCAGGCCTGCGATCCCTATGTCGCGCGGGAGGTGATCCGCGAGCTCAATCCCGACGTGATCACCCTGGACGTGGAGATGCCGCGCATGGACGGCCTCGACTTCCTCGAGCGCCTGATGCGCCTGCGGCCCATGCCGGTGGTGATGATCTCCACCCTGACCGAGCGTGGCGCACAGGTGACCCTGCGGGCGCTGGAGCTGGGCGCGGTGGATTTCGTGACCAAGCCGACCCTGTCGGTGCGCACCGGCCTGGATGACGCCGCGCGCGAGATCACCGGCAAGATCCGCAACGCCGCGCAGGCGCGCGTGCGCCGCCACGCGCAGGCCGTGCCGCCGACGGTGGCCGGCGTGGTGCGCCCCCCCATGGGCGCGACGGCGGGCCAGGCCTCGCAGTCGCTGGTGGCGATCGGCGCGTCCACGGGCGGCACCGAGGCGATCCGCGAGGTGCTGACCGGCCTGCCGGAGGATTTCCCCGGCATCGTGATCACCCAGCACATGCCGCCCGGCTTCACCACCAGCTTCGCCGCCCGCCTGGACAGCCTGTGCCGCCTGCGTGTCAAGGAAGCCCAGGACGGCGAGCGCATCCTGCGGGGCCATGCCTACATCGCGCCGGGCGGCATGCACCTGGCGGTCGAGAAGTCGGGCGCCGGTTTCATCGCCCGCGTGCAGGACGGCGACCCGGTCAACCGGCACAAGCCTTCGGTGGATGTCCTGTTCCGCTCCGTGGCCCGCCACGCCGGCGCGCGCGCGGTCGGCCTGATGCTCACGGGCATGGGCGCGGACGGCGCGGCGGCGATGCGGCACATGAAGGACTGCGGCAGCTACAACCTGGTGCAGGACGAGGCCAGTTGCGTGGTGTTCGGCATGCCGCGCGAGGCGATCAACGCAGGGGCGGCCAGCGAGGTGCTGCCGCTGGGGCAGATGGCGTCCCGCCTCATGGAGCGGGTGGCGATCAGCTCGCCGCGATGATCCTCTGCTGCCTGGCGACCGCCTGCGCGAGGGCGTCCAGGGCCACCAGCTCGGAGCGGTAGGTCAGCGCGGACAGCGCCTGCCCGCGCAGCTGCCGCGACAGCGCATCGATGCTAGCGGCGTAGTCGGCCAGGGCCTCCTCGCGCCGGGCCGGTGTGGCATCTGCCGCATGCTTGCGGCGCAACTCCAGGTTCAGCAGGCGCTCGATGCCGGCCTGCACGGGGCCGTCCGACAGCCGGGTCCCGCCCGCTTGGCGGTGCAGCGCCAGCAGCGCCGCCAGCGCCTCGCGCCTGGCCTGCGGTGACGGCGAGACGTGCGCAGCCTGCAGCAGCGACAGCGACTGGTTCAGCGCGAGGACCATGGGCTCCTGGCCCTGTGTGTCCGCGCTGCCCGCCATCTGGAGATAGGCCTGGGTGGCATCTCCCCCTGCGCCCGGGGGAATGTCACTGCCTGCCTGCGGCAGGTGATCGGCGCGCATTTTCGCCAGCTCGCTGCGCAGGCTGCCGGCAATCGCGTCGGCCCGGGCCTGGCTGGTTCCGCCCGTCCGCATGACGAGGTCCTGCAGCCGGGCCTGCAGTGTCTCGCGCTCGCTCGCGTCCAGTCCCTTCATGCCATCGATGACCCCCAGGCCCCGCAAGCAGGTCTCCAGGTGCTGCCCGAACGCTTCGTGCAGGCGCGCCGCGATCGCCGCCGCGTCAACCGCCGGATCGCCCACGCTGGGCGCGGGGCCGTCAAGGGCGGCCTCGATGGCACGACCCAGCAGGCGGCCGGCCTCCAGCAGGCGCAGGCGGGTCGCGTCGCTGCCCAGGCCGTCGCGAAGGCCCGCAGGAACCTGCGGCACCAGGGATTCGAACGTCATCGACTGGGCCAGCATGTGGCGCTGGTACCAGCGGGCCTCGGCCGGGGTCAGGCCGGGCGCGCTGGCGGCGGCCGCCAGCTGCGCTCCACCCGGGTTGCTGCGTGCGGCCGCAATGCAGAAGTTTTCGTCGAGCTGGTTGCCCAGCACCTGCTTCAGGTACAGCCCGCGCTGGTTCAGCACGTGGCGGTCGACTGCCGCCTCGATGTCGCCGCTGGTGTGGACCTCCGTGGGCCGCAGCTCCCCGCTGGCCAGTTCCGCCCGGTAGGAGTCGACCACGGCGGAAGCGCGCACAGGCCCTTGGCCTTGCTCCGGGAGGCGCTCGGCCAGGCCGACCCTGAACTGCCGGACGTTGCGGTCGTTGATCCACATCCGCGCCACCTTCAGCTGGTCGATCTCGGACATTTTGCCGGTGAGGGCGTTGTCCAGGACCTGCTGGCGCGATTGCGTGGCCTGATCGTCGCCGCCAGGCACGGCGCTGCGGGCCAGGCCATGGAGTTCCTCGCTGATGGTCGCGATGCTGACCTTCCAGCCGGATGGGATCTCCTGGTCGCCTTCGCCGAACGCCTGGAGGAGCGCGGTGTTGATGTGGCCCAGGATCGCCTTCTCATTGGCGACCAGGTGGTGCAGCATCGTCACCGCAAGCCGGCCGCCCTCGATCCGCTGGCTCAGAGTCGGCTGCCCGCCTTCCCCCGCGCCGAGCCGCCGGGCCAGGCGATCCTTGATCAGGTTGCCCATGGTCCCGGCGGCCGTGTAGGCGACATCCAGTGCTGCCGCCTTGCGCGACTCCCGGCCGCTTGCCACGGACTGGATCGCGCCCAGGATCTTCTGCGGGTCGCACATCGGCAGGTTGGCCTTGACGAAGGCGCTGTCCGTGAACGGCTTGAAACCAGACAGCCAGGCGGCCACGCGAAGGCGGGCGCCGCCACGGTCCAGGGGCTTGATGACGACGGCGCCATCGTCCTCGAAGAAGGCATGGGTCCCGGCAGCGACTTGGGCAAGGGACTGCTGGGTGATCGCGAGGTTCGGCATGGCTCCCCCTTGGTGGCGGCCCGGGTGCGGGCACGGCAAGACAACCCTCCTGCTGGAGGACCCTCATGCTGTTCAGTAACCTGCAAGGAAGCCGGGTTCCCGGGGTCAGCGCAGGGGGGCGAGGAAGACCTGCAGCGCCTGCTCCATCGGCGCGACCATGTGCCCGGTGCCCAGCGCCAGCAGCAGCAGGCCCGCGATCACGGTGATGGGGAAGCCCACCGAGAACAGCGACAGCTGCGGCGCGACGCGCGAGGCGAAGCCCAGGACCAGGTTGATGAACAGCATCAGCAGCGTGGCCGGCAGGGCCAGGGCCACGGCGAGGCTGAACAGGTCGCCGCCCAGGCGCTCCAGCCGCAGCCGGCCCAGCGCCACGAAGGGATCGGCGGCGATGGGCAGCGACTGGAAGGTGGCGACGAGGGCGTCGATCAGGAGCAGGTGGGCGTTGAGGGAGAGGAACAGCAGCATGGCCAGGGTGTTCAGCCAGGTGCCCACCGCCGAATCGCTGCCGCCTTGCGGGTCGAAGAAGCCGGCGAAGGAAAAGCCCATTTGCAGGCCGATGATCTCACCCGCCGTCTCGAACACCGCGAAGACCAGGCGCGCCGCGAAGCCCAGCGACAGGCCGATGGCCACCTGCTGCGCCACCATGCCCAGGCCCGCGGCCGATCCCAGGGTCAGGCCCGGCGGCACGTTGGCGAAGGGGGCCACCGCGAAGGCGATGGCGCCGGCCGCCGCCACCCGCGCGCGGGTGGGGAACGAGCGGCTGGAGAACAGCGGCGCCGCGGTGAACAGCGCCAGGATGCGCACGAACGGCAGGAAGAAGCCGGCGAGCCAGGCGTCGAGCTGCAGGGCGCTGAAGGTGACCATGGGCAGGCGGGACGGCTCAGCCCACGGCCAGGGGGATGCTGGTGATGACCTCGCGGATCCAGTCCACCAGCACGGACATCATCCACGGGCCCGCGATGCCCAGGGCCGCCAGCACCGCCAGCAGCTTGGGCACGAAGGACAGGGTGGCCTCGTTGATCTGGGTGACCGCCTGCAGCAGGCTGATGGCCAGGCCCACGACCAGGGCCACCAGCAGGATGGGCGCAGCCACCTGCACCAGGTGCTCCATCGCCACCCGGCCGAAATTCAGGACCCACTCGGGCGTCACTTGCCACCCCCGAAGCTGGCCACCAGGGATCCCAGCAGGATGTTCCAGCCATCCGCCAGGACGAACAGCATCAGCTTGAAGGGCAGGGCCACCAGCACCGGCGACAGCATCATCATGCCCATGGACATGAGCACGCTGGCGACGATCAGGTCGATCACGATGAACGGGATGAACACCATGAAGCCGATCTGGAACGCGGTCTTGAGCTCGCTGGTGACGAAGGCCGGCACCAGGATGCGCATGGGCGTCTCCTCCGGCTTGGCGGCCGGCGCGTCGGCGATGCGGTTGAACAGGGCGAGGTCGGCCGCGCGGGTCTGTTTGAGCATGAAGGCGCGCAAGGGGTCGGCACCCTTGGTGACGGCCTCCTCGAATTGCATCTTCTGCTCGCTGTACGGCTTGTAGGCGTCGTTGTAGACCTTCTCCAGGGTGGGGCCCATGATGAAGAAGGTGAGGAACAGGGACAGGCCCACCAGCACCTGGTTGGGGGGCGTCTGCTGCAGGCCCAGGGCCTGGCGCAGCAGGCTCAGGACGATGATGATGCGGGTGAAGCTCGTCATGAGCAGCAGCACCGCGGGCAGGAAGGACAGCGCGCCGAAGACCAGCAGCGTCTGCACCGGCACCGAGTAGGTGGTGGCGCCGCCCACGGTCTGGGCGACCACGCTCACGCCGTTCATTGGAGGCCGTCCTCCAGCGGGGTGACCAGGGTCACGCTGGTCGGCGTGACGCCCAGCACCAGCACGCGGTCGGCCACGCGCACGGTCACCAGGCGTTCGCGCGGGCCCAGCGAGAGCTGCGCGAGGACTTCCATGGCGCGCGGCGCCTGGTTGCCGCCCGGGCGGATCTGCTGCACGCGCTTGAGGAGCCACAGCGAGCCGGGGATCAGCGCGATCACCAGCAGCAGCATGAGGAAGGACCAGGCCAGGGATGCCATCGCCCGCCCCTTACTTGCCGAGCCGGCGCATGCGCTCGGACGGCGTGACGATGTCGGTCAGGCGGATGCCGAACTTGTCGTTGACGACCACCACCTCGCCCTGGGCGATGAGGAAGCCGTTCACCAGCACGTCCATCGGCTCGCCGGCCAGCGCGTCCAGCTCGATCACCGAGCCCTGGGCCAGTTGCAGGATGTGCTTGATCGGGATGCGGGTGCGGCCCAGTTCCACGGTGAGCTGCACCGGGATGTCCAGCACCATGTCGATGTCCTCGCGGTGCGTGGGCGCGGCGCCCGCGCCCAGCTGGGGGAACAGGTCGGGCGCGGCGGGGGCGTCGGGCTGGGGCTGGGCGGCCTCGGCTTCGGCCAGGGCGGCGGCCCAGTCGTCGGGCATGTCGTCGCCAGGAGTGGTGGTGGTGTTCATCGTTCGCGGGCGGTTGGGGTGTTCAGGGGCGGGGCAGGCCGGGAATCCCGGGCATGGCGGGGAGGCCTGGCACGGCGGGTGGGACAGCGGGCGCCTGGGACTGGCCCAGGGCCTCGGCCGGATTCGTGAGGAACTCGGCGATGCGCAGGCCGTAGCGGTGGCCCATGGCGCCGTATTCGCACTCGAACACCGGCACGCCGTCGACCTTGGTGGTCAGCGTGGGGCCGCGATCGAGCTCGATGAAGTCGCCGGCCTTGAGGTTCATCAGCTCGCGCACGGTGGCCTGGCTGTGCGCCAGCTCGGCGACCAGTTCGACGGTGGCGGACTTGATCTGCTGCGTCAGCAGCGTGACCCAGCGGCGGTCGGCGGCGCCCTGGTCGCCCTGCAGGGGCGAGTACAGGATTTCGCGGATCGGCTCGAACGTGGAGTAGGGGATGCAGATGTGCATCGAGCCGCCGGCCTCGCCGATCTCCACCTCGAAGGTGGTGGTGACCACGATCTCCGAGGGCGTGGCGATGTTGGCGAACTGGGTGTTCATCTCGGAGCGGCTGTACTCCAGCTCCAGCGGGTAGATCGAGGCCCAGGACTTGTTGTACTCGGCGACGATCACCTCCACCAGGCGCTGGATGATGCGCTGCTCGGTGGGGGAGAACTCGCGGCCTTCCACCCGGGCCTGGTTCAGGCCGCTGCCGCCGAACAGGGTGTCGATGACGGTGAAGACCAGCGTGGGGTCGCAAATGAGCAGGCCCATGCCGCGCAGCGGGCGCACGTGCATCACGTTGATGTTGGTGGGCACCACCACGTTGCGCAGGAAGGCGCCGAACTTCTGCACCTTCACCGGGCCGACGGAGATGTCGGGGTTGCGGCGCATGAAGTTGAAGACGCCGATGCGGAAGTTGCGGGCGAAGCGCTCGTTGACGATCTCCAGCGTGGGCATGCGCCCGCGCACGATGCGCTCCTGGCTGGACAGGTCGTAGGTGCGCACGCCGTTGGCGGTGGCCTCGGCACTGTCCGAGGCGTCCCCCTGCGACTCGCCGGTGACTCCGGCCAGCAGGGCGTCGACTTCTTCCTGCGAGAGCGTTTGGGCCATGGTGCCTGCCTCGGTTACTGGACGATGAACTGGGAGAACAGCACGCCGCGGATCGGGTTGGGGCGCACGTTCCTGGCGGGTTTGGGGGCTGAAGCGGCCGCCTGGGAGGCGGGCGCCACGGGCACGGCCGTGGCGGCGTCCTCTGCCGGGGAAGCCGTGGCGAGCGGCGGGGGCGGCGCGGGCGGCAGGCCCAGCGCGCGGCCGGCCTGGTCGCGGATCTCCAGCGCCAGGTGGGCCTTGCCCTCGGCGGAGAGCAGGTCCTCGATCTGCTTGGACGAGATCAGCATCAGGATGTTGTTGCGGATGGCGGGCATCCGGTCCTTGATCTCGTTTTCGGACTTGGGGTCGTCCAGCTCCAGCGTCACCCCGATCTGGGCGAAGCGCTCGCCGCGCGGGTCCTGCAGGTTGACGGTGAAGGGCTCGAGGTTGGTGAAGTTGGCCTTGGGCAGCGGCTTGGGCAGGGGTTCCGCGCTCTCGGCGGCGGGGCCCTTGGCGCTGGCGTAGTACCAGGCGCCGGCGGCGCTGCCACCGGCGAGCAGCAGGCCGGCCAGGGCCAGGACCACCAGTTTCTTCTTCGACTTCTTCGGCGCGGCGGCGGCTTCGGGGGCGGGTGAGGCGGACATCAGGGCTCCATGTCAATGGAACCGATTGTGGGAAGCCTTGAGGTCCGCCGATGCCCGGAAAAAGGCGGGCAAAACCGCCTTCTTCCGGCGCTGGGTCAGGCGTACAGGTCCAGCATGCCCCGCAGCGCCCGCGGGCGCGCGGTGGCACTCATGGCGGCTGCCGCGTCCTCGCCGGACCCGGAGCCCGTCCGGGCGGCGCGGCCCGTGGGGCCCGAGTGCGCCGCTTGCGAGCCGTCCTGGTTGCCCTGCCCGGCGTGGCGCGCACCCACCTCGGTCTGGCCCAGGTTCAGGCCTTGGCTGGCGAGCATGTCGCGCAGCTGCTCCAGGCTGCGAGTGATGCCCTCGCGCGTGGCGTCGTGGACGGCGGAGAACACCACGTCCGCGGTGTTGCCCTCGATGCGCAGCTCGATGCGGATCGGCCCCAGGTCCACCGGGTTCAGGCGCAGCTCGGCCTGCTGCAGGTCACCCTGGACCATCACGTCCACCTGGGCGGCGAGCTCGCCGGCGAAGGCGGCGTCCTGCGGGCCGGCGCGCAGCTCGGCCTGGTGCACGGGCGCCGGGGCGCCGGCGTCCAGGCCGGACGGGCCGGCCAGCG
>JACCED011508369.1_pt1 | contig 13200 bp, 11 predicted proteins | sample 7455021 | NCBI WGS metagenome assembly JACCED01 (sample SAMN15323456, study PRJNA562643) | freshwater metagenome | isolation source: river surface water | place: USA:Blue River Watershed | collected 2017-08-19 | reverse complement strand
ACGCAGTATAACCGGCTACCGCCAAACTCGCGCAGCGTCGCAGCTCATTTCCCGGCATGCTGTGGCGTGATCGGTCCGCTTTCGGGCGGTACCCTTTGGGCTGGCTAGAGCAATCTGGCTGGCCCTATTTTTTGCCAGCCTCCGCCTCCAGCAAGGATAACAGCCCTTCCAGGATCTGGGCGGGATTGGGTGGGCAGCCGGGAATCAACAAATCAACCGGCAATACCGCGCCGATGCCGCCTTCCACCGCGTAGGAACCCTTGAAGACCCCGCCATCCACCGCGCAATCGCCCACCGCCACCACCCAGCGCGGTTCGGGCGTGCAGGCCAGGGCGCGTTCCAGCGCCTCATGCATGTTCAGGCAGGCAGGGCCGGTCACCAGCAGCACATCGGCATGTTTGGGGGAGGCAACAAACCGCAGGCCGAACCGTTCCAGATCATAGGCAACATTCTGCAGCGCGTTCACTTCCAGCTCACAGCCATTGCAGGAACCGCTATCCACTTCACGGATGGCCAGGCTGCGGCCCAGGCGGGCGCGGCTGGTGGCGGCCAGGCGCTGGCCCAATGCCTGCACGGTTTCCTGCGGCAAAAGCGGTGCGGCATCCGTCAGCGGGCGGGCGAATAGCGCGCGGGCAAGCTTCGGCCACAACATCACAAATCAACCCCGCTATAGGAGCAATTGAAGGATTTATTGCAGAGCGGAAAATCCGCGACGATATTGCCTTCAATGGCGGCTTCCAGCAGCGGCCATTGCAGCCAGGATGGGTCGCGCGGGAAAATGGCGCGGATCAGCCCGCCATCATCCAGGCGCAGCCAATGCAGGCATTCGCCGCGAAAACCTTCAATCATCGCGCTACCTTCGCCAGCCCGGGTGGGCAGGGGCAGCAATACCTCGCCACTCGGCAGGGTTTCCAATAATTGGCGCACAAGCGCGATGGATTGGCTGAGTTCCTGCACCCGCACCCGCACCCGCGCATCCACATCGCCGGCATCAAGCACCGGGGTGACAAATGAAATCGCCTCATAAGGTGTGGCGCCCGCCAAGCGGCGCGCATCAAAGCCGCGGCCGGAAGCGCGCCCGACATGCCCGCCCGCCGCAAAGCGGCGCGCGCGTTCGGGGCTGAGATAGCCGGTGCTCACTACCCGATCCTGCAAGCTGGCATGGGCTTCATAAATCTGCATCAGGGCAGGGATTTCCGCCGTCACCGCCGCCAGCGCCGCCAGAATGGCTTCCGCCCCGCGCGGGGCGATATCGGGCGCCACACCGCCGGGCAGCACGCGGTCCATCATGAAGCGATGGCCGAAAGCCTGCGCAGCGGCGCGCAAGACGCCTTCGCGCAAATAGCCGCAGCGCGCATGGGGAAAGGCAAAGGCCGCGTCATTGCAGACAAAGCCCCAATCATTCAGGTGATTATGAATACGCTCCAATTCCAGCATCACGGCGCGCAGATGCAGCGCACGCGGTGGTGGCGTCACGCCCAGCGCGGCTTCCACCGCCGCTGAAAACGCCCAGGAATGCGCCACGGTGGTATCGCCCGAAAGCCGTGCCGCGTAACGCACCGCCGCGCGCGGTGACGTGCCCAGCATGAGCGACAGCGTGCCCTTATGCTTATAACCCAACCGTTGTTCGAGCCGCACGACCGCTTCCCCCTGCACGGAAAAGCGGAAATGTCCGGGTTCGATCACACCGGCATGAATCGGCCCAACCGGGATTTGGTGCACGCCCGCACCTTCCACCGGCAGAAATTCCGGCTGTGGCGCTTCGCCCGACAAAGGCTGCGGTTTGGCCGCCAGGGGATGCCGCAAGGGCCAGCGCCCATGATCAAGCCAGGGGCGCAAATCCTTGGCCCCTTCCGCCTGATGGCCCCATAGATCCAGGATCATACGCTCAAACCGCACGGCGCCGGGCCGATGCGGCGACATGGCGGCGTAATGGCCGCCACTGGCGGGGGTGGAAGCCAGGATGGGCGTATTGGTCGCCTCATCCAGGAAACAGGCATGAATATGCTGGGCATCGGCCCAAAGCCCGAGCAAGGCCAGGGTTTCTTCCTCAGCCAGGGCGACCGCAAGCGCGGCCCAATTGGCCGGCGATAACAGGAAACGCTCCCAGGGATGCGCGCCTTGCGCATTGCCGCCGCGGATCAGGGTCAAAGCCGGCCCGGTCATCCAATCACCCCCGCCGCCATGCCAAGCATGCCCGTCAGCATGGCCGGCATGGCCAGCCCAAGCGCCACGGCCACCGCCAGATGCAGCCAAAGCGGCACCAGCACGGCAAGCCCACTGGGGTCGCCGGGCAGATCCGGTGTCGCCGCGCCGAAACATAAGGCCTGCAAGGTGCTGATCAGCGCTGTCGCCGCCACCACCATGCCCAGCGCCAAAACAGCTGCGAACCAAGGCTGCGCGGCCATGGCGGCGGTCAGGACGCTGAATTCAGAAGCGAACAGCAGGAAGGGCGGCAAACCCGCAATGGCGCCAATCGCCAAGGCCAAACCCCAGCCAAGCCAGGGATCGCTGCTGATCAAGCCGCTGATGGCCGCGATTTTCTGACTGCCCTTTTGCTGCGCGGCACGCCCAATGCCGAAGAAGATGCCGCTTTTGACCAGCGAATGGCCCAGCATATGGAGCAGCCCGGCCAGATTGGCCGCCGGCCCGCCAATGCCAAAAGCAAAGGCAGCGATGCCCATATGTTCAATGGAACTCCAGCCAAAAAACCGTCGTGCATCGCGGCGGCGCCAAAGCGCCAAAGCCGCCAGCAAGACCGAAGCCAGGCCCAAAGCCATGAGGAAGGGACCAGCGGCAATGGTACTGGGATGCGCAGCAATAATCGCCTTGCCGCGCAGGATCGCCAGCATGGCGGCATTCAACAAAAGCCCCGACAAGACGGCGGAAATCGGCACCGGCCCCTCGGCATGGGCATCCGGTAGCCAGGAATGCAGCGGCACCAAGCCCGCCTTGGTGCCATAGCCCACCAGCAGAAACACGAATGCCAGGTTCAACGTGCCGGCATCGCAGCGCGCCGCCACGGCGCGCAGCGCCGCCCAGGATAGGCCCGCTTCCGATGGCAATAGGGATTGCGCGGCGGAATAAAGCAGGATGGTGCCAAACAAGGCGAGGGCAATGCCGACACTGCACAGCATGAAAAACTTCCACGCAGCTTCCATGGCCGCCGGGGTGCGATGCACCGCCACCATCAAAACGGTGGCGAGGGTTGCGATTTCAATCGCCACCCACATCACGCCCAGATTATCCGCGAGCAGCGCAAGGTATTGCGCACCAAGAAACACCTGAAACGCCGCGTGATAGGCACGAATGCGCCAATGGTCGAAACCCTCCGCCGCCAGGGTGGCCGCGGAAAACACTGACGTGGTCAGCGCCACAAAGGCAGCCAGCGCGACAAAGGGCAGATTGAGCGCATCCAATCGCGTCCAGCCCTGTTCGCCATAGGGCAGTGTGAACAAGCCCGCCGCCACTACCAAGGATGCTGCCGCCACCGCGATGTTCAGCGCCGCCGCAAGACGCAGCTTGGGGATAGCGAGCAGCACCAGCGCGCCCAACCAAGGCAGGAACACCATGACCCAGGGCAGCGGCATCATTGCCCTTCCCCCCGATGCGGTTCCAGGCTTTCCGTATCCAGGCTTTGGAAACTCTCGCCCATTTGCAGGGCAAAAACCCCCGCCACCACAGCGAGCATCAACACCAGCGCTGCGGTGGAAAGTTCCACCACCAAGGGCATGCCGGCCACCCCAATCGCCGCCAGGATCAGGCCATTTTCCAGGCTGAGCAGACCAATCACCTGGCTGATCGCATTGCGCCGCGTGATCATCATCAAGCCACCCAGCAGCACCACCGAAAGCGCCAGGGCCAGATCTTCGCGCGCCAAGGCGCGTTGCCCGGATGTGGCGGGCAGCACCACCAGCATGGCAAAGCCCACCAGCGCGACACCGGCCATGAGCGAAACACCAATGCCCAAGGCGGGATCGACACCGCGCTGCAGGTCAAAACGGCGGATCAACCAGCGCAGCGCGAAGGGGATCAGCACTGCCTTGGCGCCAAAGGCGATGATGGCTGTCACGTAAAGCCCGGCAGCACCCTGCACATGGCCCTGCCAAGCCGCCGCCAGAGCGAGCAAGGCACCCTGCGCCGCAAAGGCATTGATCACGGCTGACATGCGCCGCTGATAGAGCAACACGAAGGACAGCAGCAGCACCGCCCCGCCCAGGAGATGCGCCAGATCATAGGGAAGCTGCCCGAAGCTCATGACAGCCCCGTCGAGACAAAAAGGAACACCGCGCCCAGAAGACCCAGCAGCAGCGCGGCACCCAGAAATTCCGGCACGCGAAAGACACGCATCTTGGCAATCGCCGATTCAAACACGGCCAGCGCCAAACCAAGCCCGGCCATTTTCACGCAGAACACCGCCAAGCCGATGATCCAGGCCAGCGGCCCGGCTCCCGGCGCCGCCATGCCAAAGGGCAGAAACGCCGCCGCCAAAAGGGCAAGCCAAAGGGTCAAGCGCAGCGATGCCTGAAAATCCCACAGCGCCAAATGCCGGCCAGAGGCTTCCAGGATCATCGCCTCATGCACCATGGTCAGTTCCAGATGGGTCGCGGGATTATCCACCGGAATACGGGCATTTTCCGCCACTGCCACCGCCAGCAAGGCAACCGCCGCAAAGCCCAGCGAAACACGCAAGCCAAGCGCGCCATCCTGGAACACGCCGGTAATGGCATCCAGATTCGTCGTCCCCGCCAGAATGGCGAAAATCAGCGCCACCAGCACCAGGGCCGGTTCCGCGAGGGCCGCAAAGGCCATTTCCCGCGCCGCACCCAAGCCGCCAAAGGCAGTGCCAACATCCATCCCCGCCAAAGCCATGGCGACACGCCCCAGTGCCAAAAGCCCAGTAATCAGCAATAAATCCGCGAATGGCGCCAGGATCATGCCGCGCGCGAAGCTTGGGATCAGCGCCGCCGCCAAAAGCGCCGCCGCCACCGCCACATAAGGCGCCGCCCGCGATATGACGGAGGCGTTTTCCGCCAATACGGGCCGCTTCTTCAACAGCTTCAACAAATCCCGCAGCGGCTGCACAGGATGCGGCCCGCGTCGGCCCATCAGCCGCGCCTTCACCCAGCGCACGCCGCCCGTGATCAGCGGCGCCATCGCCACAATCAGCGCCACGTGCAGCAGCTGCGCCAAGAGGCCGGTCAGAAGCATCATCTCATACCCGCCCCGCCCAGATCAGCAACGCCATGAGCGCGATCAGCACCGCAAAGCTCAGCGCCAGACATTGCCGGATGGATAAATCGCGCAGCCGTTCCGCCAGCGCTGCCAAACCATCCCGCGCCCGGGGCAATGGTCCAGACAGCACCGCCAGCGCCGGATCACGAAAACCGGAATCGAGCCGCGCCGCTGCCGTGTCACCAGGTTCCGGCATCGCGATGTTTTCCCGCGCGGCGAGCAAGGATGTGCCCAACATGCGCCGCAAGGGCTGGCCCATGCCGGCGGCCGATACCTGCGTCGTGGGATCGCCAAAGGGCAAATCTTGCGGTGGCGCGATGAAGCCGCAATCCCAGGCGGGGCCGCGCTGAATGCCCGGCGCCTGCCGCCGCACAAAAGCCACCAGAACGCCACCCCCCAGCAGGAGCAACAGGCAGATGATCAGCGGCGCATAGCCCGCCCCACCTTCGGCCACCGTCACCGTCACACCGCCCAAGGCTGAAAGCCCAGCCCCGGCGCCCGTCAGCAGACGCAAGGCGGGCGCGGCCAGTTCCAGCAAATAGCCGGGCATAAGGCCAAAAAGCACCGTCAGCAGCGCAGGCATGATGAGCGCGGCGCGCGCCATGCCCCCCAATTCCCCCGCCCCGGCCGCACGCGGGCTGCGCGGCCGGCCCAGAAAGACCAGCCCGTAAAAGCGCAGCATGGCCGCCGCCGCCAGCGCCGCCGCCAAGGCCGCAAGGGCAGTCGCCGCCGCGGCGCCGATCTGAAAACTCAACTCCCCAACGCGCCAGGCGGCGATCAAGGCCTGCAACAGCAGCCATTCAGAGGCAAAACCCGAAAGCGGCGGCAAGGAAGCCGCAGCCGCCATGCCCACCAGCATCACCCCCGCCGTCCAGGGCATGGCCTGGATCAGGCCGCCCAGCCGGTCCATGCGGCGTGATAGGGCGCCGTGCAGCACCTCCCCCGCGCCGAGGAAGAGCAGGGTCTTGAACATGGCGTGGTTCAGCGCATGCAACAGCGCCCCCCCGGCCGCCACCGCCGCCAAGGCACCAAGATCCGCAGCGCGAAATGCCAGGGCCAGGCCAAAACCCATCGTAATCAGGCCAATATTTTCGATGGTGGAACAGGCAAGCAGGGTTTTGGTGTCTTCCTCCAACGCTGCGCGCAAGGCGCCAATCACCGCCGAAGCCACCCCGAAAACGACCAGCAAAGCCCCCCAGAACAGCGGTTGCCCCGGCCCCGCCAAATCAAAAACCACGCGCGCCAGGACATAAAGCGCCATTTTTGTCATGGCCCCGGACATCAGGGCACTGACATGGCTGGGCGCGGCGGGATGGGCCAAGGGCAGCCAAACATGCAAGGGCGCCAAACCGGCCTTGGATCCGGCACCGATCAGCACCAACGCCAAAATCGCCCCGGCGCGCAGCCCCTCCGGCGGTGCCGCGCGCAAGGCTTCAAACCCCGCGCCCGCGGAAGCACCCCAGGCGAGCAGACCAAAACACAGCATGAGCGCAAGCCCGCCCAGCGCCGCGAAGCCCAGATAGACCCGCGCCGCGCGCTGGTTTTCTTCCTGGTGATGGTCATGCGCCACCAAAACCCAGGACGCGAAGGACATGAGTTCAAAGCCCAGGATCAGCGTAAAACCATCGGCGGCGAGCAGCGTCAGCGCCATGCCGGCCAAAAAAAGCGGATAGGGCACCAAACGCCGCGGCGCCTCGGCCCCTTTCGCATGACCAAAGGCAAAAGCCGAAGCGGCGATGCCCGCCAGCCCAAGGATCAGCAGAAACCAGGCCGATAGCGCATCCAACGCCAGGCGCGCCGGCCCCCAAGGGGGGCCGATGGGCAAGGTCAGGGCAGCCGCTGGGCTGAGCAAACCCAGCACCGCCGCGCCGGTGAAGACCAGACACGCCGCCATGGAGCCCGCAAAGACCAGGCGCACCCCAAGGCCAGCACGCGCCAATAAGGGCGCGGCCAGCGCCAAAAGCGCCAGCAGCACCAGGGTCCATGCCAGCAGTGTCAGCACGACAACAAAGCCAAGCGAGTCATGTGGAAAAGGTTACGCCCACAATTGCCCATAGGGCCAGCCCGCAACCGAGGTAAAATCGTTACACTAACGATTTTACAGCATGGCCAGTGGCTTTTTCCGCTGCGGTGGCGGGAAGGCCGCATCCAATGCCGCCAGATCTTCCGCGGTCAGGCTGATCTCCCGCACGGTCGCGTTTTCGCGCAGATGGGCAAGGGTCGCAGCCTTGGGGATGCTGACCACGCCGGGGTGGCGCAGCGTCCAGGCAATGGCGATTTGCGCAGGGCTTCTGCCATGCCGCGCGGCCACCGCCGCAAGCGCCGGATGGCGCAGCATCCGCCCGCCCTGACCCGCAGGAGAATAGGCCATCACCGGCATGGCACGCCCGGCGCAAAAGGGCAGCAGGTCAAATTCAATGCCGCGATACTCAAGGCTGTAGAGCACCTGGTCCGTCGCGCAATCCGCCAAGGCCGGGCCCAATTCTTCAAGATCATCGACATCCAGATTGGACACACCCCAGCGCCGGATCTTGCCCGCCTGGCGCAGCGCTTCAAACCCCGCCACGGTTTCGGCAAGCGGCACGGCACCACGCCAATGCAGCAGATAAAGATCGATGCTGTCGATGCGCATCCGCTTCAGGCTGCGTTCGCAGGCAGCAACCACCCCGCGGCGTGATGCATTATGCGGATAAACCTTGGAGACGATGAAAACGCCATCGCGCCGACCGGCGATGGCATCGCCCACCACTTCCTCGGCCCCGCCTTCGCCATACATCTCGGCCGTGTCGATCAATGACATGCCAAGATCGAGCCCCGCACGCAGCGCATCGGCTTCCGCCGCGCGCTTGGTGCGATCTTCCCCCATGCCCCAGGTTCCTTGCCCAAGGCGCGGTATGGCGAAGCCGGGTGCCATATCAGGGAATGGTATAGCCGCGGGCCTTGCCGATGCTGTCATTCCACACCCGCGCGCAATCCGCCCAGACGCGGTTGCAGCTATCGCGGAAGCTGGGCAGCACCACGGCAGTCACGGCTTCACGCACGCGGCGTTCATCTTCCGCCGGCGGTGTCACCACCTGCACGTTGAATTTGCGCGAGGTGCAGGAATCCTGCCCCTGGAAACAGGCAAAGGCCTCATCACTCGCGCGGCGGGCCAAATCCCACATCTGCTTTTCCAGATCAGCAAAGGCACGCGTCAGCGCCGCCTGCTGTTCCGGGCTGAAGCGCCGCCAGGCTGCGAGCGACATGAAATGCCCCTGCACACCGGAAGCAAGCGATACCGGCAGGATGGTGCGAATCACTTCACCCCAATTCGCGGTATAGGCGGAAGTCGCCGACGTAATGCCGCATTCCACCGTGCCGCGCTGCAAGGCCTGATAGGTTTCGGAAAGCTGCAAGGTCACAGGCGTCGCGCCAAGGGATTGCAGCAGCGCCGACATGGTCGGCGTATAGGACCGCACCTTGAGCCCGCGCAGATCACCCATGGAGGCCACCGGGCGATTGCAGAAGAAGATCTGCGCACCGAAGGGCCACAGCGTCATGACCTTGGCATTGAAGCGTTCCTGCAGGCGGCGGTCCAAAGCCTCACGCCCGCCAGCGATCGCCTGTTGCGTTTCTTCAAGGGTCGTGGAGACACCCATCAGATCGAGTGAATCGATGAAGGGCTCATCGCGGGCGGTCTGGCCGATCAGCACGCTCATGACATCAAAGGCGCCATTGCGGAGATGACGCAGCGCATCCGGTGCGGCGGCGCCCACCTGATCCATCGGGTTGAAGGTGACCGCCAGGTTGATGCCCGTGGTCTGGCCAAGCGCCGAGAAGAAGGGCCGCTCAATGCCTTCAGTGTGCCGGTTGTTAGAGGTGAAATGCCCCGCAACGCGGAGCTGGATGGGGCTCTGCGCCAGAGCGGGGCTGGCCGCCAGGAAGGCACCAAAGGCGGCGCCGAGCAGGGAAAGGGGGGTACGCATGTTACGATCTCCCGAAAGGGCCGGCATGGTTCTTGCGAACCTTTGGGCCAGAAGCTTGCATTTTTGCCAAGGCGCGATCTCTGTGCAACACCGCGCGGGAAATGCCAAGCAACCATTGCGCCAAACTGCGCTGAACTGCCCCGAACAAGGTTCTGTCGCCCATGCCGACCCAAGACCCCAACCCCGTCAGCCGCTTTTTTGGTCCGCCTGCCCGGTTTCTCGCCATTCTATCCGGCTGGTGGATGATTGCCCTGTCCTGCCTGACGGTTGTGGAAATCCTGCTGCGCAAATTTTTCAGTATTTCATTGCAGGGGATCGACGAAATCGGCGGCTATACCACCGCCATCGTGTCTGCCTTCGGCTTCGCCTGTGCGCTGACGGTGAAAGCCCATACCAGGGTGGATTTCCTGCTGGGGCGCATGCCCGCCTTGCTGCGCGCCGTGCTGAATGCGCTGGCCTATGGGCTGCTGGCGGCCATGGCAATCTATGGCGCCTGGCGCGGCTGGTCGGTGCTTGAAGAAAGCATCGAATTCCAGGCGCATGCCAATTCGCCGCTGCAAACGCCGCTCTGGCTGCCGCAGGGCGCCTGGTTCATCGGGCTATTGCTATTCGCAGCTTGCGCCGGCGCCATGGCCGCGCATGCCTTCTGGCTGCTGCTGTCTGACCGGGCAAAGCTCAATCTGTTTTACGGCCCGCTGACATTGGATGAGGAAATTGAAGCGGAAATGGGCACCGTCCTGGAACGGGAGGCAAAAAAATCATGATCGGCGTCACTGAAGCGGGCATCGGCTTTCTGCTGCTGATCGCCTTCCTGTTCCTTGGTCTGCATGTTGCGGTGGCCATGTTCCTCATCGCGCTCTTGGGTGCGGCGCTCTATCTGGGCCCACCTTTGGTCGCGGCTTTTGGCACGCAGCTTTGGGGCGCGATGGAAGATTATGTGCTGCTGTCCATTCCGCTTTACATTCTATTGGGCGAAATTCTGGTGCGTTCCGGTTCGACGGATAAGCTTTATCGGTCGCTGGCGGATTGGCTGAATATTCTGCCCGGCGGCTTGCTCCATACCAATATCGGCGCCTCGGCGGTGTTTTCCGCTGTCTCGGGTTCTTCTGTCGCGACAGCGGCCACCATTTCAACCGTGGCGCTGCCTTCCTTCCGCAAGCGCCGTTATGATACGCGCCTGGTGCTGGGTTCCATCGCGGCTGGCGCTTCGCTCGGCAATCTGATCCCGCCTGGCATTGCGCTGATTGTCTATGGCGCCATGACCAATACCTCGGTCGGGCAGCTTTATGCCGGGGCGGTGATCCCGGGCATTGTGATGACAGTGCTTTTCATGGGCACCATCATCCTGATCGCGCTGGTGAAGCCCAATCTGGTGCGCCAGAAGGAAGTCGCGGACCCCTTGCGCGAAAGGCTGAAGCGCCTGGTGGATTTGCTGCCGCCATTGGTGATTTTCGGCATCATCATGGGTTCCATCTACACTGGCTGGGCGACAGTGACGGAAAGCGCGGCGATTGCCGTGGTGGCGGCGCTGCCGATTGCGGCGCTGTATGGCCGGCTTTCTATTCGCATGCTGCATGATTGCTTCATCGCCACCGCCAATCTGACGGCAATGAGCCTGTTGATCCTGGCCGTTGCCTTCTATCTGAACTTCGTCATGGGTCTGCTTGGCGTGACACCAGCGCTTGGCGCCTTCGCCACGAGTATTGGCGCAAGCCCGCTGGAACTGATTATCGCGCTCACGGTCTTCTATCTGCTGCTCGGCATTTTCTTTGAAACCCTGCCCATGCTGGTGGGCACGGTGCCGGTGGTGTTTCCGGTCATTGTCGCCGCCGGCATTGATCCCGTCTGGTTCGGCGTTTTCATCGTGCTGATGTGCGAAATTTCGCTGATCTCACCACCGGTTGGCATGACGCTTTACGTCATTCAGGCGGTGCGGCGGGAAGGCACGATTGCCGAGGTTTTCCAGGGCACCGTGCCATTCTTCATTGCCATGGTGCTGATGACGGTACTGCTGATCGCCTTTCCAGAAATGGCGCTCTGGCTGCCCCGGATTAGCTTCGGGCCTTAGTGCGTCACCGGTTCACCTAGGTTCACCGGACACGCACTAAGGTTTTTAGTTTGGTCGCATTTTCCGAGTCGACAAGTGAAATCACTTGGCTAGAAAATAATAGCGTATCAGCCGGTCGCATTTTCCGAGTCGCCAAGTGAAATCACTTGGCTAGAAAATGCTCCGCCCAATCAAGCATCCGCCACTTCCACCATCACCAATTCAGCATCTTCGCTGGCGGTGATGGTGATGGCGTCCTCGGCACGGATGGCCAACCCATCGCGCGCCCGTGCTGCAACACCATTCACCTTGGCCGCGCCACGCGCCAGCACCAGATAGGCCGCGCGGCCTGCCGCCAAGGGCTGCGTCAGGCTTTGCCCCGCCGCCAAGGTTGCCGCCATCACCGCGCCATCCACATTGATGGTGAGCGCCCCCGATGACGCATCGGCTGGCCGGCCTGAGGCCAAAACCTCAAACGCTGCCTCGCGCTTTTCCTTGGGGAATTTCTTGGCGCCCCAGGAAGGCGGCAGGCCGGTGCGGTCTGGCATGATCCAGATCTGAAACAGCGTCGTCACACCAGGTTCCAGATTATATTCGGCATGCACCACGCCGGTCCCGGCACTCATGACCTGCACATCGCCAGCTTCCGTGCGGCCTTCATTGCCCATGCTGTCCTTATGGGTAATGGCGCCCTGCCGGACATAGGTGATGATTTCCATATCGCGATGCGGATGCGGGTCAAACCCCATGCCCGGCGCGATTTCATCATCATTCCAAACCCGCAGCCGCCCCCATTGCATGCGCTGCGGGTCGCGATATTGGCCGAAGGAGAAATGGTAATTGGCGTTCAGCCAGCCATAATTCGCCTTGCCCAGGCCGTTGAAGGGGCGATGTTCAATCATGGTCTTTCCATTTGGCCGCTTGTGGCCACTGCCGCCTGAAATAGGGGCGCGCGGCCGGGCGTGCCATGCCGCGCGCGCAAACCACTTATGCGCAGGAAAAACGCCATAGACCGTGTTGCGTTCAAATGGGTTCACGCAATCCGCTCTACGTCATTGTTTTTCGAGCATCTTCACACGTTCAGATGATTCTATCTGAACGTGATCTGCTCTAGCGGCACATCAATACGGGAATTTCCGCATTTTCCAGCACATGGCGCGTCACACCGCCCAGGATCAATTGCCGCAAGCGGGAATGGCTATAGGCACCCATGGAAAGCATATCGGCGCCGAAATCGCGCACCGCGCCCAGAAGCCCCGCGCCCACATCGCGGGTTTGCGGCTTGAAGGGCACGAGTTCCGCGTCAATGCCATGCCAGCGGAGATAGGCCTGAATACCCTCGGCCTTCGGACCACGGCGCTGATATTCATCGGCGCAGAGGATCCGCACCGCCTTGGCCTGATGCAGCCAGGGAAGTGCCGCAGCCACCGCGGCAGCACTTTCCGCCGTGCCATTCCAGGCGACACAAATGCGCGTGCCGATCGCCGCCGGCGGCGTGCGGGGCGCAATCAGCACCGGCCGGCCGGAATCGAACAGGATCGCGTGCAACGCATCGCTGCTGGACACATCCTCCCCCGCTTCGGGGTGCGGCACCACGGCCAGATCGTAAAGCCGCGATTGCTGCGCAACGATATCTTCTTCCCGCCCGACCATGGATTCGAAGGACAGCGTCGGCCCATCGGTTTTCGCCGCGGTATCGGGGTTATCGGCCAGTGTCACGCCACCCAGATTGGCGGTGAATTTCTGGAACAGGCCTTTGACGCGATCTGCCCGCTCACCGCTTTCGCGTTCGGTGGCGGCCATCATTTCCTCGATCATCGCACCCGAAAGCCCTTCGCCGGCCAAGGGCGCGACATCGCGCGCATCCACGCGGACATGCAGGCAATGCACATGCGCGCCCCAGATGCGCGCCGTGATCAGCGCCGTGCCCAGCGCGGATTCACCCGCGGCGGT
>JACCED012303962.1_pt1 | contig 13201 bp, 14 predicted proteins | sample 7455021 | NCBI WGS metagenome assembly JACCED01 (sample SAMN15323456, study PRJNA562643) | freshwater metagenome | isolation source: river surface water | place: USA:Blue River Watershed | collected 2017-08-19 | reverse complement strand
GTTTCTATTATTTTTTTCTTTATTGTAGGATAATATGGAATTACTATATTTTCTAATAAATCAATATCAGTTTCATTATGTATTAAAATATCATAAGATAATTGAATATAATTTTTGCATTCATTTACAAGAATATTTTCCATTGTATCTTCACTATATTCGTTATTATTAATATTCATTAATGGATTTATTTTTATTAAAGTATTTTCTAAATCAAACTTAATTTCTTTATCCATAAAATAAAATTAATATAAAACGGCCTATATATTTTAAATATATATAAATGCTTAAAATAAATTTGGAAAAAAGCATTTTACTTAAAAACGAAGATAATTTTAAATCTGGTATTAAACAAGCTAGGTTACCTTTAATTATTAAAATTTTGCCATTTTTATGTGCATGTGGAAGTTTAATAATGTTAAAAATGATTGAGCAAAAAATTAATAGTAATATAAATAATCTACCAAATTATGATAGATATATTAGAATGAGTTTTTTAGGAGAAAATACAGAATTAATAAATTATTTTTTTGACAAAAAGATAATAAATGAGCCTGAAATGATAAAATATTATGTATGTAGTGGAGGAAGTAATTCAAATATTTATGATTTATTTACTGAAAAATCGTGGACAAATATAAATAAGATGGATGTAATAAATGGTATTAAAAATGGGAATATTAATACAATAAAATTTTTTAATAATAAAAATTTAATACCAATTATTGATTATAGTTTTTTAAATAATGAAAAGCAAAGAGAGTTAATAAAAAATAATAATATATTTAATTATTATTTAAATAATGGAGTAAATGACACATTAATATTAGAAGAATTATATAATAGAAAACAGAGAAATATGAGAATTTTTTTTAGTTACATCAAGATATTTTTATTTTTTAGAAAAAAACAAATAATATAAATAGTATTATTTGCTTTATTAAAATATCTACAATTTTAAAAAAAATTTTATATTATATGCAAGAAGAAGATAATGTACCTACTCCAATATATAATATAGAAGGTGAAGAATTCGTACCTACTCCACCAAGAGATGAATTAGTTTATAAAGATTTTGATTATACTAATCCATATTATGAAACTAAACAGGATACTAGTTCAAGTTCAAATAGTAATAGTGAAGATAGTTTTAGTGAAAGTATGATGAAAAGATTTAATAAATTTGGAGATAAATTTGATAAATTTACTGGTTATTTAGAAAAATATCGAATGAAAAAATTAACTTATATTGTTATATTTTTTCTTTTTTCTATTTTTTTATTCTCTGCAATTACTTATTTAGCCTTTTATGATTCAATTGCTAATGCCAAAGAATATGGTGATTTTGTTTATTTTGCAATACAATGTTGGGCAACGTTTGGTAATAGTAATATGTATCCAACAACTGCTGGAGCAAAAGCATGGGTAAGTATATATGTAATTTTTAATTGGTTAGTAATATTTTATATTTTATTTTAATTATTTTATATTTTATAAATATAAAATATGGAAAGAGTAAGAGATAGAGGTTTTCATGAACTTCAAGAACCACCACAATTAGTTATAAGAGATACTTCTCCTACATCAGCAACTGCATTACAAACACCAGCAACAGGTACAAGTCCAGTATCAGGTAATACTTTAGAAGGAGCATTAAATAAATACAATTTTAAAAAATTAATTTATATTCTTTTATTTTCTACTATTATGATAATGTTATCATCTGTGGTTACCTATTATGCATTTAGAGATGATTTTGGTGAAAAAGATACTACATTTATGGATCATCTTTATTTTGCAATAACTACTTATACAACAGTTGGATATGGAGATCTTTCACCTAAAACTCAAGGAGCAAGAGCATTTATATCAGTTACTATATTTTTAAAATGGCTGGGAATATTCATTATAAGTACATTAAAATAATAAAATTTAATTTAATTTAAAAATATATTCATAAATCAATATATTTTTAAATGGATTGGTCTAAACTTAAAAAATGGGAAGAATTTTTATTAAAAAATCAACATAAAGATAATATAATAAATATTACGATCGGGGAGTTTAGGCGAGTTCTCCCCGATCCTTATCCTCAAGAGGATAATGCATTTACATCCAAAAATAAAATTCCCAAAAATAAATGGGAATCATATGGGAGATTAAATTGTTTATTTGAAAAAATAAACAGAAAATTTAATTGCAATTTGGAACTACCGAGGGATGTATGTAAGTCAAATAAGAATCAAAAGTTTAAGAAAATGGATGATATTATAATTGGAAAAATGTATAATATTCCAGCCGAGATGAATGGGATAGATACCCAAGATTCAAATTATTTTTATGTTCCCATATGTAAAACTCGCCGCCATATTCATGGAGTTCCAAAAGAATTTTTATATGATTATTTGATAAATATGATTGATAATAGTATTTGGGAAAAAACATATTATTCTTATTATTCAGATAGTAGATTTTTATATGCATGTTCAAAATTTATGTGTCCAGAAAAGCATACAATATTAAATTATGTAAAGGATAATGAGAATTTAAATAATTTAAAAGAAATACAAGTTAATTGTAATAAAGCACTTAGTCCATATAAAGTAATATATAACTGTTCAAAGTATTTATCAAATGATGATTTTGAAAAAATAAAAAAACATTTTCATAAAAAAAGAGTACATAATTTTGTGTACAATTTTCCAAACAAATCTAGATTTGTAACTTACTGTGTAGGTAATTGTATAAATTCAGTCGGATATATACATAATGGTATTCCAAGTGGTAAGCAAAGATGCAATACATGTTCTATAACATATTGTCGTGAATGTGGTGCTTTACCATATCATGATAAAGAATTATGTAAAGTTAATTTTGAAGAATTAGAAATTAAATTTGATAATCCTGAAAATTATAGAAAGTGTCCAGGGTGTGGAATCTGGGTTGAAAAACAGGAAGGATGTGATCATATGCAATGTTATTGCGGTGTTCATTTTTGTTATAATTGTAGAGGTGTATTAAGCGCTGATGATCCCTATTTTCATAGATGTACATTTGGTGAAATAGACCCACATTATAGAGATTTTCCATTAAATCATATTGCTGCATATCCAGGGGAAATAGCATGTAAATGTCTGAGTTGTTGTTAAAAAACCAAAAATAAAAATGAGGGTAAAAATAAAATAAAAGAAAAAGAAAAAAATAATAAATGTAAAATATAAAATAAAAATGTAAAATTAAAAATTAAAAATAAAAAGGTTGTAAAGTTAGAAAAAAGTTGTAAAAAAAGTTAGTAGTATCTTGGTTTCATAAATTCTCTCTTAAAGTGCTGAATTTATTTTTTAGGATTTATTCCTCCATTATATTCTGCATTTATAGTTTGAACAAATAAAAAATTTAAAAATAAAAAAAGTTCAGATTACAAATGTTCCCATGATATGATGTGAATTATTGAATCCCGAAAATCACTGGATTTTCCTATACAATCAGGGGATATTGTTTAGTTTTAATGCATTTTTTGATAGATTAGGATATATATTGACTTTATTATCCAATTCAATAGATGTACAAATCTATTGGGAGCTGGTATAATAAAGAATATATATTTTAGTTGATTCTGCCCAATTAATTTTTAAAATAATTAGTGAGATTGACAGTAACCACATAGGGTGGTTAATGAATCTTTATTTACTATCATATAAACTTTTCTACAAGGACATTTACGAATTTCTTGGTTTCTAGAAGGGGGCGCTGGATAACCATTAGAGATAACAAATTCTTTGTTTCTCAGAAAAAAAGTAAAATCTGAGGGAAGTTGAGATAGTAGAGAATCGGGATTAATTTTGGGTTGGGGTGGTGGAGTAATTGATCTAACATTCTTATTAATTTCCTTAAATGCTGATTTAATAGGATCATGATTTAGAGAATTATAAGAATCATTTCTTGAGCTTGCAAATGACATTATGTTATTTTGAGTAAGAAGATAATAAAATTCAATTAAAAAATAATATTCTAATTATTTTTCAATTTTTAAATAAATTAATATTCTTTAATTAATATAGCATTTTTTTGTCTTAAAATATCTGCTATTTCATAACACAAATATTTTTCAGCAATCCATAATATTGATCCACCATATTGTGGTCCACAATGAATTGTCATTAATGAAATTTTTTCTTCTCTTACATTAACATCTGCACCATATTCAATTAGTAATCCTGCAATTTTTGGATTATTGTTATAAATTGTATTTAATAGTGGTGATGTATTTAAAAGTGAATTAATATTAGGATTTGCATTATGCTTTAATAATACAATACACATAATAAGATTATTTTTTTGAGTTGCCATATATAATGGTGTATTATAACTATTATTTCTAATATTAGGATTTGCTCCTTCCATTAATAATAATACTAAAATTTTAGTATTACCAGTTAATACACATAAATGTAACAAAGTATTACCTATATCATCTCTATGATTTAATTTTACATCATTTTTTAATAAATATTTTACAATATGATCATGATTATTAAATACTGCCATAAAAATTGGAGTATGTCCATGATAATCTTTCTGCTCTAAATTACAATTTCTTTCAACTAATAATTTTGTTAATGTTAAATTTCCAAAATAACATGTATGATGTAATGCATTCTCACCATTACAATTTGGAGGAAATTCACTTCCATTTAAAATCAAATAAGCGGCAGTTTCAAAATTTAAATTTACAATTGAATAAAACAGTGCATTATTTTTAAATTCATCTAATTTATTAATATCTGCCCCATTTTGTATTAAATATTCTACAATCTCTAGTGAACAATTTGATGTTGCATACATTAATGCAGTACGACCATCCATTCTTTGTTCATTAATATCTACTTTTTCATTTACCAACTTTTTAATTGTATCAAAATCAATTGATTCACATGCTTTCATTAATGGACTAATATCATTTTTTAATTGTCCTTCAATTACTTTTCTTTTATCATATTTTGATGGATCTAGTGCGGTCCATGAACTATCATAGATAAAAGACATTTTAAAGATATATAAAATTATAATGATATTAATATAATATTATAATTTTCAATTTTAAAAATGAATAGTATCAAAACAATTAAACTAACTAATCAAATTTTAAATCCAGATTTTATTGATAATCAAAATATTGATCTTAATAATAATTTAAATATTATTCAAAATATTGATTTTAATAATAAAATTATATTTAAAATGTTGGATGATAGATTTACAGTAACAATTATCTTTAATAATAATGAAATAAATTATGAAAGAAATTTTTTAGATTTTGATAATGAAATAAATATATTAAAAAATGATTATAATATTGATAATCATCAAATTAAATTAGTTAAATATTGGTTTAATAATAGAAAAAATAAAATAATAAAAAATGATTATATTACAAGATTTGGTAGGGTAATAAAAAAATATAATAAATGATATTATGAATGAAGATTCTGATATTAATAAATTAAATAATTATAGTACAACTGATAATATTATTAATAAAACAAATAATAATATTACTGATAACAATAGTGATAAAATAATAAAAGAAGATAGTTTAAATGAATTAGATATAATTTATATTAATAAAAAATATAAAAAAATATCTGCATATGGATATTGTCCTAGATGTAATAATAATTGGGATAATGGTGATATATTTAAATTTTTAAAAAAAATTAATCCTAATTTATCAGATGAAGAGTTAATAAAAAAATCAAATTATTATGGATGGACAATTGAAAATAAAAAAAGATTTAGTAAATTAAAATTAGTAGAATGTAGTATGACAACATATATGTGTATGTATTGTTTAAGTTTTTTTAGCATAAATGAATTGGAATTTTAATTATTTTCAAATAATGATAATAAACAAATACTACAGAAATACCATGAACAACATGATAAAATACAAACTGATTGATTTTCTGTATTTGTATCTGTATTATTTTCTTTATTATTTTCTTTGTTACTTTCATCTAATTCTAATATTTTGTTATTACCTACATTTATTGGATTTATTTTTTCAACACTACTTATTGGTTTCATAATATAATAAAATATTTTTTTATATTATTTAATTATAAATTAATTTAGATTGGATCCTCCATCAACGAACAAACTGAGTTGTTTGATGATGTAACATTTGGAACCATATTGAGTAGTGTCGGCATACCATTGTTATTTGTATAGTTATTTACAGACCGCTTAATATACTCATTGAGTGTTACATCAACATCACTGTCGATAAACTCCGAGTCAATTACATTCACCATCATTGGAAAATTATTATTATGCTTGTTCGATTGGATATTATTTACCAGAAATGTAAATACATCATCCTTGTCAACAGCGAAATAGTTGTGCTTTGTATCTGCATACTCAACATGCTTCCGCTGATTAAAATCATACTTGATTGGCATGATCTTGGCATACTTGTTAAATGTGAATACAATCTTGTATCCATTATTAGTTTGGAAATCGAGTACCTTGATGTTGTAAGGATTATGAATCAGCATGATATTACCATACTCATTTGTAGCCAGCTTGTCAAAAAGGTGATCATAAAGATCCTTACAACAATCCCGCTGATACTCGACATTGAAAAGATTGTACTTGATAAGGCGCATCATCTCATGAACACGACGCACCTTAGCAATCGGCTTCTTGTTCTTGATATTATTTAGAACAAGAAAAACATAATAAAAGTCACTATTCTCATAAGGTGTCTTACAAACAAGAAATCCATTCTTGTTATCCTTACGTGTGATCTTGAAAAAATAAGTGCCGTTATATTCGAGATTAATATTGTTAACATACTTGGTCACATCATTTTGAATTGAGTACTCGAGCTGAGTATAAAAGCTCTTGCAGTCAACAACTGACTGCATATAATCCTCGTAATCCACCTGATGAATCATCTTGTTGTTCGTAGTCGTAGTAGTCATCATCTTTGCTTTTTGGCAGGTGCGGACATAAAATATGTTATAACTGGAGTTGAAATCTTAATTAAATGACATTATTTTAATTTTTCAATTTTTACTATAACCCTATTATAACCCTATTATAACCCTATTATAACCCTATTATAACCCCTTATTATAACCCTATTATAACCATATTATAACCCCTTATTATAACCCCCTTATTATACCCCCTTAATACCTATATAATACTTATTATATAAACTGAATTATATTACATATAAATAAGGTATATAACTAAAAATTGATATAATAAATTAATTAATATATTAATAAATATCATTCATAAAAAATGCCTACTGTATATATTACTGAACCAAATTATCAAAAATGCCAATTAGATAATAATCCAATTAGTCCTACTATAATATTTAATAATAAATTATTCAATAGTGATATATGTGATTATGATGGAAAAATAAGCAATGTCCAATCAAATAGAACAAATTTTTTAATAGGAGGAGTATTAAAATTAACAAGTAATACATATTATAAAGATGTTAAAACTAATAAATATCAGTATGAATTCAAACCACTTAATTGGAAATATCCAAAATTTTTTGTGCCTTCTGAAATAAAAAACAATCTTATAAAAAATAAGCAACCAGTAACTGATTATTTTGTAGTAATTAAATTCAAAGAATGGAATGATAAATTTCCAACAGGAACAATTCAAAAATGTATTGGTTCTATTAATGATCAAAATAATAAATATGAATCACTATTTTATTATTATCCTAATCATCCTTATCTTCCACCTATAAAAGATGTATCATTTGATGTATCATTAATTGATTATAATATTAATCCAATTGATGCTATATCAATTGATCCAATTGGATGTAAAGATATTGATGATGCTTTATCATATAATTTTGAAACAAATACAATTGGTATACATATTGCAGATGTAAATCATACAATAAAAAATATGAATTATAATAAATTTAGTACAATATATGCACCACATAAAACATTAAATTTAATTCCAGATGAACTTTCAAATAATTATTGTTCATTATTAGAAAGAAATACAAGACCAGTTATTTCATTATACATAAATATAGAAAAAGATGAAATGTTTATTAAGAGAGAATTTATTGTTGTTAAAAAGAATTTGTCATATGATTATGCTGAAGAAGTATTACAAAATGATAATAATGAATTATATCCATTAATTAAAAAACTGTTTGATAATTCATTAATAATTAATACAAAAAATAATTATGTTACTTTGCCTGATAATATTAAATTTACTACACATGAAATGGTTCAGGTATATATGGTATTAATGAATACTAAATTAGCTGAATATTTAAAAGATGATAATATTATTTTTAGAAATCAAAAATTAGGCTCTTTTGCCTCTTATTCTTATCAACAATCTGGTCATGAATTTATGAATTTAACATATTATGGACATTTTACATCACCGATTAGAAGATTAGTAGATCAGTATAATCATATAATTTTAATTAATAAATTATTTCAAAAAACAGAGATACAAAAACTTGATTTGGAAACAATTAATCAATATGAAAGAGATTTAAAAAAAATTTATCTTATGTGGGATTATATTAAAGTAGCTGATTTAATTAAAAATGGTAATACATATAAGTTAAAATTTATAAAATTTGATGTAAATAATATAGAATTTAAATTATTAGATTATAATATAACAATTAGAAATAAAATTATACTATCAATTTGTGATAAAAATAAAATAAAAATTAATGAAAATATATATGAAATAAATGGAGAATATAATTTACCAATATATTGTATAAAAAATATTAAAAATAATTTTTTCCCAAAAATTATTATAAAGTTTATATAATGAAGAATATTCTATTATTGATTTTATTCGCCATTTTTATTTACTTATTTTATAATTCTATTAATAATTTTTATCCTTATATTGATCAACCAACTGATACTTCTAATAAAGTTGCTATTATTTTTCCATATAGAGAAAATCCTGATCAAAATCGATCATTACAACTATCGTCTATGTTAGATTATTATAGAGAAAAAAACATACCTAATATAGATTTATATGTTATTGAACAAAATAATTCAAAACCATTTAATAGAGGTACATTATTAAATATTGGTCATGATATTTTGAAAAAAACAGGAAAAAATTATAATAATGAAGTTCATCATGATATTGATATGTTTCCAGATGATAATATGATTAAATATTTTTTTAATAATGATGTAACTGCAATAAGAAAAAATAAATATCAGAATGAATTTGTTGGTGGTATATTAATGATACCATTAAATATTTTTGAAAAAATTAATGGATATACCAATAATATGTGGGGATGGGGATATGAGGATACAAATCTAGCATCCAGATTATATAATAATAATATAAAAGTATATAATCCAAAATCAGGTAAAATAAATGAATTAAATCATAAAAGATCAAATAGATCTTATATGAATAAAAATAAATTAATTAATGATTATGAAATTTTAAATGGATTTGAATCTGGATTAAGTGATTTAAATTATACTATAAATAGTGCAGAAGTAATTAATAATGTAAATTTTTATAAAGTTGATTTTTAAAAAAATATTTTTATATTATAATGAAAAAATTTATTATAATATTATTATTATCTTTATTTATTTGTTTTGTTATTTACAGTCAAATTAATAAATCTGAACATTTTTTTCCATATCTAGAATCACCTAATAATTTTAATAAAAAAATTGCAATTATTTTTCCATTTAGAGAGCAAATTGATCAAAATCGAGGAGAACATTTAAAATATATATTAGATTATTATAAAAAATTAAATTTAAATTTTGATATTTATATTATTGAACAAGGTAATGATGATCTATTTAATAAAGGAATTCTTTTAAATGCTGGTCATGATATTATTAAAAAATCAGGTATAAATTATGATAATGAAATACATCATGATATAGATTGGGTACCAGATAATAAAGCTATTGAATATTTCTTTAGTGATCAACTTGTTGCTGCTGTTAAAGGTTGGGATAGAGTATCTACTGGAGGTATTGTAGTAGTACCATTTAGTATAATGGATAAAGTTAATGGTTATAGTAATAGATTTTCTGGTTGGGGTTCAGAAGATGATAATTTTGGTGCTAGATTATATAATAATGATATCAAAATATTTAGACCAAAGTATGGTAAGTATAAAAATTTAGAACATATTAAATCTACTAAAATAAAAGGATTAGAAAATAAAAAAAGACATAATATATACGAAGATGAATTATTAAATGGTTTTAATTCTGGATTATCAGATTTAAAATATGAAATTATAAAAAAAGAAATAATTTCAGATAAAATTACTAAATATACAATAGATTTTTAATCTAAGATTTTTAAGCTAATTTCAGATATAATGATTCCATCCCCATTATATCTCTATTTATCTTTTCTTTTATTCCATTCAATATCTCTATATTCTCCACTTTATTTATCATTAAATATACATCAATCACATTATCTATTACATGTATTATCTTATTCACTACTTTTACTAAATCTCCTTCTTGAATTTCATACATTTCTACAATCTGTCTACTATTTAATCCATCATACCAATCTAATACTGGTTTTACCATTTCTCTATTAATTGGTAATGAATAATTATCTATAAATTTAATTATATCATGATATTCTTTATCCATTTCAATATAATCATTATTACGCCCTTCATTCATTAACGTAAATAATGCTAATATTTTATGAATTTTTTTATTTGTAAATAGAGTATCAGTAAATTCTGATGTAAATATTTCTGTACCAATTACACAATCAATTTCTTTAATTTTTCTGGCAATTTTACCTTTAACATCTAATTTATATTTATTATCTTCTATTTTAATAAATTTATCTTCTAATAATACTTCCATCTTTTTACTAATATGATTTTCTACATAACTATCTAATTGTTTATTATATTTATTTAGATTTTCATATTCATTTTTCAGATTAGTTAACTTTTCGTATTTTCCTATCTCTTTCTGAAAATCTACATTCTTCTTTATTTCTTTTACCTTTAATTCTATCTTCTTTAATTGATTTTTAGATGGTTGTATTGGATCATTTAATTTCTTCATTAAATCTTCATACTCTTCAAATATCTCTTTATTCACTATCTTTACTTCATCTAACTCCTTCTTTACTTTATTTTTCTCTCTTTCTACTATCACTACTTCATCTAATATCTCTGTCTTTAATAAAGTTTTATCTATATTATTTTTGATATATTCCAATGCATACTCATTCATATTCTCTACTTCTAATTCTTTATTCTCTATATTTTCTATTAATTGTAATATTAATTCATTATCTATATTGAATTTAGATGTAATTTTTTGTGATCCACCAAACATTAAATTTCTCATATCCTCTACACTCGTTTCTTCTGAAAATAATTGAGGTGTTAATATTACATATCCTATGGTATCTATACCACGACGACCAGCTCGACCTGACATCTGAATGAATTCATGTGGATACAGACGACGTTTACCTCCTTCAGTATATTTGTAAATATCGGTAAATACAACTGCGCGTACAGGTAAATTAATACCTATTGCAATTGTTTCAGTACAAAATAATAACTTTATTAAATTTTTACTAAAAAGTAATTCTATAATTTCTTTAAAAACAGGTAAAAGACCTGAATGATGAGTTGCAATACCTTTAATTGCAAGATCTCTAATAATATGGTATTGATATGAATTTAAGTATGCATCTTTATTGTCTAATTTAGAAAGATAATAATCAAATTGTCTTTGAACTTCAACACCTTCAGTATAATCATTTAAATTACTAGTTATCGATTGTGCTAAATCTAAACAGCGTTTTTTTGAAAAAATAAAAAATAATGCAGGTAACATGTTTTTATTTTGTAATTCTTTTACAATTTCATTTATAATATAAGTTTGATTAACTTTTGTATCTACAAATAATTTATTTAAATTTGTTATTGCGACTTCATGCATCTTTTCTATATAATTTATATTAGTATCTGTAAAATATGTAAAAGTATTTAATCTACTTTGATATGGTTCCATTTGTTTAGATAATTTTTTATTATTTACAAAATAACTATAATTAAAATTTAATGGTACTACACGTCGATTATTAGTGAGTAAATATGTTGGATTACCATTACATGAATGAACCCATTCACAAAATTTTTTTGGATTATCTATTGTAGCAGATAACAAAATTTTATTTATATGTTTTGGTGTCATCATAATAGATTGTTCCCAAATTTTTCCTCTACTATCATCATTAATATAATGACATTCATCAAAAATAAAACTATCAAAATCATTAAAATCTATTTCTAAAATAGTATCATTAATTTTTAAACTATTATGAATTAACATATTACATAATATTTCGGTTGTTATGATTACCACTTGTGCATCTGGATTAATTTTATGGTCACCTGTAATTAAACCAAATTTTACATGTTGATATTTTTTTCCCAGTCCAAAAAAGAATTGATTAGATAATGCTTTAATTGGTGAACAATATGCTACTCGTTTATTTAATTTTATTGCACGTAAAATACAAAAATCTATCAGCATAGATTTTCCTGAGCCAGTATGACAACAAACAGTAATGTTTTTTGGTGTATCATCTTGCAATAATTTATATGCATGCTTTTGAAAATCATCTAATTCAAATGGAAATTTTGCATCAATTTCACCCTCAAATTTTTTATCTAAAACTGTGACTTTATTAGTGTCTGCCATTTTATATTGTAATAATATCAATATAATTATTTATATTAATATTAATTTTCAATTTATAAAGTAATTATTTATTTAATAGTTTATTAAGTTCATTAATAGTATTATTTATATTTTTAATTACATTTTGATTTTCTTCAATTTGTTCACTAATGTAATTTGGAAAATTATTAATGTAATTCTGTATTGCTGGATTATCTGGAAAATATAATTGATATTCATATACTAATTGTTCCCATTCTTTTCTTATTTTTTTTTCTTTCATGATTTGAAAATTATTCAAATAATTATTTTGTTGAGTATCTATCCATCTTCCCAAAAATTTTATATTTTTTATTATATTTTTACCAGCAGATGGTCTCTTTTTATTTTCTTGTATATATTTCCTTATTTTATATATAATATTAAACCAT
>JACCED010001659.1_pt1 | contig 13205 bp, 2 predicted proteins | sample 7455021 | NCBI WGS metagenome assembly JACCED01 (sample SAMN15323456, study PRJNA562643) | freshwater metagenome | isolation source: river surface water | place: USA:Blue River Watershed | collected 2017-08-19 | reverse complement strand
GTTGTGGATTTCCAGAAACGCGAGGAACAAACTGTAATAAAGAAATTTTATCTTGTGTAAAGAGTGTTAAATGTAATGATAAAAAATGCGATATTTCAAAAACTATAATAAAAACAACTTTTTCTGCTATTAAAAATAAAGTGTGTGGAAATGTATTTGGTAGTAAGAAAGAAAATAATTCTTCTGGGCCAACAGTTAAAACAGTTTCAAATGTTGGAGTAAGTATTCAGAAACCATCTGTATCTAAATTAAATAATACACAAACATCTACTCCAACCGTTAAACCAGTTATAAAATTAAAAGGAAATGTTGAGAAACCATCTACATCTCAATTAAAGAATACACAATCTTCTACGTCATCAGTTAAACCAATTCCAAAATCAGTTGAAGAAAATCATCAATTTCATTTTTCAAGTGTTCCAGAATCCAAAAGCAATATGTTTTCACATGAAAAAGCGAATAGTGAAATTCATGACAGTGTATCTAAAACAAATAAAAATCTTGAATTATTTAAAGAAAGAATAATTTCTTTTATGAATGAAATAGAGCATAGTGAAAAAGAGGTTGAAATAAAAAATCAAAATGATTATAATGATGTTGAAGAATCGCTTAATCATGAAGAATCTCGTTTAGAAGAATCAAGACAAATATTAAAGAATCTTTATAATGAAACCGAGTCTTTGAATATTACAATACAGACACATTATAAAAAAATGATTTCAGATACAGAATATCTTAAAACTCTTGATTCAATGCGTCCATCCTTCTTGAAGTCTCTTGATGAAATTTCTGCGCATATTCAAGCGGTTAAAAATGTGGTTGACCAAAAACTTATAAAAGATGAATATAAAGATGAAATGCTGAGTCTTCTTACTGGCATTCATTTTGATACACATAATATATCTGGTTATGTTGCTACGGCGTTTATAAATCACTACAACAAATTTAAGAATTCAATCCAAATAGAAGATACAACTTATTTAACTGAAATGAAAAAATTAACTTTATTATCGAACAAATATAAAGAGCAACAAAAACGAATTATAGAACTTGAAAATGAACGGGCTCGACTTGAAAATATTTTAGAAAAATTGAAAAAGACACTATTACTTACAGAAACTCAGAAAAAAGAATTCAATATGATGTTTAATGAAATTATTTCATTATTTAATGGTATCCGGAATAGTTGTAATTAGTTAAAATTTGTAAATTAAAACATTATTTTTAATTTACAAAAAAAACAATTTAACGGCGATTAGTAAGTCCCATCTGTCTGGCTTCATAGTTGGTAAGAGCTCCGGCATCACGAGCTCGAATTTGAGCATCGCGTGATGGATTAGCCAAATATCCAGATGAATTATAAGTATAACCACCATAGGAGTAAGCGGGAGTGGAACCACCGTATGACCAAGTTGATTTCGCAGAAGGAGAAGAACTTGAAGGAGAGAAAGATAGAGAGCAACTAACGTTGGGCTTTGCGCAGGAAATATTCAAAGCGGGCATACGATATAATAGATTTTATTTTTTTAGATTTTACGAATAAATTTTTTTTGGATATTTATTTTCTAAATTTAATTAAATATGGACAGAATATTTAATATAAATTTTTTTCAAAAAAAAAGAAATAATAATGAAAATCGTGAAAATCGTGAAAATCGTGAAAATAAAGAGATTAGAGCAGTTAGAGAAATTGTTGGACCAACAGGAAATACTGGAAAAGATGGTTATACAGGACCGACTGGGCCAGTTGGAAAAACGGGGCCACGAGGCCCCCCCGGAACATATTTTGGAGACACTGGTCCGACCGGTCCAAAAGGAAACACTGGTTTAACTGGAGGGACTGGTCCGACTGGTCCTCAGGGATTTAAGGGTCCAAATGGTTCAACTGGGACAACTGGCGGAATAGGGCCAAGTGGTCCCCAAGGAGGAACAGGGGCAACTGGTTCTACTGGAAAAATTGGAATAATTGGGAATACTGGTCTCCAAGGAAACACCGGCGCAATTGGTAGGAATGGAAGGACTGGTATTAAAGGACCGGTTGGTCCAAATGGAGAGGTTGGAGAAATTGGAGCAACTGGTCGTCGTGGAAATATTGGGGCGACCGGAATAACTGGGCCAACTGGGGTAACAGGTAGAGATGGTCCAACTGGTGCGAATGGAAAAACGGGGCCAACTGGACCTACTGGTGCTACTGGACCTGTTGGTAGAACTGGATTGGGGTTAACTGGACATACTGGCTCATTTGGACCTGATGGAAATCTAGGGCCTACTGGTATAACTGGTCGTAGTGGTAGTCGAGGGGCTACTGGCGCAACTGGACCTACTGGTCCGACTGGGGCGACTGGGCCTACTGGGGCAGGAATAATTGGGTATATAGGAAAGACTGGTCCAACTGGTCCAACTGGCGCAACTGGTCCATATGGTTATGGAGTAATTGGAAATACTGGTATTATTGGAGAAACTGGGGCGATTGGCAGTTATGGAGGAGGGGCAACTGGACCAACTGGAAGAGGAGGTGCTACTGGCGCAACGGGGGCAACTGGTGTGTTTGGTCCAACTGGGGCAACTGGTGCGACCGGACAAACAGGTCCTACTGGAAGTTATGGTAATTATGGAATAACTGGGCGTGATGGGCCAACAGGGGCTACTGGGGCGAGTGGTCCTACTGGTTCTAGTGGAGCTGGAATAACTGGGGCGACTGGCCCTACTGGGGCGACTGGTGCAACTGGGCCACGTGGAGATACTGGTTTATTTGGATATCGCGGAGCGACTGGTATTACCGGAGCTACTGGAACAACTGGAAATACAGGAATGGATGGACCGACTGGTGCTGTTGGGGCGACTGGTGCTACTGGATTAAGAGGGGCAACTGGACGTCGGGGACAGAGTGTTGTTGGGGCCACTGGTCCTACTGGTGCGACTGGACCTACTGGAAGAGTTGGTCCAAATGGGGCTACTGGGCTTATCGGCGCAACCGGTGTTAGTGGTCCAACTGGTCTAATTGGAAGAACTGGTTATCGTGGGAATGGAATAACTGGGGCTTCGGGGACTACTGGGGCGACAGGAGCAACTGGGATTATTGGTAAAATTGGACCTACTGGACGAGATGGACCAACTGGTCCAGATGGGGAAACAGGGGCTACTGGACCTACTGGAATAATTGGGCCTACTGGGGCGACTGGAAGAATGGGTCCAACTGGGGCTACTGGACCAACTGGGGCAACTGGTGTTGAAGGTCCAACAGGTCGAAATGGGAGAACAGGTCCTGATGGATATTTTGGTCGGAGAGGTCCAAGTGGTCCAACTGGTGCAACTGGAAGAGATGGTTATATTGGTTGGAGAGGTAGATATGGAGATAGTGGGCCAGTTGGAATAACAGGAGCTACTGGACCGACTGGTATTCAGGGATACTTATTTAAAACTGTTTCTTCAAATACAATTACGCTATCTGTCGCATTATTAAATACAACGCAAAATTATACGGTTGGTGCAAATTTATCTTATACGGCTGGGCAAGATATTGTATTTGCGGTGGATGCTGTAAATTATTTGAGGGGGAATATAATCTCTTATAATATTTTGTCTGGTGGAATTTCTATTAAAGTATTGGATGTTTCTGGAAATATAACTGCTTCATTGTGGGAAGTAAATACGGATGGTGCGATTGGAATTCAGGGGTCGACTGGTGCAACTGGCCCTACTGGACTAAGAGGTGCTACTGGACATACTGGACCACAAGGACCTACTGGGGCGACTGGACCTACCGGACAAATTGGTAATACTGGACCACAAGGAAATACGGGGGTGATTGGTTCAACTGGGGCGACTGGTTCAATTGGTAATAGTGGTCCAACTGGGGCGATTGGTTCAAGTGGAGATACTGGGGCGATTGGTTCAACTGGACACACTGGAAATATTGGTTTAACTGGACCGACTGGTAGTATTGGGGCAACTGGGATTATTGGAAATACTGGGGCGACTGGGTCAATTGGACCTACTGGACAAATTGGGAATACTGGACAAATAGGTAATACTGGGCCAGTTGGACAATTTGGAGATACTGGGCCAATTGGACTTATTGGTGCAACTGGTTTGATTGGAGAAACAGGAGCGACTGGACCAGATGGAAATACCGGAAATGTTGGAAATACTGGTTCAACTGGACCTACCGGACAACAAGGAAATACTGGGGCAACTGGTAATAATGGAAACACTGGTCCAGAAGGAAACACCGGAAATATTGGAATAACTGGTATAAATGGAGGAATTGGTTCAACTGGGCCTCTTGGACCGGTCGGAGAAACTGGACCTACTGGGCCGACTGGGCCTACCGGACCCACTGGACCTACCGGACATACTGGACTGATTGGAGAAACTGGACCAACTGGTGCAACTGGGGCTACCGGCGCGACTGGGCCAACCGGACCTACCGGCGCGACTGGACCAACTGGGCCAACCGGACCTACTGGACCTACCGGCGCGACTGGGCCTACCGGTGCGACTGGACCTACCGGACCTACCGGTGCGACTGGGCCAACCGGCGCAACTGGACCAACCGGCGCGACTGGACCAACCGGTGCGACTGGGCCAACTGGACCAACCGGTGCGACTGGGCCAACCGGACCTACCGGACCAACCGGACCAACCGGTGCGACTGGCGCAACTGGGCCAACTGGACCTACCGGACCAACCGGTGCGACTGGCGCAACTGGGCCAACCGGACCAACCGGACCAACCGGACCAACCGGCGCAACTGGGCCAACCGGACCTACTGGGATGACGGGGCCCACCGGCGCGACTGGACCAACCGGACCTACTGGGATGACGGGGCCCACCGGCGCGACTGGACCTACCGGACCTACTGGAATGACTGGGCCAACTGGATCGACCGGTCCAACCGGACCAACTGGGCCAACTGGGCCTACCGGAGCGACTGGACCTACCGGACCTACCGGACCAACTGGGTCAACCGGAGCGACTGGACCTACCGGACCTACCGGACCTACCGGTGCGACTGGACCTACTGGACCTACTGGGCCTACTGGGCCTACTGGGCCTACCGGCGCGACTGGACCTACCGGACCTACCGGTCCTACTGGACCTACTGGCGCAACTGGACCTACCGGACCTACCGGTCCTACTGGACCTACTGGCGCAACTGGACCTACCGGACCTACCGGACCTACTGGGCCAACCGGTGCAACTGGACCAACTGGTCCCACCGGACCTACTGGGCCTACCGGCGCAACTGGACCTACGGGTCCCACCGGACCTACCGGTCCTACTGGGCCAACTGGACCTACCGGACCTACTGGTCCTACTGGTCCTACCGGCGCAACTGGGCCAACCGGACCTACTGGGCCTACCGGCGCGACTGGAGCAACTGGTCCCACCGGACCTACCGGACCAACTGGGCCAACTGGCGCAACTGGTCCCACCGGACCTACCGGACCTACTGGACCGACTGGACCCACCGGACCTACCGGACCTACTGGACCGACTGGGCCAACTGGTGCGACGGGACCTACTGGGCCGACTGGGCCTACCGGCGCTACTGGTGCAACTGGACCTACCGGACCTACTGGACCAACTGGAATAACTGGGCCAACTGGACCTACCGGACCTACTGGACCAACTGGAATAACTGGACCTACCGGACCTACCGGTCCTACTGGGATGACGGGACCAACGGGACCGATTGGAGAAACTGGTTCAGTTGGACCTACTGGAACAACTGGGCCTACGGGTCCATATGGAAATACTGGACCAACTGGTCCTACTGGTTCATTTGGTTTATATGGAAATACTGGACCAACTGGACCAACTGGGCCGACTGGACCAACCGGACCAACTGGACCTACTGGAACTAATGGAGACCAAGGTCATAGCGGGTCAACTGGTAATACTGGGCCTTCTGGACCGACTGGACCAACTGGGGCAACTGGTAATACTGGACCTACTGGTCCGACTGGACCAACTGGGCCTACTGGGCCTACCGGACCTACTGGAATTGATGGAATTTATGGAAATCAAGGAAATATTGGTGTAAGTGGTCCAACTGGACCAACTGGGCCTACTGGGCCTACCGGACCAACTGGAATAACTGGATCGACGGGCCCAACTGGACCTACCGGACCTACCGGTCCTACTGGACCTACTGGTCCGACTGGACCTACTGGGCCAACTGGACCTACTGGCCCTACTGGACCAACAGGGCCTACTGGCCCTACTGGACCTACTGGTTTAACTGGGCCTACTGGTCCTACTGGTCCAACAGGGCCAACTGGTGTTTCTGGTCCAACCGGAATGACGGGGCCTAGTGGACCTACTGGGGCAAATGGTCTTACAGGAGCAACTGGTATTGGTGGGACAGGACCAACAGGTTCAGGAACATCAAGTAATTTAGTTGTAGATTTTAGTCAAGATTATTCTACAACGACATTATTAAAAAATCCGGTTATTTATCCTACAAATACAAAGATAAATTCAAATAATATTACCGCTCAATTAGATAGTAGTGTAAGTTCGCAACAAGTATATACATTCGGTAATAGCGTCCCAAATCGATGGGTTTCTGGTGGTTCAGGAACAAATTCAATCGCATATTCTGATAATGGAATTAATTGGATTGGATTAGGAACAACAATTATAACTTCTTCTACATACGGAGTTTCTTGGAATGGAACTATGTGGATTGCTGTTGGTTCTGGAACAAATTCAATCGCATATTCTTATAATGGTATTAATTGGACTGGACTTGGAAATACTATTTTTTCTACATGGGGGGATGATGTTTATTGGAATGGAACAATGTGGATTGCGGTTGGAACAGGAACAAATTCGATTGCTTATTCTTATAATGGAATTAATTGGGTAGGTCTTGGAAATACTATTTTTAGTAATGGAATCTCAATTACTTGGAGCGGAAGCATGTGGGTTGCGGTTGGTTCTGGTTCAAATACAATTGCGTATTCTTATAATGGTCTTACATGGACTGGATTAGGAGCAACTATTTTTACAACTTCAGGAAGTGGAATTGCTTGGAATGGAATAATGTGGGTTGCTGGGGGATACGATACGAATACATTAGCATACTCTTATGATGGAATTAGTTGGATAGGTATTGGAAAAACAATTTTCACAACTTGGGGATTTGAAATTGCTTGGAATGGGACGATATGGGTTGCAGGAGGAAGAGGAACAAATACGATTGCTTATTCATATAATGGAATAATTTGGACTGGAATTGGACAAACAATTTTTTCAAACAGTTGTTATAGTCCTTGTTGGAATGGAACAATGTGGGTTGCAGTTGGAGAAGGAACTGCAAATACGATTGCTTATTCTTATAATGGTATTAATTGGATTGGGTTAGGAACAAGTATATTTTCTTCAAGAGCAGATGGAATCGCGTTCAATAACTATCGGCAGAACACACTTACATTCCCGCGAAGAATGACTATCGCAGTTGGAGAAGGAACAAATTCAATCGCATATTCATACGATAATGGTTTAACATGGACTGGTCTTGGAACGAGCACTTCATTTTTTACGACACAATGTTCTAATTTAATTTGGAATGGAACTATGTGGGTTGCAGTTGGAGACGGAACAAATAGCATTGCTTATTCATATAATGGTATTAATTGGACTGGATTAGGAACTAATACTTTTTCAAGTGCTGGAATCGGAATTTCTTGGAATGGAACTATGTTTGTAGCTGTTGGATCTATAACAAATACAATTGCATATTCATATAATGGAATAGTTTGGACTGGGTTAGGAACAACGATTTTTACTAGTTATGGAAATAATATTTCTTGGAATGGAACTATGTTTGTAGCAGTCGGGTCAGGAACAAATTCAATAGCGTATTCATACAATGGAATTAGTTGGACAGGAATCGGAGCAACTATTTTTTCTAATTTGGGAGCATGTGTCGCTTGGAATGGAACGATGTGGATCGCTGGTGGTAATGGAACAAACTCACTTGCGTATTCTTATAATGGAATCAACTGGAACGGTTTATCTGTTATTTTTAGTGCTACTTATGGTATTGCTTGGAATGGAATAATGTGGGTCGCAGTAGGTGCAGGAAATACTATCGGTTATTCTTATGATGGAATTAATTGGACTGGTCTTGGAACAACTATTTTTACTGGTGCTGGACAAGGAATTGCTTGGAATGGAACATATTGGATTGCTTCTGGATATGGATACAGTGGAGCAGGAAATACAATCGCATATTCATCAAATGGAATTAATTGGACTGGATTAGGTGGAACTATTTTTTCGGTTGAAGGTCGTGGAGTAGCATCAAATTTCAACGCCCCCGCGACGGTTTACATTCAACAACCAACAATCGCTCTCGGAGAAGGAACAAATAGTATTGCTTATTCAACTGATGGAATATTATGGAGTGGATTGGGAACGAATATATTTTCAGGATTTGGACAAGATTGTGTTTGGAATGGTTCAATGTATATAGCAGTTGGACAAGGAACGAATTCAATCGCGTATTCATATGATGGTCTAACATGGACTGGTATTGGATCAACTATTTATACTGGAAATGGAAGAAGTGTTGCTTGGAATGGAACATACTGGGTTTCAGTTGGAACAGGAACAAATACAATCGCATATTCATATAATGGAATTAATTGGACTGGAATTGGAGAAACTATTTTTTCTGGATATGGTAATGGTATTTCTTGGAATGGAACAATATGGGTAGCAGTTGGAGAAGGAATAAATACAATCGCATATTCATCGAATGGAATTTCATGGACAGGATTAGGAGGAACTGTTATTACTAATACTGGATATGATATTGCATATAATGGCAGAAGATTTGTAGCAGTTGGAACAGGAACAAATACAATTGCTTATTCTGATAATGGACTAACTTGGACTGGTATTTCAACAAGCACAAGTATTTTTAGCAATCATGGAGCTGGTATTTCTTGGAATAATGAGCGTTGGGTAGCAGTTGGTTGGGAAGGTTCTTCAATTGCTTATTCAACTGATGGAATTACATGGATAGCGATTTCAACAAGCACAAGTATTTTTAATAGTGGAGGGAATGATATAACATGGGACGGTCGCAGATGGATATGTGTAGGTGAAGGGACTCTAAGTAGAATAGCTGTTTCTTATGACGGAATAACATGGTATGGAGTCTCAACAAGCACAAGTATATTTTCTACCGGTGGATATGGTATTTCATCAAACTACAACGCATCTTCGAGCCAGTTAGTAGTCAGTAATACAAATGGTCCGACTTTATCAAATCGTTTAGAAATTGTAGCGGATTCTTACTACAATCAAGGACCAACTGAGATGACTGTTTCAATCACATCGAACAATTTGTAAATTTTATTTTATTAGAAAAAAATGAACCATTTTTTTCTGATAATTTTATTTTATTAGAAAAAAATGAACCATTTTTTTCTGAATTGATTATATATATGATTAAAATAAATATAAATAATAAAGAAATTGGTCCAACAGGAACAAATGGATTAAGAGGACCAACTGGACATACTGGACCGACTGGTATTACTGGACCAGTAGGTCCCCGTGGTAAATCAACTGGTATAACTGGAAATACCGGACCATCTGGATTTGAAGGTTATTCTGGATTACTTGGAAACACTGGTAAGCGAGGTATAACTGGTATATTTGGAGGAAACACTGGTAATTCTGGACGAACTGGCGCAACTGGAAGAATTGGAAATACTGGAATAAATGGACCAAGTGGAATTAAAGGAAATACTGGACATAGTGGACCGACTGGACAAACTGGACCAACTGGGCCAATTGGAGAAATTGGGCCAAAAGGAGAAACTGGCCCAAAAGGTATTCAAGGAAATACTGGTTATATTGGTGAAATTGGACCTACTGGAATAACTGGATATTTTGGTTCAAGAGGTCGAACTGGAAGAATTGGATTTATTGGAAATGGAATAATTGGACCACAAGGTATAACTGGACCCCGAGGAGCAACTGGGGCGGATGGTTTCGGAAATACTGGGGCAACTGGTCTTGAAGGACACACTGGACCAACTGGCTCGATCGGACAAAATGGACCAACTGGTATAACTGGACCAACTGGCGCAACCGGAGTTCAAGGAGATACTGGAAAAACTGGGCCAAGAGGAAGAGGACCAACTGGTGCAACTGGATATGATGGTAGAACTGGAACAACTGGAAGGGCCGGTCCGACCGGATTTGGACTGACTGGCGCACAAGGTATTGAAGGAAATACTGGTCCAACTGGTCCAAATAAAATAGGGAAAATAGGAAGGACTGGTCAGACTGGTTATATTGGAAATACGGGGGCGACTGGGCCTACTGGGGCAACTGGGGCAACTGGATTGTTCGGACCACAAGGAAATACTGGAAAAACTGGACCGAGAGGCAATACTGGACCGACTGGTGCTTATGGTGGAACCGGTAGAAAAGGACATACTGGACCAAATGATTTAGGGGCGACTGGACAACAAGGAAATACTGGACAATATGGAAGAACTGGTGCAATTGGAAGAACTGGTCCGACTGGAATAACTGGGTTTGAAGGAAATATTGGGAATATGGGAGCGACTGGGGCGACTGGCGCGACCGGTGCGATTGGACCTACTGGATATAATGGACAGCAAGGACTGATTGGAGAAACTGGACCAAATGGGGAAGGTATAACTGGAAGAACAGGAGCAGATGGATTACGAGGTCTAACTGGTTGGAGTGGTTCAACTGGTCTCCTTGGACCGACTGGACGAACCGGAGCGCGTGGATTTAATGGTTCAACAGGTTCAACTGGACCAGATAGATATGGATATACTGGAACTTATGGGGCGACTGGTCTCCGAGGTCGAGGAGGTCCTACTGGCGCAACTGGGGCAACTGGCGCAACTGGAGCAACTGGAATTGAAGGAAATATTGGTCCATCTGGTCCAACAGGGATTAAAGGACATACTGGGCCAACAGGAGCAACTGGGGTTGATGGAAATATTGGGCCAACTGGAATAACGGGACCTACTGGAATAACTGGACCTACTGGAATTCAGGGAAATACTGGGCCGACTGGAAGAACTGGAATCGTCGGTTATAATGGACCAATCGGTCATACTGGACCTACTGGATTAGTTGGACATACCGGAAGAACAGGACCACGAGGAAATACTGGGGCGACCGGTCCTACTGGTATTGTTGGAGACATTTATAAAACAACTTCATCAAATATAATAAACTTATTATCTCTTACGATAGGGACATATGAAACATATACTGTTGGGTCTGGATTATCATATACAGTTGGTCAAGCAATTATTTTTATGAATAATGAGCTTGATTATTTTGAGGGAAAAGTAGATTCATATAATACAATAACTGGTAGTATTCGTATTTATATAACATTTGTTGAGGGGGATATAACATCTAATGTATGGAATGTAAATTTGGATGGAGATACTGGACAAAGTGGAAATACTGGGGCTACTGGACAAAGTGGAAATACTGGACAAACGGGGAATCAAGGAAATACTGGGGCACTGGGAAATACTGGTCCACAAGGAAATACTGGGGCAACTGGAAATACTGGGATTCAAGGACCAAATGGAAATACTGGACTTTCCGGATATCAAGGAAATACTGGAAATAATGGAAATCAGGGAAATACTGGACTTTCCGGATATCAAGGAAATACTGGGGCGAATGGAAATGAAGGAAATACTGGACAACAAGGAAATACCGGTATTCAAGGACTAACTGGAAATACTGGACCACAAGCAAATACTGGACCAAATGGTAATACTGGGCCACAAGGAAATACTGGGCCTACTGGAAATCAAGGAAATACTGGTGCAACTGGAAATAATGGTAATACTGGACTAAATGGAAATACTGGTGCAACTGGAATTAAAGGACCAACTGGTTATATTGGAAACACTGGTCCAACTGGAACAACTGGACTGATGGGAAATACTGGATATACTGGACCGACTGGAAATACTGGGATTAAAGGATATACTGGACCAACTGGCTCAACTGGGTCAACCGGAAGTAATGGAAATACTGGACCCACTGGGACAACCGGAAGTAATGGAAACAACGGAGAAACTGGTCCAATCGGAGCAATTGGAATTCAAGGAATAACTGGTTATATTGGATATACTGGGCCAACTGGACCACAAGGAAACAACGGAAATACTGGACCCACTGGGCCTACTGGACCCAATGGAAGCAATGGACACACTGGACCCACCGGACCTACTGGACCCGCTGGAAGCAATGGACACACTGGACCCACCGGACCTACTGGACCCGCTGGAAGCGATGGACACACTGGACTCACCGGACCCACTGGGCGAGATGGAAATGATGGACATACTGGGCCAACTGGACCAACTGGTCCCGATGGAAGCGATGGACACACTGGACCCACCGGACCCACTGGACCAGATGGAAGCAATGGACACACTGGACCTACTGGACCAACTGGGCCCGATGGAAGCGATGGACACACTGGACCTACTGGACCAACTGGGCCAGATGGAAGCAATGGGCATACTGGACCAACCGGACCCACTGGACCCGCTGGAAGCGATGGACACACTGGACCAACCGGACCAACCGGACCAGATGGAAGCAATGGGCACACTGGGCCAACTGGACCGACTGGACCAGCTGGAAGCGATGGACACACTGGACCCACAGGACCAACTGGACCCGATGGAAGCGATGGACACACTGGTCCCACTGGACCCACAGGGCCAGATGGAAGCAATGGGCATACTGGTCCCACTGGGCCGACAGGGCCAGATGGAAGCGATGGACATACTGGGCCAACTGGACCAACTGGGCCAGATGGAAGCGATGGACATACTGGACCAACTGGACCAACTGGTCCCGATGGAAGCAATGGACACACTGGACCAACCGGACCTACTGGACCCGCTGGAAGCGATGGACACACCGGACCCACCGGACCAACTGGGCCAGATGGAAGCGATGGACATACTGGGCCCACTGGACCAACTGGACCAGATGGAAGCGATGGACATACTGGGCCAACTGGACCAACTGGACCTGATGGAAGCAATGGACACACTGGGCCAACTGGACCAACTGGGCCAGATGGAAGCGATGGACACACTGGTCCTACCGGACCCACAGGGCCAGATGGAAGCAATGGACATACTGGACCT
>JACCED011010549.1_pt1 | contig 13210 bp, 9 predicted proteins | sample 7455021 | NCBI WGS metagenome assembly JACCED01 (sample SAMN15323456, study PRJNA562643) | freshwater metagenome | isolation source: river surface water | place: USA:Blue River Watershed | collected 2017-08-19 | reverse complement strand
GGGCATTGGCTTGCGCTTCGGCGTGCGCACCACCGGTTGCTCGGGCATGGCGTACAAGCTCGAGTATGTCGATGAAGCGTCGAACGACGACGAAGTGTTCGAGTCGCACGGCATCAAGGTTTTCGTCGACCCGAAAAGCCTGCCCTACATCGACGGCACCGAGCTCGACTTCGCGCGCGAAGGACTGAACGAAGGCTTCAGGTTCAGCAATCCGAACGTGAAGGACGAATGCGGCTGCGGCGAGAGCTTCCGCATCTGACGCCGCGCGCTGCCGTCTGACGAGCCTGTTGCTGGACGACAGGCTTTTGTTTTTAAAGAACGATGGAAAACCATTTCGCGCTGTTCCAGTTGCCCCAGACGTTCGCGATCGATGCCGCGCAGCTTGACGCGGCCTACCGCGAACTGCAGGCCCGCGTGCATCCGGACCGCTTCGTCGCCGCCACCGATGCCGAGAAGCGGGTGGCGATGCAGTGGGCGACGCGCGCGAACGAGGCCTACCAGACGCTGAAGAACCCGCTGAAGCGCGCCGGTTACCTGTGCGAGCTGAACGGCGTGGATCTCGGCATCGAATCGAACACCGCGATGCCGGCGGCTTTCCTGATGCAGCAGATGGAGTGGCGCGAGGCGCTCGAAGACGCGCGCCACGCAAAAGATTTTGCCGCACTGGAGACGCTGGACGCCGACCTGCGTGCCGAGCGCCGCCGCCAGATCGACGAGATCGGCGCGCTGCTCGACGGCGGCCGCCATGACGAGGCCGGCGGCCGCGTGCGGCAGCTGATGTTCGTGGAAAAATTCGGCGAGGAAATCGAGCGCGCCTTCGAGGCGCTCGAAGCATAAGACAGAACACAAGCCCATGGCCCTGCTGCAGATTTCAGAACCCGGGATGTCGACTGCGCCGCACCAGCACCGGCTGGCGGTGGGTATCGACCTCGGCACCACCAATTCGCTGGTCGCGACGGTCCGTCACGGCATTCCCGAAGTGCTCGACGACGGCGAAGGCCGTTTGCTGCTGCCGTCCGTGGTGCGCTACCTGCCGAACGGCCACGCCAACATTGGCTATCGCGCGCAGGCGGCGCAGACCACCGACCCGAAGAACACCATCATTTCGGTCAAGCGCTTCATGGGGCGCGGGCTGAAGGACATCGCGTACGCGGAAAACCTGCCGTACGACTTCGTCGATGCGCCCGGCATGGTGCAGCTGAAGACCGTCGCCGGCGTGAAGAGCCCGGTCGAAGTGTCGGCCGAGATCCTGGCCACGCTGCGCCAGCGCGCCGAAGACGCGCTCGGCGATGAGCTGGTCGGCGCGGTGATCACCGTGCCCGCCTATTTCGACGACGCGCAGCGGCAGGCCACCAAGGACGCGGCCAAGCTCGCCGGCCTGAACGTGCTGCGCCTGCTGAACGAGCCGACCGCAGCTGCGATCGCCTACGGGCTCGATCACGGCTCCGAGGGCATCTACGCGGTGTACGACCTCGGCGGCGGCACGTTCGACGTGTCGATCCTGAAGCTGTCGAAAGGCGTGTTCGAGGTGCTGGCCACCGGCGGCGATTCCGCGCTCGGCGGCGACGATTTCGACCACCGCCTGTTCTGCTGGATCATCGAGCAGGCCAATCTTGCGCCGCTGTCCGACGAGGACACCCGCATCCTGATGGTCAAGGCGCGCGAGGCGAAGGAGCTGCTGTCCGCGCATGCCGAAGTGCAGATCGACGCGACGCTGAACTCCGGCGAGCTCGTCAGCCTCTCCATCACGGCGGCCGAATTCTCCAACATCACGCAAACGCTGGTCGCCAAGACGCTGACGCCGTGCCGCAAGGCGGTGCGCGACGCGGGTCTTGCGATCGACGACGTCGACGGCGTCGTGCTGGTCGGCGGCGCAACGCGCATGCCGCATGTGCGCAAGGCCGTCGCCGATTATTTCCAGACCACGCCGCTGGCCAACATCGACCCGGACAAGGTGGTCGCGCTGGGCGCGGCCGTGCAGGCGAACCTGCTGGCGGGCAACCGCGCATCCGGCGACGACTGGCTGCTGCTTGACGTGATCCCGCTGTCGCTCGGCATCGAGACGATGGGCGGGCTGGTCGAGAAAGTCATACCGCGCAACTCCACCATCCCTTGCGCGCGCGCGCAGGAATTCACCACCTTCAAGGATGGCCAGACCGCGATGGCGATCCATGTGGTGCAGGGCGAACGCGAGCTGGTGGCGGACTGCCGCTCGCTGGCGCGTTTCGAGCTGCGCGGCATTCCGCCGATGGCCGCCGGTGCGGCGCGCATCCGCGTGACCTATCAGGTGGATGCCGACGGCCTGTTGTCGGTATCGGCGCGCGAGATGCATTCCGGCGTCGAGGCGTCGATCGAGGTCAAGCCCTCGTACGGGTTGGGCGACGACGATATTGCGCGCATGCTGCAGGAATCCTTCTCGTCGGCCGACGAAGACATGAAGCAGCGCGCGCTGCGCGAAGAACAGGTCGAGGCCGAGCGCATCGTGCTGGCCACGCAGGCGGCGCTGGAACAGGATCCGGATCTGCTGAACGCCGAGGAGCGTGCCGCGATCGATGCACTGATCGATGCCGTGCGTGAGGCTGCGCGCGGTACCGACCATCAGAAAATCAAGCAGGCGGTCGATGCACTGGCCGCCGGCACCGGCGAATTCGCCGCGCGCCGCATGGACCGCAGCGTGCGCGCCGCGCTCACCGGCAAGAAGCTGGACGAAGTGGCCTGACCCTAACGGTCGGCTGAAAACGCATTCGAAACAAGGACAGAACGTGCCCCAGATCGTCGTACTCCCCCATGAAACCCTGTGTCCCGATGGCGCCGTGCTCGAGGTGCCCAAGGGCAAGTCGGTGTGCGAAGCCTTGCTGGAACATGACATCGAGATCGAACATGCGTGCGAGATGTCGTGTGCGTGCACGACCTGCCATGTGGTGGTCCGCGAGGGCTATGGCTCGATGAAGGACCCGGAAGAGCGCGAGGAAGACCTGCTCGACATGGCCTGGGGTCTCGAGGCAACGTCGCGCCTGTCGTGCCAGGCCGTCGTCGGCGACGAGGATCTCGTGATCGAGATCCCGAAATACACGATCAACCACGCGCGCGAAAATCACTGATCCCGGGAGGCGCCATGAAGTGGACCGACACGATACGCATCGCCGAGGCGCTGTACGACAAGCATCCTGACATCGACCCGCTGACGGTGCGCTTCACCGACCTGCACAACTGGGTGCTGGAGCTCGAGGGCTTCGACGACGACCCGAAGCACTCGGGCGAGAAGATCCTCGAGGCGATACAGATGGCGTGGATCGAGGAAGCGCAGTAGGACTTTTGTAAAGCCGGCATCGGGTGATCCCGCCCGATGCCGTTGTTGAACGGGTCTGGGCTTGCCGGCCATTTCAAAGCATGAGCCGGCCGGCCAGACCCGCTGAACGCGCGTAACGCGGCGGTCAGCGCGCCGCCAGCGTACCGTCCACCACCTTCACCCGGTCACCCGGTTTCCATGCCGGTGCGGCCTCATAGCGGAAGGCGCGGCGGGCACCATCTTCGAACTGCACGTCGACCTCATAAGCCACCGCCTTGCGCGTGCGCTTCTCGATTTCATTGCCGGCATAGCCGCCGCCGACCGCGCCCGCCACCGTGGCGAGCGTCTTGCCGGTACCGCCGCCGACCTGATTGCCCAACAGCCCGCCGACCACTGCGCCGGCGACGACACCGACGCCACTGGGCTTGGCTTCGACCTCAACAGTGCGTACGCCAAGCACCTTGCCGCAGGACGCACACACCGGTGCGGCCTGGCTGACCGGCGGCATCGGCTGCGCGGCCTGTGGCGGCGCGCCGGCCTGGTTGGGGTAGGGCGCCGGAGCCGGTGCATGGCGGCCTTGCGGTGCGGGCGCCTGGGCGGAACGGTGCGCCGGCGCGGGCGCCTTTCCAGCCTTCGCGGCCGTGTCCGCTGCCGGTTCGCCGGCCTTGTCGACCGGTTGGATCACCGCTGCCTCCGGGGCCTTCTCATCATCGCCGTGTGAGCCGGGCAGCCAGTCCAGTATCGCCGCCGTGCCGACCAGGCTGACGATGATGACGGTACCGGCGGCCACGGCAACCAGCGGATGGATTTTCATTGGATGTGTGCTCATCTTGTTCTCCCTGAGGGTCCTGAAAAAGTGTCCGACCGTGACAGCAGTCATTGGTTTCGGGAAAGCGCTTTTCTTTCCGTTTTCTTATCAGCGCCGGACACTGGGCGTGCCGCGCATGACCATCGCCAATGATGAGCTGAATCTGACGAAAATGTAGCCAGTAACGCAACTTCTTACAAATTCCATCATGAAGTTGCGCGAAGGAAATGAGACGGCGTTGTCTCGTGCCGCGAACCCGCGCGCGCCAGATTCATGAGAGCTGCACGCGAGCGAAAAAAAACCCTTGCCGGCAAGGGCAAGGGTTTCTTCGACCAGCGGCCTGCAGGTGCCGGATCAGTCTTCGCGGCGCAGGTGCGGGAACAGGATCACGTCGCGGATGTTCGGCGAATCCGTGACCAGCATCATCAGGCGGTCGATGCCGATGCCGCAGCCGCCGGTCGGCGGCAGGCCGTATTCGAGCGCGCGGATGTAGTCGGCGTCGTAATACATCGCCTCGTCGTCGCCCGCCTGCTTCGCGGCCACCTGCGCATGGAAGCGCGCAGCCTGGTCTTCGGCGTCGTTCAGCTCGGAGAAGCCGTTGGCGATCTCGCGCCCGGTGATGAACAGCTCGAAGCGCTCGGTGATGCCCGGCACCGTGTCCGATGCGCGTGCCAGCGGCGACACTTCGACCGGATAGTCGATGATGTAGGTCGGTTCCCACAGCTGCGACTCAGCGGTCTCCTCGAACAGCGACAGTTGCAGCGCGCCGATGCCCGAGATCACATGCGGCTCGACGCCGAACTTCTTCAGCTCGGCCTTCAGGAAGGCCTCGTCATGCAGCTGCTCGTTCGTGTAGTGCGGCGCGAACTTGTTGATCGCCTGCACGATCGTCATCCGGTGGAAGGGCTTCGACAGGTCCAGCTCGCGGCCCTGGTAGGTCAGCTGCGCGGTGCCGTGCGCATCGATCGCCGCCTGGCGGATCAGCGCTTCGGTGAAGTCCATCAGCCACTTGTAATCGACGTAGGCGGCGTAGAACTCCATCATCGTGAACTCGGGATTGTGTCGCGGCGACACGCCCTCGTTGCGGAAGTTGCGGTTCACCTCGAACACGCGATCGAAGCCACCGACCACCAGCCGCTTCAGGTACAGCTCCGGCGCGATGCGCAGGAACATTTCCATGTCGAGCGCATTGTGGTGGGTGATGAAGGGCTTGGCCGCCGCGCCGCCGGGGATCACGTGCAGCATCGGCGTCTCGACTTCCATGAAGCCTTCCTTGTCCATGAAGCGGCGGATCGACGACAGGGCCGACGTGCGCGCCTTGAACGTGCGGCGCGTGTCCTCGCTCATGATCAGGTCGACATAGCGCTGGCGGTACTTGGTCTCCTGGTCGGCCAGGCCGTGGAACTTGTCCGGCAGCGGACGCAGCGACTTGGTCAGCAGGCGCAGCTTGGTGACCTTCACGGTCAGCTCGCCAGTCTTGGTCTTGAACAGCGTGCCTTCGGCGCCGAGGATGTCGCCGATGTCCCAGTGCTTGAATGCGGTGTGGACCTCTTCACCGACGCCGTCGTTCGAAATGTACAGCTGGATGCGGCCGTCGGCGCGCGCGCCGGAGGCATCCTGCAGCGTCGCGAACGACGCCTTGCCCATCACGCGCTTGAGCATCATGCGGCCGGCGACGACCACGGCGACGTTCTGCGCCTCGAGCGCTTCGCGCTCGGCGTCATCGTGCTGCGCGTGCAGCTCGGCGGCCTTCTGCTGCGGGCGGAAATCGTTCGGGAACGCGACGCCTTGCTCGCGGAGGGCGGCGAGTTTCGCACGGCGTTCCGCGATGATCGAGTTCTCGTCCTGCGTTTCCTGCTGCACGCCTTCGTATTTGTCAGTCATCATCGTTATCTTCCTGAGGCCAGTGATGCTGCCGGCAAGGGCGGGCAGGACACTGGATCCCGGCCTGCGCCGGGATGACGTTTTACAAGCCAACAGCCTTTGCCGGCGTCATCCCGGCGCAGGCCGGAATCCCGTGGCTTTCGTTGGCAGCTACAGATGTTGTCGTGCACGTCGCGGCCGGGCCGCGACGTGCTGTTTACACGCCCTGTTTCAGCGACGCGGCGATGAAATCGTCGATGTCGCCGTCGAGCACCGCCTTGGTGTTGCCGGTTTCGAAGTTCGTGCGCAGATCCTTGATGCGGGACTGGTCGAGCACGTATGAGCGGATCTGGTGACCCCAGCCGATGTCGGTCTTCGCGTCTTCCAGCTTCTGCTGCTCGCTCATGCGCTTGCGCAGTTCGAGCTCGTACAGCCGCGACTTCAGCATCGCCCACGCCTCGGCGCGGTTGCGGTGCTGCGAGCGGTCGTTCTGGCACTGCACCACGATGCCGCTGGGCAGGTGGGTCAGGCGCACCGCGGAATCGGTCTTGTTGATGTGCTGGCCGCCCGCGCCGCATGCGCGGTAGGCGTCGACGCGCACGTCGGCCGGGTTGACGTCGATCTCGATCGCGTCGTCAACTTCCGGGTAGACGAACAGGCTGGAGAACGAAGTATGGCGGCCGCCGGCCGAGTCGAACGGCGACTTGCGCACGAGGCGGTGCACGCCGGTCTCGGTGCGCAGGAAACCATACGCATAGTCGCCCTCGACCTTGATGGTCGCGGTCTTGAGTCCGGCGACTTCGCCGTCGGACTGTTCGAGGATCTCGGTCTTGAAGCCCTTGCGCTCGCAATAGCGCAGGTACTGGCGCAGCAGCATCGATGCCCAGTCTTGCGCCTCGGTGCCGCCGGCGCCGGCCTGAATGTCGATGAAGCAGTTGTTCTTGTCGAGCGGATTCGCGAACATCCGCCGGAATTCCATGCCTTCGACCTGCTTCTGCAGATCGGCCGCATCGGATTCGACGGCGACGAGGGTGTCGTCGTCATTTTCCTCGCGTGCCATCTCGACCAGGTCGGTGGCGTCCTGCAGGCCGTTGCGGATGTTCGTCAGCGATTCGACGACCGCTTCGAGCGATTTCTTTTCGCGGCCGAGGTCCTGCGCGCGCTTGGGATCTTCCCAGACGGCGGGGTCTTCGAGCTCGCCGTTGACTTGTTCGAGTTTCTCCGACTTCAGATCGAAGTCAAAGATACCTCCGAAGATCTTGCTCGCGCGCGGTCAGGTCGGCGAGCAGGGAGGTGAGGGCATTCAGGCGTTCGGCTTCCATGGTTCTCTGGCTTCCTGCAAAAGCCTGAGATTATACCGGACGCAGCAGGCCCGAAGGCGGGCCAGCCGCTAGCTCGGCACGCCGGCCGAGCGGCCGCGGAATTCGCTGCCGATAAACTCCGAATCCTCGATGTCCGGCACGAAGCTGTTGTACAGCTCGGCCCAGTAGCCGAGCTTGCTGCCTTCCGCGCCGGTGTTGTGGCGCTGCGTGACGGTACGGCTGCGATCCTGGAACACGAAAGCCTGCAGCTGCAGCTTGTCCAGATCGGTGCGGCCCACATAAGGCGGCGCCGTGCCAGTCGACTCGACGGCGCCGTCAGCGCCGATCGCCAGGCCATGGCCGGCGTCGCGGTATTCGCTCTGGAAAGACAGCACCTTGACCTCGAGATCAAGTTGCGCGGTACGATCCTTGCCGCTCTTGCAATTGAACGCCGTGCCGCCGGACATCAGGAAGGACAGCCGGGCAATTCGCGCGGCAAACTTGTAGGGCTGCTCACCGGCGTGCCGGTAATCCCCGCTGATCCACATGCCGGCCAGTTGCCCGCCCAGTGCTTCGAGCTCGCGCAGCTGCCGGCGGATACGGTCGGCCTCGACCCGGGCCGCCAGCTTTTCATCGGTGGTGGCGCCCGAGGCACTGCCGGCGCGGGCATTTTGTGCGTTCAGTTCTGCCAGCAATTCTTTCATCGTCTCGCCCAGCCGCCCGCCGAATTTACCCTCGACCACGGCGGACGGCGACCCGATCAGGGAGGTGAGCGCGCGGCGGTTCTCGTCTTCCACCTGGTTCCAGCCGCTCGTCAGCGATCGCCCGAGCGGGCCCCAGTTGCTGCTTTGTGCCAGCCGGTTCACGCCGGCGGAGAATGAAATGACCGTCGCCTTGACGATCTGCCGGTCGATCTCGAACTGGCCCTTGTCCAGCGCCTCCTGCAAGTCCTGCCAGGCCTGTGCTTCAACGCGCCGCATGCCGAGCTCGTCATGCTTCCTGTACCGCGAAGGGAAAATTTTGGCGAGGAAATTGCGGAACCGGTCCGGCGTGATCAGCGAAATTGACGTGAAGTTGACCGGCTTGCCTTCCTGTATGCGCTTGAGCATCGCCGGATTGCCGAGCACTTCCGACAGGAAAACTTCGCGTGCGCGGTTCAGCGCGGCCTTGCGTCGCAACAGCGCGCAGAACGCTTCATCATGCCGGGCCCGGTCGATGAATTGGGCTTCGTCGAGGCCGGCGGTGGCGTCATTCCACAACTGGTCGAACGACGTCTCGTTGTACGGCGGCGGGTTGTCGTTAGCCTGCTGGATATGATCAGAGTCGTCGATCGTGCAGATTTGCGTGGCCCGGCGGACGGGCGGATCGGGTTGCAGGTCGGTGTACAACTTGTGCAGCACCTTCTCCGGCTTGGACTGCAGCGTGTCCGGATACAGCCCATAGGCCGACAAGGTGCCGTGGCGGGTCGCGCTGAACAGGGGTTTGCCGTCGGCCGACATCTCGGTGCGCGCGACGTTGACCCCGTGCGCGCATTCCAGCGTTGAATGCGAATTGCGGCCCGTGATGATGACTTTGTCCGGGTCGTCGGGATACCGCGGGTCCTGCTGTCGGTATTCCTGCAGGCGGGCACGGGTGATTGCCGAAGTCGTGCGCATGACCGTCAGCTTGTCGTCCCCGAAAATATGCCCGACCGGCGTGGTCACTGTGCTGACCTTCGCCATGCTGACGACGCCGGCTGCGCCGTCGGAACGCGCGGGCGACGAGCTCACCGGTACCAGCACCTCACTCTCGATGACGGACCAGTCGCGCTGCTCGTTGAGTACCCGCGATTTGCCGAGGACGATCAGCTGCTTGCCGGTGCGCTGGTCCGCGCCCGGGTGCGCGTGCAGGAAGGCGTCGATCACCGCCGCCATCAGGTCGGCTTCCGGCTCCCTGTCATTCAGGGTGATCGTCTTGAACGCGGTCTTTTCCCCTTCGGCCAGCCGGCGGCGAAGCTCGGGGTGTGCGCCTTCGGCATCGGTGATCTCGTTCCGGGCGGACGGGCTGGCTGCGCGCCGCGCCAGATCAAACAGCGCGTCGCGGCGCACTTCGAGCCGCCGAATGAAGGACTGGGCGAGATCGTCGAATGCCTCGCGGCGCTCGTCGCCGCGGCCCTTGGCCGCAGCGGGCACGTCGTCCAGCACCGACTGAAAGAACCTGAGCGCGGCGTCGACATACACCAGCCGTTCGTCCAGCCGACTCCTGACTGAATGCGGGCTCTGGTAAGTCTCGGCCTTCAGGCGGATCTCCTTCAGCTCGTTCAGCTTCAGGCGCAGTTCGGTCGCGCTGCTTTTCCACGGCTCGGTCGCGCCCTGTCCGGCAAGGTCGTCCAGCACGGTTTCCAGCTCGCTGATGGCCGAGGCGATCCTCGCCTTGTTGGTGTCGCTGGGAATGACGCCGACCTGCATCGCTTCGTGCGCGCTGTCGATCGCGTGCAGCACCTCATTGGTCAGATCGGTGTCGTCGCCATCGTCGCTCGAGTCGCGGGTGTGCTGCCGGAGCGCGTCAATCAGCTGCCGCCGCTGTTCGAGTTCAGCGCGCACGTTGTCGAGCGCCTGTTCGGGCTTCCTCGGCACGGATTGCATGGCTTCGGCCTTCTTGCAGACCTGCTCCATGGCCTCGAGCAGTTCCTGAACTTCCGGCTGCTCTTTCAGCGCTGCCGGCACGTTCAGGATCTGCTGTCGATAGGCTTCAACGCTCGGGGCAGCCTTGGCCGCGATGTCGATCAGGCTGCGTTCTTCGTCTTCATCATCATCGTCTTCGACGCCCGACCCGGCATCATCAGGTGAATCCACGGCTTTCAACGGGCGGTATTTCCCTTCAGTCAGGGCAAGCTCGAGGCCGTCGCCGATGGCCTGCAGGTCGTCTTCCTCGTTGTTGTCGGGCTTCTGCTTTTCACGGCTGGATTCAACCAGTGACGACGACTCGGAAGCGCCGTCGGGCGACTTGTTACGGGGGCCGCTGGTTCGAAGACTCATCTGGGAAGCTCCGCAATCGGGTCAGCCGGCGGCTGCCGAGGCTGCGTCGCGCGTGCGCAGCTCGCGTTACCGGCGGAAGTGGTTCGCAGGAGTTGAGTGGCCGGCCGGAGGAAACATTGCCGGCGGACAGGCTGCGTGCTGCATCATTCGTGCATCATCCCGCGTGGTGGTGATGCAACGCCGGCCGGAGGGCAGGGGAATCAGGCGGGCTCGCCGTATTCGAGCATCAGCTGCACCGAGGTCTTGCCGTTGAATTCGTTCGCGTCCAGCCGGTAGGCTGCGCGTATCCGGTCCGGCAGGCCGTCGGCGTGGTTGAACCAGATCGCATCAAAGCGCCGGCCATCCTTTTCCAGTTGCAGCTTCAGGTGGCGCTCTTTCAATACGCGCTGGTTGAGCACGCGGAATTCGTCGCAGAACAGCGGCGGTGCGAAGCCCTGTCCCCAGACCTGCGTGTCGAGCAGCGCGATGAAATCGAGACTGAAGTACTCCGGTTCGAGCGAACCGTCGGTCTCCAGCACATGCTCGAGCTCGGCCGGCGTCAGCCATTCGCGCCCGACTTGCTCGAACGCCTGCGCAAACGCGTCGAAATCCGCTTCGCGCAGCGACAGGCCGGCCGCCATCGCGTGGCCGCCGAACTTGTCGATCAGCTGCGGATGCCGCTTGTACACGAGGTCGAGCGCGTCACGCAGGTGGAAGCCCGGGATCGAGCGGCCCGAGCCCTTGATCATGCCGTCGCCGGCCGGTGCGAACGTGATCGTCGGCCGGTAGAACTTTTCCTTCAGCCGTGACGCGACGATGCCGATCACGCCCTGGTGCCAGTCAGGATTGAACAGCGTCAGCGTCGCGTTGTCGCGCGGATCGACATGCTCCAGCGACGCCAGCGCCGCCTCCTGCATGCCGGCCTCGATTTCGCGCCGTTCGCGGTTGATCGTATCGAGCTGCCGCGCGATGTCCCACGCGCGGGTGCTGTCGTCGGTCAGCAGGCATTCGATGCCGAGCGACATGTCGGCCAGCCGTCCGGCCGCATTCAGCCGCGGGCCGGCGGCAAAGCCGAGGTCGAACGGCGTCGCGCGCCGTGCATCGCGTGCCGCCACCGAAAACAGCGCGGCCACGCCGGGATGCGCACGGCCGGCACGGATGCGCTTGAGGCCCTGCGCGACCAGCACGCGGTTGTTCGCATCGAGCTTCACCACGTCGGCCACGGTGCCGAGGGCGACGAGGTCGAGCAGGTGGTCAAGGCGCGGCTGCGTGTCGGCATCGAAACGGCCGCGCCGGCGCAGTTCGGCGCGCAGCGCCAGCAGCGTGTAGAACATCACGCCGACACCGGCGAGGTTCTTGCTCGGGAAGCCGCAGCCCGGCTGGTTCGGGTTGACGATCACGGCCGCGTCCGGCAATTCGGCCGCGGGCAGGTGATGGTCGGTGACAACCACCGGAATGCCGCGCCGGTTCGCCTCGGCCACGCCGGCGATGCTGGCGATGCCGTTGTCGACGGTAATGATCACGTCCGGCGATTTCTCGCGCGCGGTCAGTTCGACGATCTCCGGCGTCAGACCGTAACCGTATTCGAAACGGTTCGGCACGATGTAGTCGACCGTGGCGCCGAGCGCGCGCAGCCCGCGGATGGCGACCGCGCAGGCGGTTGCGCCGTCGCAGTCATAGTCGGCCACGATCACCAGTCGCTTGCCGGCGTCGATCGCGTCGGCCAGGAAGGCAGCAGCGCGGTCGACATGGGTCAGGTCGTCCGGGCGGATCAGCGCATCCAGCCCGGTCGACAGCTCCTTCGGTTCACGCAGCCCGCGCGCGGCCATCAGCCGCGCCATGACCGGATGCAGGCCCTGCTGCGCAAGGAGTTCGGCTTGGCGGATCGAGTAGGAGCGCGTGGCGAGGCGGGTCATCGGTGCGGCGGTGTGAGATTCAGTGAGGAAAAATCAATCGACGAGGCGGGACAGCGACGGCGGACGCCAGAATTTTCTCATGCCGGCGCGGCCCAGCTGCCATTCGCGCACGCGCTGCGCATCGGTCAGCTGCAGGCTCACGCGCGCAATGGCGCCGGATTTCAGGTCGGCCAGCAGCGGCGCAGCGTGCCGGGCGTCGATCTCCCGCATCGCCGCCAGCCAGCTGCCCCAGTCGCCGGCCAGCGCACTGGCCGTCAGTGCATCGTCGATGCGTAGCGTGCCGGCGGACGGCAGGCCGGTCAGAAGATCGGCATACATGGCGGCAGCCGCGTCTTGTGCTGTCGCGCCACCCCACAGCCACAGCGCATTCACGCGGCGTTGCCCGTGCATTTCGCGCTGCTCGTTCAGCGGGTGCATGTGCCACAGCATCTGCACTTCATTGTGCAGCCGCCGCCAGCTGCGCTCGTGCGTGCCGCGCGGCAGCCAGACGTCGACGTTGTGTCCCGCCGCCGCATCCGGCGTGCAGGTGCGCAGCCCGGCCCAGTCGTCGGCGCGCAGGAACCAGTACCGCGCGTTGCCGTAGCGGACTTCATGCCCGAGCTCGTCGAACAGCGGTTTGGCGGCGTCGAACAGTGCGCGCGCGGCTGCCTCGTCGAGGTCGAGCTGGCGCGTGTCGGTCAGCACCAGATGGTCGCGCGCGACGTGGAAATGCGCCGGCAGCATCACGAACCAGCAGCCTTCGGCCGCGTCCAGCCCGAGCCTTTGCATCAGCGCATGGGCGACCGGCGGACTGTTGTCCGCCGTGGTGCCGGCCAGCAGCGCTTCATGCGGCAGCGCGGCGGCAAACGGGTCGCTGTCACGCTGCAGCCCCCGCTGCGCGCGCGCCAGCAGCAGCGCCAGCGCCGGCGCATCGAGTGCGGCCAGCAGGTCTTTCGCGTGTTCGGCAGGAGGCAGGGCGAAGGGCAGGAGCAGGGTGACGTGGTGCATGGGGTGGCATTTTAGGCGATTGACGGAGGTTGCCTCGGTTGCCGACGAAT
>JACCED010657639.1_pt1 | contig 13212 bp, 15 predicted proteins | sample 7455021 | NCBI WGS metagenome assembly JACCED01 (sample SAMN15323456, study PRJNA562643) | freshwater metagenome | isolation source: river surface water | place: USA:Blue River Watershed | collected 2017-08-19 | reverse complement strand
TCCTTTTGACCCCATGGTGCCCAACGCCACCACCATCAAAGCCATGCGCGATGCCCGGCGTGGCAAAACAACCCGGCATCAAAGTCTGGATGCCCTCATGGCTGACTTGAATGCGGGCGATTGAGCGAACAGGTCAGTTCAAGCGCGACTACAAACGAGAAGCCAAGGGTCAGCACCGGTTGGTGCTCGATGCCGATACCTTGCAATTGGTGCGTATCGGGTCGCACAGTGAACTGGGTTTGTAACTCGACTTCCGCACCACCAGCCGCTACGCCCACCTGAGCCGCGAACGCCTGTTCGAAGCCGTCGAGTCGGTGCCGGTGCTTTGAGGGGGACCTGTGTTGGAATGCGGCATCTCGAATTGAGATAAACTGACAAAATGAAAATCATCAGCAACAGTGCACTGAGGGCATTTTCCGTCGTGCACCCTCAAGCCGATGCGCCCCTAAAAGGGTGGAGGCGGGTGATGGAGAAGAACCGGTTTGCAAATTGGAGCGACCTCAAAGCATCGTTCAACTCTGTGGACCGCGTCGGCGATCTGGTGGTGTTTGATATTGGCGGCAATAAGTACCGGCTAATTGCCTACATTCGATTCGAGAAGCAAATCGTGTACATCAAGGCGGTGTTAACACACCAAGAATATGACAAAGGAGCATGGAAGCCATGAACGCAATCATCGACATGCAAAAACTTCTTCCAGCTTGGGAACAGTTTCGTGCCGCCACAGACATTTCCACAATTCGAGATGAGGGGCATTACGCTCGGATGACACAGATGCTCGAGAGCCTTTTAGATGAGGCTGGGGGCGATGAAAATCATCCCGTCATGGGGCTTGTGGACATCGTTGGCGACCTCATTGAAGACTACGAGGCAGAGCAACACCAGCTTCCAGAAGTCAGTGGCATTGATGCACTGAAATTTCTGATGGCACAACATGGCCTAAAGCAAGGCGATCTGAAAGAGATTGGGAGTCAAGGCGTGGTTTCAGAAATTTTGACTGGCAAGCGTGAACTCAACGTCAGGCAAGTGCGTGCCCTTAGCCAGCGTTTCGGGGTCTCCACCGCAACCTTTTTGTGACTGCTACCCACCTGAGCCGCGAACGCCTGGATTTTTTGTTGCCTGTAACGCTTTGAAGATGTTTTGCGGCGTTGGCGGCGCTGCTCAAGCCACGTGCAGCTGCTGGATGGACTCAAGCCAGCGTGGCGACCAGCTCAATCTTGGGCGCAATGGAGCGCACGATTTTCTGGATGCCATGACCAGGATTGGCTTGACGGTTGCACACCAGTAAGCCAAGTTCTTCCAACTTACCAATATCTCGTGTGATGGCAGTACGGTCACGATGGAGCAGCTCAACCAACTGATTGATGGTTTTAGGTTCTGTCATCACTTCACGCATGAGGTTGCGCCGTGTTTCGCTCAACACGGCGAACATTTCTGCGGGATCTTCAAAAGAAAAAGTCATGGCTTTTTTCACCACTTCAGCGCGGTCTGCTGTTCGTGCAGCGGCTTTGGCTCTGACAAAAAAGCCTTTGGTATCACCAGTTCGAATGACAACTTTGCTCATGACTTCTTTCCCTTTGCTTGGAGTGCTTTTGCAATCTGCGACCACTCGGTTTCAAATAAATCTACGGTGTGCTCAAAACTCACAAAATCAAATGGCTCAATCGTTCCCATATGGTGCCTGTGGTGGTAGTTGTGAGCATTGTCGAACCCCAGCACTCTGCCGTTATCGACTTGGCACACAGCATGATTGATATACGCAATGTTGTATCGAGTCACAACTGTTGCGCCATTTTTCACAAAGCCCCACACCTCATATCGCAGTAAGCCACCACCTGACTTTTCCTTTATGGCGTGCCGTTCACTTTGAAGCAGGATTTCTTGAGGTGCTTTGGGCATGGTGGATTCACAGGTGTTGCAGACGTTAGCACATCTGCATGTTCGGCGTCAACTTTCCACATGTAAGCGGGGGCTGTCCAGCAGCAAGGCAAAACCGAGCCCCATCGCCCGTGACCTAAAATTTCGGCTTCGCAGCCGTGGGGCTGCTTCTTTTTTGGCGGTTGATTGCAAATGCCCCTTTTGAAATGCTTGCTTGCGCTGGGTTTGGCTTTGTTGCTGGGGGGGTGTGGCGGCAGTACGGGTTTTGCGCCCTTCATTTCGGCGGCCAAGCCTGAGTTGTTGCAGTACGGCCGCACGGCCACGATTTTGTTGGGCGGCAGGCATTTGCGCACCTTTTTGGTGGTGGAGTCGCCCGGTTGTGCCAACCCGGTGTTCACTTCGCGCAGCACCCCCGAGTTGTTGGTGCTCAACTGCACGGTCAATGTGGTGGGCGATGTGCCTTTGACGGTGAAGGACCCCGAGGGCAAGCTGGTGTTTGCCACCACCTTGGTGGTGCCCAAGCCCCAGGTGGCCATGGTGACTTCATTGGGCAGCATGGTGCTGGAGCTGGACCCGGCCAAAGCCCCCGTGTCGGTGAACAATTTTTTGGGCTATGTGCGCCAGGGTTTTTACACCAACACCTTGTTTCACCGGGTGATTGCCGGGTTTGTGGTGCAGGGGGGTGGCTACACCACGGGGCTGGTCAAAAAGACGGGGCAGGCGGCGCCGATTGCCCTGGAGAGCCAAAACGGTTTGTCCAACTTGCGGGGCACTTTGGCCATGGCCCGCACGTCCGACCCCAACTCGGCCACGTCCGAGTTTTTTGTGAACCTGGTGGACAACCTGTTTTTGGACTACAGGGACAGTGCCAACCCCGGCTATGCGGTGTTTGGCACGGTGGTGCAGGGCATGGGGGTGGTCGATGCCATCGCTTCGCAAACCACGGGCACGCTCAATGGCATGGGCGATGTGCCTTTGACAGAGGTGACGATCACCTCGGTCACGCAGGTGCGTTAAAGGGGGCGGGTCAGCAGGCCCACAGCACGTTGTGGCCTGCCAGGCTGGCGCTGGCGGTGCCCACAATCAAAATCTCTGCCGAATCGTTGCCGGTGTGCAGGTAGCAGCCTTCGCCCAAGGGCAACCAGCCGATGGATTCGGCTTCGATCTCGGCCAGCTCGCGCCAAAATTCAGCTTCGATCTCGGCTTCGATGTCGGCAGTTTGGGCAGGGCCGGTGATGGGCTGCATGGCAGTTTGGGGGGTGTCTGGGGGGCTGTCGTTGGAAAGTGGCCACATTGTATCGGTGGCGGGCGGGGCTCAAGTTTTGGGGTTTGGCGACGATTCCAGACATTCACGGAGTGCCGACATGGTGTGCAGCGCTCCCCAACCGGGATACGTCAACGATGATGCGCCTTTGCTGGTCTGTGGTGGGTTTGCTGCTGTTGTCAGGCTGCGCCAGTTTTTTGCATGGCGATGTGCAGCCCGTTCAGGTGACGGTGCTGTGCAATGAAAGGGCGGTGCCCGCCGCTTGCGTGGCACAAAACGCCAAGGGTGTGTGGCAGTTTCAGGCGCCGGGCACTTTGCATGTGCAAAAAGACCTGACGTCTTTGCAGGTGGCTTGCAAGTCGCTCTTTTTTCCCGAGATCACGGCCACGGTGCCTTCCCGCCTGAATTTGTCGACGGCGGGTAATTTGTTGTTGGGCGGCGTGGTGGGGGCGGGTGTCGATGTGTACCGCGGCGCTGCCTTTGCTTATCATCCGGACGTGCGCATTGCCTATCCGGCGTGCCATTGAGCATTTGCTTGTAGGACAGGTCATGAAAAATTTCAGAGTTTGGTGCGTGCTGGCTGTGTTGCCGGTGTTGGCGGCTTGTGGCGGGGGCGGCTCGGGCTGCAACCTGCTGGGGGGGGCGCTGTGCGACTCGCCCAACCCGGTGGTCAACCAGGCGCCTGTGGCGGTGGCGGGCGCCAACCAAAGTGTGTTGCTGGGGGCCGTCTCGGTGAAGCTCAATGGCAGTGGCAGCACCGACGCCAATGGCGATGTGCTGACTTACCAGTGGGCCATGGTGTCCAGGCCTTCGCGCAGCACCGCGGCCTTGAGCCAGGCGACCTCGGTCGAGCCCACGTTCACCCCCGATGTTCTGGGCGTGTACCTTTTTTCTTTGGTGGTGTCGGACGGCAAGCTCAGCAGTGCCACGTCTTTGGTCACAGTCACCGTGTCGGAGTTGAATGCGCCACCCGTGGCCAATGCCGGGGTGGACCAGAGCGTGTTGGTCAATGCCGTGGTGTCGCTGGACGGTCGTGACAGCTCAGACGCCAACCGCGATGACGTGTTGACCTTCACCTGGTCTTTGGTGCGGCCCGATGGCACCTCGGCGGTCTTGACCGGTGTGCGCCCCACCTTCACGGCCGCCATGACGGGCACCTACACCGCGAGCCTGACGGTGCGCGATGCGGTGTCGTCCAGTGAACCCGATGCGGTGCGCGTGGTGGTTTCAGCCGTCAATGCGCCCCCTGTGGCGGTGATCACGGCGTCATCCAGCGTGGTGGTGGGCACCCGCGTGCAGCTGAGCGCCGCGAGCAGCACCGACAGCAACCGCGATGCCTTGACTTACAGGTGGTCACTGCTGAACAAACCCATGAAGGCCACCGGTGCGTTGGCCGACAGTGCGGCTGTTTTGTCCAGCGCGACCTTGGTCAACCCCTTGTTCACCGCCGATGTGGCCGGGGTGTATGTGCTGAGCCTGGTGGTCAACGATGGCCTGGTCAACAGCGAGCCGGTGACGGTGGCGGTGACGGCCTCGGCCCTGAACTTGCCGCCCGTGGCCAACGCGGGCGCAGAGCAAGTGGTGGCTGTGGCTGCGCCGGTGACCCTCTCGGGCAGTGCCAGCACCGACCCGAATGGGGACACCTTGACTTACCAGTGGTCCTTGACCACCCGCCCCAATTTGTCCACAGCGGCGTTGACCAACCCCAACACCGTGGGGCCCACCTTCACGCCGGACCTGGCGGGCTTTTATGTGGCGACTTTGACCGTGAACGACGGCAAGGGCGGCACCCACACGTCACGGGTGTTGATCAAAGCGGAGTGAGTTTGACAATTTCATATAGGAACGAGTTATACTCGCTTCCTATATGAACTTTCAGATCCGTGTTCCCCTGAATACATCGCCCGAGCAGTACGCACGTTTGTGCGCCTTGCGGGTGGTGTTTGCGCAGGTTTGCAACCAGCTGGCGCCCAGCGTGCAGCAGTCACGCGTGTGGAATCGGGTGGCTTTGCACCATTTGCATTACCGCGCTTTGCGTGCCCAGTTCCCGGCCTTGGGCTCGCAGATGGTGTGCAACGCCATTTATGCGGTGTCCAAAATGGCCCGCCTGATTTACCAGCACCCCCAGAGTCCTTTCAATCCAGCGCTCAAGCCGGGTGCGGCTTTGCCGCTTTTGCGTTTTGCAGACAGTTGCCCGGTTTACTTTGACCGCCATACCTTGAGCATCAAGCCGGGGCAGTTGTCGCTGTTCACGATGGATGGGCGCATGCGCTTTGACTTGACGCTGGAGCCCGAGAAGCTGGCCGTTTTTGAGCAGGCCAAGTTGCGCGAGATTGTGCTCAATGAGCGCTTGGACAAGGTGTTTGAGCTGTCCTTTCATCTGGACACGACCGAGGTGGCCGAGGCGGCCGAGCCGGATGCACCGGCCGAAGCTGTGGCGCAGGGCGCTGCGTCGGCGGCTTTGATTCCCGAATATGTTTCTGTTGAGGTGACGCCATGAAGGCTGGTTCTGCGGTTTCCGAGTTGCGCATGGCGCTGTGGGAGAACAAGTCGGCATGGCGTCAGGCCGTGCTGATGAGTTGGGTGATCGGTTTGCTGGGTTTTACCCCCACGGTGTACATGCTGCAGGTGTACGAGCGGGTGGTGAACAGCCGCGACGTGATGACGCTGTTGATGCTGACGCTGGTGACCCTGGGGGCCTATGCGGTGATGGAGTTGATCGAGAAGTTCCGGTCGCGTTTGCTGTGGGGGGCGGGCATTGAGTTTGAGTTGCGCATGGCCGAGCGTGTGTACAACGCGATGTTTGACGGTTTGCTGAAAAAGCAGATGGGTGGCGCGCTGTCGGTGCAAAACGACTTCAAGACCGTGCGTGACTTTTTCAACAACCCGGCGCTGGGGGCATTTTTTGAGTTGCCGGTTGCGCTGGTCTCGCTGGTCTTGATTTTTGCCATCAACCCGCTGTTGGGTTGGGCGGCTTTGGTGGGCGCAGGGGCCCAGACCTTGGTGACCTGGTTGATTCAACGCACTTCGCGCGAGCCTTTGCAAGAGGCGCAGCGCCGTTCGCAAGAGGCGCAAACCTATGCCGAGGCTTCTTTGCGCAATGCGCAGGTGATGGAGTCGATGGGCATGCTGGACGCGGTGATGGGCCAGTGGCAAAAGAAGCAGCGGGCATTTTTGGCCTACCAGGCGCAGGCGTCCGAGTCTGCCGGGGGGCTGAACGCGGTGTCCAAGTTGTTGCAGCAGTTGATGGGTTCGGTCTTGCTGGGCCTGAGCGCCTGGTTGCTGCTCTTCAACGAGCTCAATGGCGGCGCGGCGATGATGGTCATCAGCTCGGTGCTGGGGGGCCGTTTGTTGTCCCCGCTCACGCAAATTGCCCAGCAGCGGAGCGCGGTGGCCACGGTGTCGGGCGCCTGGACGCGTTTGTCGGGATTGCTCGAGAACGTGCCCGCGCGCGAAAAGAACATGCCGCTGCCAGCGCCCAAGGGCGAGTTGACGGTGGAGTCTTTGGTGGCGGCGGCGCCGGGCCAAACCCAGGCGATCTTGCGGGGTTTGCAGTTTGGTGTGCCAGCGGGCCAGGTGCTGGCGGTGGTGGGGCCTTCGGCTTCGGGCAAGACCTCGCTGGCCAAGTTGCTCTTGGGCATTTGGCAGCCGCAGGCGGGCAAGGTGCGTCTGGATGGTGTGGATGTGCACGCCTGGGACAAGGCCGAGCTGGGCCCGCACCTGGGTTATTTGCCGCAGGGGGTGGAGTTGCTGGACGGCACGCTGGCCGAGAACATTGCCCGCTTTGGCGATCTGGACATGCCGCGCATCGAGCAGGCCGCGGCTTTGGTGGGCTTGCATGAATTCATTTCGGCTTTGCCCAAAGGCTATGAGACGCCGGTGGGGCGCGATGGGGGCTTGCTCTCGGGCGGTCAACGCCAACGTGTGGCTTTGGCCCGTGCCTTGTATGGTGACCCGGTGTTTGTGGTGCTGGACGAGCCCAATTCGAGCCTGGACGAGGCGGGCGATGCGGCTTTGACTCAGGCGATTGCGACGATGAAGTCGCGTGGCACGACCTTTGTCATCAACACCCACCGCACCAGTGTGCTGTCGGTGTCCGACCGGGTGCTGGTGCTCAAGGACGGGACTCAGCAGCTGTTTGGCCCGACCGCTGAGGTTTTGCAAAAACTGATGCCGGCGGCGGCGTCGGTGTCGGCTCAGGCTGCGTGAGGTTCGAGATGAAAAACAACAACATGGTGTTGCGTGATCCTTTGTCCACGGTGATGTGGACGTTCAAGCGCGAATTTTTGACGGTGGCGGTGTTCAGCATGGTGGTCAACCTGCTGATGCTCACCCCCACTTTGTACATGCTGCAGGTGTTTGACCGGGTGCTGCTCAGCCAGAGTCAGTTGACTTTGCTGGTGGTGTCGCTGTTGACCTTGTTCTTGTTTGCCATGATGGCATTTGGCGAGTGGGCGCGCTCGATTTTGTTGGTGCGCACCGGCGTCAAGCTCGACCAAGCCTTGAGCCAGAAGGTGTTTCGCTCCAGCTTTTTGTCCTACCTCAACCCGTCTGAGTCCGACCCGGCCAAGGCCTTTGGCTACCTGATCACATTGCGCCAGTTCATGACGGGCAATGGGGTGTTTGCCTTGTTTGACAGCCCGTGGGTGCCGATTTACATCGCGGTGCTGTTCTTGCTGCACCCGGTGCTGGGTTGGGTGGCCATTGGCTTCGCCCTGGTGCAGACCTCGATCGCCTGGTATGGGCACAGTCTGGGCAAACAGATCCAGGCCGATTCTGCGCAGTCGCAAGCCGATGCGCAAAAGTTCATGCAGTCGAAGTTGCGCAACATCGAGGTCTTGTCGTCGATGGGCATGTTGACCGGTTTGTTTGCACGCTGGCAAAAGCTGCAGCACAAGGCCTTGCTGCAAGGCGGTTCGGCCCAACAACGTTTGGGGGCGGTGACGGCGGTGAGCAAGTTTGCGCGTTACTCGCAGCAGTCGCTCAATTTGGGTGTGGGCGGTTGGTTGGTGATTGTGGGAGAGATCAGCCCCGGCGCCATGATCGCGGCGAACGTGTTGACGACCCGAGCGCTCGCGCCCATCGATTTGCTGGTGATGTCCTGGCCTGGCTTTTTGTCGAGCAAGACGGCCTATGAGCGCTTGAAGGAGTTGATGGGCTTTCAGCACAAGGGGCGCGAAAAAACCCTGACCGATGTGCCTTTGGGCCAGCTGAAAGTCGAGGGGCTCACGGTGCGTGTGCCTGGCCGCGACAAGCCGGTGCTGAACAAGGTGGACTTTGTGGCCTTGCCGGGCACGGTGACGGTGGTGTTGGGCCCTTCGGGTTCTGGCAAGTCCACCCTGGCGCGTTCCATGTTGGGCATTTGGCCCGAGTTTGAAGGCCGGATTTTGCTGGACGAGCAGGACATCACGCAGTGGACGCGCGAGAGCCTGGGGCCGCATTTGGGCTATTTGCCGCAAGACATCGAGTTGTTCGATGGCACGATCGCCGAGAACATCGCCCGCATTGGCGAGGTGGATTCCGAGAAGGTGATTGCCGCTGCGCAGGCGGCGGGTTTGCACCAAATGATTTTGCGCTTTCCCAAGGGGTACGACACCCGGGTGGGACAGGCGGGCTCTTTCTTGTCGGGCGGGCAGCGTCAGCGCATTGGCCTGGCGCGCGCCTTGTACGGGCAGCCGGTCTTGGTGGTGCTGGATGAACCCAATGCCAACCTGGACGACGAGGGCGAAAACGCTTTGCTCAATGCGGTGCTCTTGCTCAAGCAGCAGGGCAAGACGGTGGTCTTGATCAGCCACCGCCAGGGGGTGCTCAAGGTTGCCGACCGTTTGGTCATCATGCAAGACGGACAGGTGGTGGCCAGTGGCCCGCGCGATGGCGTGTTGGCCGCTTTGCAAAAGCAGCGTGAGGCGGCGGCGGGTGCGTCTGCGCCAGCGGTTCAGCCTGCAACTTAATTCGCCGTTTATCGGTCAGCCATTTAGATTTTTTGGGGTTTGTGATGTTGAATCAAAAATTGTCTGCTCAAAAGAGTGCGCCAGTCGAAGACGTGAATGCCAAGGGCATGGGCGAGGAGGCGGCGTTGCGGGCTTCGTCGGACACGGCGGGCATTGGCCGCAAGGGCTTGTGGGTGCTGGGCCTGGGCTTGGGCGGCTTTTTGCTGTGGGCGGCATTGGCGCCTTTGGACGAGGGCGTGCCCACCGCGGGCATCGTGAGCATCGACACCAAGCGCAAGCAGGTGCAGCATTTGTCGGGCGGCATCGTCAAGGAAGTGCTGGTGCGCGAGGGGGAGGTGGTCAAGCAGGACCAGGTGCTGATGCGCCTGGATGAAGCACTGACCAAAGCCAATTTTGAGTCGGTGCGCCAGCGTTACCTGGGCCTGAATGCGATGCAAAGCCGCTTGCAGGCCGAACAAAGCGGGGCTGACCGGGTGACGTTTTCGGCCGAGTTGATGGCCGCGACGTCTGACCCGTTCATCGCCCAGCAGGTGAACAACCAGCGGCAGTTGTTTGAATCGCGCCGCCAGGCTTTGCGTGCCGAGTTGCAAAGCATGCAAGAGGCCATGCAGGGCATGCGGGCCCAACGGGATGCCGCGCAGTCGGTGCTGGTGCAGCGCCAAAGACAGCTGGCGATCTTGAATGAAGAGTTGACCAATGTGCGCGATTTGGTGAAGGAGGGGTATGCCCCCCGCAACCGCCAGATGGAGATCGAGCGCATGCTGGCCGATGTGCAGGCCTCCATGGCCGATTTGAATGGCAGCATGTTGCGCGCCAACAGCACCATTGCCGAAATCACCCAGCGCAGCTTGGCGCGCCAGTCGGAGTACCGCAAGGAAGTGGAGTCTTTGTTGGCCGATGTGTCGCGTGAGGTGCAGGCCGATGCAGAAAAGTTCAATGCCATCCAGGCCGATTTGAAGCGGGTTGACATCCGCGCCCCGGCCGATGGTCAGGTGGTGAGCCTGGCGGTGCAGACGGTGGGTGCGGTGGTGCAGCCTGGCCAGAAGTTGATGGACATCGTGCCCGAGCGCCAAGCCCTGGTGCTGGAGGCGCACATCGCGCCGCATTTGATCGACAAGGTGCAAGCCGGATTGTCCACCGACATCCGTTTCAACACCTTTGCGCATTCGCCCCAATTGGTGGTGGAGGGCAAGGTGATCTCGGTGTCTGGCGATTTGTTGACCGATCCGGCCAATCCGCAAATGAGCTACTACTTGGCACGCCTGGAGGTCACGCCCGCGGGCATGAAGACCCTGGGGCCTCGACAGATGCAGGCGGGCATGCCCGCCGAGGTGGTCATCAAGACCGGCTCGCGTTCGATGTTGACGTACATGTTGAACCCCTTGCTCAAGCGCTTGGCCGGTTCGATGAAGGAGGAGTGATGACGGGCTTCTACCGACAATCCTTGCTGGGCCTGGCCCTGTTGGCCGTGTGTTCGGCAGCACCGGCCATGAATTTGTTGCAGGCTTACCAGGCCGCTTTGGAGCAGGACGCCAATGTGCGTGCCGGGCGTGCGGCCTTGGCCTCGGGCATGGAGCGCTTGCCCCAGGCGCGGGCCCAGTTGCTGCCGGTGGTGAGTGCCAATGTGGGGCGCAACCAAAACCAGCTGTCGACCACATCGGTCAACTTGCTGGGCAACAACTCGGTGAGCCAGGACAGTTATTACAGCTTCAACAAATCGCTGTCCTTGCGCCAGCCTTTGTTCAATTTGCCGCGCTATTTCCAGGTCAAGCAGGCCGAGCACCTGGTGCAGGAGTCGGTGGCCAATTACGACCGCGAGGTGCAAAACCTGGTGGTGCGTGTGGGCGGTGCTTACATGGAGGCCTTGTTGGCGGCAGAAAGCCTGAAACTGGTGCAAGCCCAAAAGCGGCAGTACACCGCCATGGTGGATGCGGCGCGCAAGGCCTTGGCGGCGGGCACAGGCACCCGCACCGACATCGATGACGCGCAGTCGCGTCTGGACATGGCGCAAGCCAACGAGCTGGAGGCCCGCCAAAACGAGGACTACACCCGCAGGCAGCTGGAGTTGATGGTCAATCAGCCGGTGCCCGCCTTGTCGGGCCTGGGTGCCCAAGGGGTGGCGGCTGTGGCCGCCATGGTCAGCGGCCTGCCGCAATGGGTCGAGATGGCGCACGCCAGCAGCCCGGAAATCAGGGCACTGATGGCCCGTTTGGAAGCGGCCGAAAAAGAGATTGCCCGGGTTCAGTCCGGCCATGCACCGACGCTGGACGCGGTGGCGCAGTGGTCTGACAGCGGCAATGAGAACGTGACGCGCTTGAACTCCCGCTTTGAAAACAAGGCGATTGGTTTCCAGTTGTCGGTGCCCTTGTACCAGGGGGGTGCGGTCAATTCTCAGGTGCGTCAGGCGGTTGCCGAAAAAACCCGTGTCGAGGAGTCTTTGGAGTCCTTGCGCCGTGACTTGAGCTTGCGCGTGCACAAAGAGTACAGGGGCGTGACCGAGGGCTGGTTGCGCATCCAGGCGCTGGAGCAAGCCTTGCGCTCGGCCACACAGCTGCTCGATTCGACCGTGAAGTCGCAGCGCGCCGGGGTTCGCACCATGCTGGACGTGCTCAATGCCGAGCAACAACTGGTGAACGTGAACCGCGACCTGATCCAGGCCCGCTATGTGTACCTGATGTCCCGTCTGCGCCTGTCGTCTTTGGCCGGCGTGGATGCCGTGACCTCGGTGTCCGAAATCAACCGGGCCTTCAACCCCTGACAGCATTTAATTGGGGTCAGATCCCAATTAAATTCCTGGGTTGAGCAAGCGCTGCACGACTTGCGCAAACCCTGCGCCGCGCTCACTTGGGGTGATGTAGCGCGGGGGGTGGCTGAGCTGCGCTTCAAAGCGGCGGATGTTGGCCACGCCGATGCTGTGGGGAAAGTGCGCAAACATGAGTTGGTCGTTGGTGGAGTCGCCCACATAGACCCAGCGGTCGATCTCGGCATCGAGGTCGCGCCCCCACAACTCGCGCACGATCCAGCGGGCTCCGGTGAGCTTGCTGTGCTCGCCAAACCAGCCGTTGATGTGGATGCTGCTGACGGTGGCGGTCATGCCTTCGGCGTGCATGTGGTGCACCACGGCATCGATGGCCGACTGCGGCAGTTGCGTGAACTCGCTGTGGTCGATGGCGATGTCGGTTTCGCGTCCGCTGCTGTCTTGCGAGCGGCTGGCCCCGGGCACCGTGCGTTCGATGTGCGCCAGCACCTGTTGCATGCGGGCGAAGTGCGCGCTGCGGGTGGCCTGGTCGTGCTGGTACAGCTTGCGCAGGCCTTGCGCTGCCGAGTGCTGCAGACCCACCGCACCGTTTTCGGCCACGATGGCGTCCACCGGCCAGCGGGCTGCAAACGGCTCGCTCCACCCCACAGGCCTGCCGGTGATGGGCACCACATGCAGGCCTGCAGCCTTCAGGTCGGCCAGGGCTTGCAAGGCATCGGGGGTGATGGCGCCATCGGTCGTCAGCGTGTCGTCGATGTCGGTGAAGACGCCGACGACAGGGCGTGGAACTTGCCAGCTGGAGAGGGGGCGCATGGGTGAGATATTGGATTTATTGGGGTCTGACCCCAATTAAATCCTTAGCCCGCTGAGCCCAACGCCAAACCAGCATGCTCGCGCAGCGGGTGGAAGTGGATTTTGGGGAAGCGCTCTTGCGCCAGGCGCACGTCGTAGGGGCTGGTGCACAAATAGGCCAGTGTGCCTGCGGCGTCGAGTGCCAGGCGCTGGGGATAGGCGTTGGTGAACTCGCGCAGCTCGGCCGGGGTGTCGGCGGTGATCCAGCGGGCGCCGGTGTACTGGCAGCCTTCCAGGCGCACGTCGCAGTCGTATTCGGCTTTGAGGCGGTGCTGCACCACTTCAAACTGCAACTGGCCGACCGCGCCCAAGAGCATGGGGCCGCCGATCTCGGGCTTGAAGACCTGGATCGCGCCTTCTTCGCCGAGTTGGTCCAGGCCGGTTTGCAGTTGCTTGGTGCGCAGCGGGTTCTTCAGGATGACGGTCATGAAAAGTTCGGGCGCGAAAAAGGGCAGGCCGGTGAATTGCAAATTCGCGCCGTCGGTGATGGTGTCGCCCAGCTGTACGCC
>JACCED011018755.1_pt1 | contig 13214 bp, 14 predicted proteins | sample 7455021 | NCBI WGS metagenome assembly JACCED01 (sample SAMN15323456, study PRJNA562643) | freshwater metagenome | isolation source: river surface water | place: USA:Blue River Watershed | collected 2017-08-19 | reverse complement strand
TTTGAGTGCCTTAAGACTTGGTAGAGCATTTTCCATCCCCTCAAATTTTGCCGAGACTTCTAGAATGCATTCATTTCGAAATTTCCAAATTTCTATGGAGGGTCTTTTTTTAAAGAGTGATTCATTTGTAACAAGCTTCCATTTTGTCGCCTTCACAACAACTTCTCGAAGTTGAGTCAATTCTGGTGCCATCACTTCCACCATCTTTAAAAATTCTCCGTGCTCTGGAGTTAAATCTTTTCCTGGGGATTTAAAAGAGCAAGTTGAAACGAACTTTGGTTTAGTTAAGTCGTAAATAACATCGGCCTCACACTTAAGTTCACCCTGATTTGACATTGATAATTCTGAATAGATTTTATCTTGAACGAGAAGCTTTTGATCATCTTTAGGACGAAATCTTAGAGTGAGGTCTTCTTCATGATCTGAATTAATCCTATAGCGGTAATTGAGACCTAATTCACTTAATCCATTCCCTTCTTTTTCATAGAAAATAATTTTTTGAGATTCTTCATTTTCTTTTACAAGTTTATTGAGGACAAAACACGGGTACGTAATCTTCACTTCTCCTGTATTGATAGGCGCAGGAATCAAGGCCCCATAGGATGAAGTCGTTATAAAAGCGAGGATGAGGATTATTTTCTTCACGGTGATCTTTTACTACGCATCAATCGGTCTAGATAGAGAGTGTGAAAAACTTGCAGGTTATTGAAACATCATCGTTCCAAGTCTTACCCAATCGGATTTTTCTCGGACCGCAATTTTATAGTCTTGGCTCATGCCCATAGACGTTTCTAGTTTAATATTAAGTTCATTTTGAAGCTTTTCTTTTTCAACCTGAAGATCTTGAAAACAGCGTCCTGCCTCGGCCTCAAAATTCTCTGTCCTAAGGGTCCCCATGGTCATAAGACCCTTGAGCTTTAATTTATTGCACTTAAGAAGAAGCTCCGCACTCGCCTCAAGATCCGTGTAAGTTTCAAATCCAGACTTTTCGGCCTCATGAGATGTATTAAACTGTAGAAAGACGAATACCTCGTGAGAAAGGCGATCTTCGGCCTTCATCATTTTTTCAATCAATTCTCTGTCATCAACTGAGTGAATGGCATATAGATTTGTCACACTAAAGAGTTGATTCACTTTGTTGGTTTGTAGGTGGCCAATCATGTGCCAACGGATTTCGGGACAATCTTTTTGTAATGAATGAGATTTCTCTAACAGTTCTTGAACTCGGTTCTCACCAAAATCGCGATGACCCAATTCATAATAGATTTTGATGTCTTCAATACTTCTTGTTTTTGAAACAATAAGAAGTTGAGTTTGACCTAACTCAGATTTAATGTTTTTTAATTTTTGGACGAAGAGATCTCTTTGAGTCAAAGCTCACTCCTCTTCACCCTTAGATTTTTTCTTTTTTTTAAGACTGATGGTCGCCTTAATTTCGAAATCATACTTCTCTAAAATTTTATCAATCTCCTCGCTGAGATCAATTTTATCAAGATAAGTTTTGAGTTCGTTTTTTACACCAGCGACAAATTCTGTTTTTGTATTCTTGGCATTTTCCACAAGACTTCCAACGATATCTTTAGGAAGGGGAACATCTTTTAAAATGGCCCTGACACCCTCTTCCGTCATGAACGCAGCCGTGACACCAGTGGTGAGAACTTTCTTTAAAAGACCTTCTACTTTTCCGTCTTTATCGCGATCGTCTGTCATTACAGGCTCGCTGCTTTTTTAGCAAAAGCTTTCATGGTTAAAGGAAGATTCGTATTTACAAGAGTCTTCTCAATAAGACCTAATCCTGGAAGGAAGCCTTTGAATTCAACTTCAAGTGAATAAGTCACTTCAGTTCTGGCTTGCCCCAAATCTTTTAGAGTCCATTTGCCGTTATTAATTTTCATCATGTCTCCTGAAACCAGTGACCAGTTCACTTCTTTATTCGGAGTATGATTAAGCTTAATTGTGTAAGAAATCTTCTTAATTAAATTTAAGTTCATCGTCACTGTCGCACCATCAGCAGATTCATTTTTAATCTCAACTGACTCTACGCCATCAACGAACTGCGGATAAGATTTATAATCAATAATCGCCTTGTAGAATTTATCTGCGGGTACGTCAAAAATTTCTTTTTTTTCTGCTTTTGCCATAAAAATCCTTTTAGTAGCGTGGTTTCTTATCAAAATGATGTTCAGCTCTGATGTGTCTAATTGTACCAGATTCCGAACGCATCACAATAGAGTGAGTGTAACAGCCCCACGATTTAAAAATCACACCATCCAAGAAATTTCCTGTCGTCACACCTGTGGCGCAAAACATCAGATTTCCCTTAGCAAGTTCATCAATTTTAAAGACGCGGTTGATGTCTTCAATGCCCATCTTTCTTGCTCTTTCAATTTCTCCTGGATTACGAGGTTTTAAGATCCCTTGAAACTCTCCACCAATACATTGAAGAGCAGCTGCAGCGATCACACCCTCTGGTGCACCACCGATACCAAAGAGTATATCTACTCCAGAATTTGGATTTGCAGTCGCAATCGCAGCTGAAACGTCACCATCACCGATGAGATTAATTCTCGCTCCGGCAGAGCGGATTTCTTCAATAAGATCTTTATGACGAGGACGATCTAAAACAATGGCCGTGAGATCATTAACACGGCATTTTTTCGCATCTGCTAGGCGCTTAAGATTTTCAGTCGGAGTTTGTCTGATATCGATAACACCCTTTGCCTCTTTACCGGCCGCAATTTTTAACATGTATGTATCAGGAGCATGAAGAAGATTTCCTGCTTCACCAATGGCCATCACTGAAATGGAGTTTGGGCCACCGTGAGCACAAATCGTAGTCCCTTCAAGAGGATCCAGAGCAATTTCTAATTTAGATCCTTTTCCGGAACCGACTTTTTCACCGATATAGAGCATTGGAGCTTCATCACGCTCACCTTCACCAATCACCACAGTGGCATCACAATCAATAGAATCAAGCATCGCTCTCATAGCATCAACGGCGGCCTGATCAGCTGCTTTTTCATCCCCTCGACCCATCAGTCTAGCGGAAGCAATGGCGGCCATTTCTGTTACTCGAACAAATTCCATAGCAAGGTTACGATTCATAGCTCAATCTCCAATGAAGAATATTTCGCATGAATCATACCCTGAATGATAAGGATGATGAAGTCTTTAGCTTAATTGACGCATAAGAAAAGTTTGTGCCTCTGTAGGCAAAAGATCTTCAGACACATGCCCTATGAGATTTTTAACTTTTTCAAGCTTTTCGAGGTCAATATTTTGATCAATCTGGAACACCCACTCGTCTTCAGTCAGGAGAGGTGAATCCACATTCCTTTTTGATAAAATTCGTCCGGTTTTTAGTCCCACACCATCTTCCCACTCAACAAATGTTTCCATGAATAGAATTTGGGATTTCGCCATTTCTCCGTCTCCATGCTGCCACACGAAAACTTCCACTGGACCATCGGATCTAAGCCAATACTTAAGCCTAGCTGGGATTTCTAGCCCTCCATCAACCTTATGGAGAGGTTTTAGTCTTTTAACAATTTCTTCAAGATTAAGAAAATGTTGAACTTTATCTAAAATCTCTCTTTTTTTAGCAAACTCTACACCTATTCGATTGGAAGTATGCCATTTGACCGTTCCTAAAATATCAAGATTTTTTCCAAGCCAGTGAATGTGACCTTTTAGAATATGGTCCTGCTTGAAACTGTGGCCTTCGTCTTTTAAAGAAAGCTGCATCCCTGAATGAGAAATATCCTTTATCTCGTATACCCTAGCATTATCATCAGATTTAAATGTCAGATAACAAAACGGAAACCGAGGAAGAACTCTTTTTTCATGCTTTTCAAAATCACTTTTAATTAGATTAAACCGTCGCTCCATATACACCTCATAGTTCTCTTATTGTAGGTGTTCCAGTAAGATAAGAAAGCTAGGTAAATTTTGGTAAGTGGGATGAGTATGGAAAAAAATGATCTGGAAATTGATAACCTGCCCAATCGATTGACGTTCTTTCGAATGCTCATGATTCCAATTGTTGTCCTCGCTCTTTATTTTACTGAAAATACTCCTCCATGGCTGATTGAATATCACGACTATTTGGGACATATTGCTTGCTGGATTTTCGTTGCCGCAAGTATCACAGATTTCCTAGATGGATATATCGCAAGAAAAAGAAATATTGTTACGGTCTTTGGTTCTTTTCTCGATCCAATCGCAGATAAATTTTTAGTTGTCTCGGGTCTTATCATGTTATCCGTTTTAAATCGTGTACATCCAGTAATTGTGATCATTTTAGTTCTTCGAGAAATGTATATGACCTCCCTTAGGCTACTCGCTCTGACTGAGGATGTGGAAGTTCCCGTTAGCCAGATGGGAAAATGGAAGACTGCCACTCAAATGATCGCTATGCCTATGCTCATGCTCTATGATGAACTTTTTGGTATTGACCTTACGTTTATAGGAACGATTCTCATCTATATTTCTGCGCTTTTATCCATGTGGTCGGCACTCATGTATTCCATATCAATGATTAAAAAGCTCCAAGAAAAAAGAGCAGAAAAAAAGAGATTAAAAAAATCATAGGGGTCTCTTTTGAAGAATTACATCCTCTGCTGCGTCTCTTATGACAAACTAAATGAACATTTTATTAAGACAGTTCAAGATTTTTTAACAAAGTCTGGTGCCTTGGTTGAAAGAAGTGAAGTCTTAAGTGAACAAGGCCTAAAGGCCATCGACATCCATCTTTCTTTTCCTCATGACGTAGAAAAAATAAAATTTAAACTCATGGAAATTTCAAATAAATTTCAAGTTGATTTAGCACTTATCCCCCATGATGGAAAGCGCCTCAAAACTAAACTCATCGTTTTTGACATGGACTCGACTCTTATTCAACATGAAGTTATCGACGAGATGGCCCTCGTTTATGGGATTGGAGAGAAAGTAAAGCTCATCACCGAACGAGCGATGAATGGAGAGCTAAATTTTGACGATGCCCTTCGGGAAAGAGTTGCTCTTTTAAAAGGTCTTAAAAAAAGGGACATGGAAAAGATTGTCGAAAATCTAAAAGTCACACCTGGAGTTGAGCGACTTATCAAAGAAGTAAAAAAGAAAGGATACAAGACTGCGATTGTAAGCGGAGGGTTTAAATATTTTGCTGACTATTTTAAACATACACTTCAGATGGATTATGCTTTTGCTAACGAACTTGAATTTAGCGGCGATGAACTTTCTGGCAAAGTTCTCGGAAGAATTATAAATGCTCACGAAAAAGCGCACATCATTGAACAACTTGCACAGAAAGAAAATCTCTCACTTGAACAAGTTGTCGCCGTAGGTGATGGGGCTAACGATTTACTCATGCTCGCTAAAGCTGGATTCGGAATTGCTTTCCATGCTAAGGAAAAAGTAAAAAAAGAAGCAAAACACAGATTGAGCTTTGGCCCTATGACGACACTTCTCTACTTCTTGGGTATCCCAGGGAATCATTTGGATGAAACTTTATAAAAATCTCGCCTCAGCTTTAAAAGAGCGGGAAAATGTCTTAATCTTAAAGATCACCATTTCTGGGGAAGAGTTTCCCAAAGAGATCTTTAACTTTCCTCACTTGCAAGAACTCTACCTAGACGGGAATTGTAAAAACTTTCCTGCGAAGATTCAGGGTCTTCAAGAATTAAAAATTCTATCCTTAAAATGGAATCAGTTTAAGGGAGATTTGTCCCCTATTTTTCATTTACCAAAGTTAGAAAATATTAAAATCATAGATACTCCCATGAAATCTCTTTTACTTCCTTTGGGCTTCAGTGTTGCTCCCATTAAGTCACTTACGATTAAAAACTGTGGATTAAAAATTCTACCGGAAGAGATTTCGATCTTAAGTGAATTAACAGAGTTATATCTTTCTGGAAATGAGCTTCATGCTCTTCCGTTGGCGATTGTGGACTTGAAAAAATTAAAGCGCATGAATTTGGATCATAATCATTTTTCACAATTCCCTGATCACATAAAAAAGAATTCTTCCCTTACTCACCTTTCCGTGGATCAAAATAATTTTTCCGAAGACGAAAAAGACCGCATTCAAAGAGAATTTAATCTCGTGGTTCAGTAAGCAACGGTTTCCCCCTCATCTAAAACCAGAAAATCGTCTGAAGATAATTTATATTGAGTGAGAGCGAGATTAAGATCAATCACGGGATCATTCAATCCCTCATCGGCCATTTGAAATGTTCCAAAATGCATAGCAATTGACTGCTTGGCCGATAAATCAACATGCGCCTTCACTGCTTCATCGGGATCCATGTGATGAAATTTCATAAACCAGCGAGGTTTGTAGGCACCAATCGGTAGGAGGGCCACGTCGGGTGCTCCTAGACGATTTTTAATATCTACAAAATGGCCTCCATAACCAGTATCTCCACCAAAATAAATTCTCTGAACACCACTATCAATCATAAAACTACCCCACAGGCAGTCATTCTTATCCCATAGTCCTCGAGCCGACCAATGCTGAGAAGGGGTAAAAATAAATCTAATATCGTTCATTCTTTCCTCTTCCCACCAATCAAGTGCCTTCACATTTTTTAATCCTTCATGAAGAAGAAGTTTCTCGTCACCCAATGGAACAAGAATAAGCGGTTGAAATTTATCTTCTAGATTTTTTAGTGTTTCTAAATCTAAGTGGTCATAGTGATTATGAGAAATGATCACAACATCAATTTTTGGAAGGGACTCAATGGTAACTCCAGGAGCTCTTACTCTTTTAGGGCCTGCAAATCTTACTGGACTCGCCCTATCAGCATAGATCGGGTCAGTTAGTACATTGAGATCCTGATATTGAATTAAAAAAGTCGCATGATTAATGAATGTGATATTCGATTTTTCTCCCTTTAAGATTTTTCTCATGGGATGATTCTTGTTTGCAACAACCTCTGGCCACTTCTCAGGAGTTGACGTCATTTTCCATTTTAAAAGGTCCCAGATTGATTTTAAATGATTCGCAACTGGATTAAAAAAGTGTTCACCATCGTAGTGATCGGACTTTGGGTACGAAAAGCACAAGAGCGGAAATAAAAGGAGTATGAGCTTTAGCATGAAACTATTCTAAAGGATTATTTTCTTTGAGTCTAAATGAAAAGGCCCTCATTAGAGGGCCGTATAACTAATGTAGTTCTTCTTTTGATTCCCCTAGCTCATGGATGACCATCTCATGCCCATCCCAGCTCATGAGAATCTCCCCACCGCTTAGATTGCCCTGAAGAATTTTCTTAGAAATTGGTCTCGTGATGAGTTTCTGGAAAACACTATTTAAAGGTCGAGCGCCATACTGAAAATCAAAACCTTGTTCTTCAAGAGTTTCATACGCCTTCTTATCCAATTTCAAGGTTACTTTTTTTGACTTTAATCGATCGTTCAGTTGGCGGAGTTGTTTATCGACTAGCTGCCGCATGATCCGCTTATCAAGACCATGGTAGTTCAAAACGGCATCAATTCTTCCCAAAACCTCAGGCTTAAAATCCTCCTTAGGATTCTTCGTATTTGAGGTCATCATGATAATGGTATTTTTAAAATTAATTGTTCTTCCCTTGTTATCAGTCAGCCGTCCATCATCTAAAATCTGGAGGAGGATGTCAGAAAAATCTGGGTGGGCCTTTTCAATTTCATCAAAAAGAACAACACTATACGGTTTTCTTCTAATCGCCTCCGTTAAGACTCCCCCTTCCTCGTATCCCACATAACCTGCAGGAGCACCGATTAATTTTGCGACTGAATGCTTTTCAGAGAATTCAGACAAATCAAACCGCACAATATTCTCCTCATTATCAAAGAGATACTGAGTCAGGGCCTTCGCAGTTTCTGTTTTTCCCACTCCCGTTGGACCCAAAAGAAGAAATGAACCTAATGGTCTTGTTTCATCTGAAAGACCAGCGTAGCTAGCGATGAGAGTTTCACAGATTTCATGAATCGCTTCCTCTTGTCCAAACACTCTTTTATTTAAAATGTCCTCAAGCTGAAGGATGGAATCTTGCTTTGATTTTAAAATCTTTTCAATAGGAATCCCTGTTTGTCGAGAAATAACTTGGGCAATATGCTTCTTCCCAAGGACCCATTCGTGTTGAAGAGATTCCATCTCTTTTTCAGTTTGGGGGATGAGCATGTATTTAATTTTTGAAGCTTCCTCGTAATTCCCCGTTCTTTGAGCGTTTTCTAATTCAAAATTCAATCGATCAAGACGATTTTTAATTTCAGAAACTTTTTTAAGAGACGATATTTCTTTCTCCCAAGAAACTTTTCCCTCTTGAACTTTACCCTCAAGGGCTTCAATTTCTTTATTTAGATCAGTATTTTCTTTATCCATTTGAGCATAGATCTTTTTTGATCTTAGTTCAGCTTCAAGCTCCACTAGTTTTGCAGGCATGGCCTCAGCTGATAACTTTAAGGCCGATGAAGATTCATCCAAAAGATCAATCGCCTTATCGGGGAGGTTTTTGTCCGTAATGTATTGATCAGATAAAAAAACCGCATTATAGATGGCATCATCTGAGATTTTTATCCCGTGATGGGCCTCCATTTTTGATCTCACTCCCATTAAAATTTCGACAGAATCTTCCTTCGTCGGCTCATGAACAGGAACTGAGCGAAAACGGCGCTCTAAAGCAGGGTCATTTAAAATATACTTTTGATATTCATCAAAAGTAGTGGCACCGATACAATGAAGTTCTCCTCGAGCGAGGGCCGGTTTTAATAAATTCGCCGCATCCATTGCTCCTTCCGTACGGCCAGCTCCAACGAGTTGGTGAATTTCATCAATAAAGAGAACAACTTCTCCAGACTTTGATTTTACAAATTTTATGAGATTCTGAATCCTCTCCTCAAAGTCTCCGCGGTATTTTGTTCCCGCCATTAAAGATCCCATCTCAAGTGAATAAACCGTTTTACCTTTTAAAACATCTGGGACATTACCTTTAACAATTTGTTCTGCTAAACCTTCCACGATGGCCGTTTTACCTACTCCCGCTGGGCCGACAAGGACAGGATTATTTTTAGATCGACGTCCAAGAATCTCAACAACAGAGCGTATTTCCTTGGTCCTACCGATCACAGGATCAAGTTTTCCCTTAGATGCCATCTCATTTAAATTAATTAAAAATTGCGGGACTTCCACTTCCTCAGTGACTTCAGAGAATTTGGAGTAATCAACTTTTAATTGAGGAAAAATTTGAACCAGAAATTTTAACAAGTGCTTTTCAGAAACGACTTCCTTCCCTTGTTGAACAGAGTCACCGCTAGCAAGAGTAATCCACTCTTGAAGCCTCGGAGAAGTTTTTAATTGATCAATAGAAAGCTGACCGGTAGTTCTAGGCAAAGAGTTTAGAAGAGATTCTACCTCTTTTAAATTATCCTTCATCGCTTTGGATGCATAAGAAGATTTATTTAGAATAAGACCCAGAAGTAAGTGCTCTGGCGAGAGTTCAGTATTTTTCCTCTTTAGTGCTTCGGACTGAGCAATATCAAGAGAACCTAAAACAACTTGATCAAATTTATTCATAATTCACTCCTTCACCTTAATTTTAAGATGGTAACAAAAAAACTAACGTCAAGGCTTCTTGATTTAAAGTTTAATAATTTCTTTGAGTTTTACTCTCTTTGATCGATCAACTATTTTTATGATATCTGTCACCAATGCCTCACCGGCAAGTAGACTAGATAAAGATTTGGATTCTTTTTTATCAAGATCTCTTTTCATTAGTTGGTAGTGCTGAAGCTCATTATTATGACAAACTAACCACTCGTGACTGAATTTCGTTTCTGGAAGGACTCGTACTAATCTCTCCTCAGGGTTTGCGTAAGAAAAGTTTTTTGAAAAAGCCTGAACCGTAAGAGGAAGAAGTTTTCGGTCTTTTTTTGCCATTTGAGAAATTCTTTCAACCTCGATATCTTGCCTTATATGTATAAATTGATGACACCAATCTTGAGTATTCATCATGGGGCAAGAAGTTTGTTTGGGGCAAGGAAATAGAATGGAGTATTTTTGTTCTAGAAGATAATCTCTAATGATCATCATCTCAGAAAAAAACTCTTTCGTCCCTGGTTCTATAAAAAGAATATGATCAGGAGAAATTTTCTCAATGTATTGAATGGCCATCTTCGCACCCATTTCATTAGCAGAATGGCCAAATAATAAAAATTTCGAATTTTTCGTTTGCCAATGCCAAGCATTACCCTGAAAAAGATCTCCTGAAAAAAACGCATCCCAGATCTTACGAGACTGATTCTTCATTAATGGTGATGTTTCGATTTGATAAAAATCGCCACTTCCTCCCATCATTTTCATCGCAATTGAAAAGGTTCCTGGCCCTGCTCCTAGATCAATAAAATCAGATTTTTTAACGAGATGAATCCAATCTTTTGGTAGCCACTCAAAAACGGCCTCAAGCTTAGGAATATTGGTGAGAAGATAAAAAGCTGCATAGGCCGATACAAGTCTTGAATCATTAAGATATTCATTAATATTTTTTCTATTTTTGGTGAAATTAAATGACATCTCCTCGATAGCAAGAACAAGATCATTTTCACTCTTAAATTCATAAATCAAGTGAGGCATAAGATTTGTTAGCGTTAGTTCCATTTACATACCTATCGCTTTGAGAATCTTTTTTTGATGATCAGTATCAATTTTCTTTTTGACCATTCCTAGCCAGTACTCTTCTGAAAGTTTAGGGATCGTACCAATTTTAAATAATCGTCCCGATTTAATCCATGAATGAGCACTCTCCTCACCTAAAATAACGAGTCCTTGACCTCGAACAGCAAGCTCTTTTAAAAGAGCAGTATCTTGCGCCTCAATCATAACATCAAATTGAAACCCCTGCTCCAACATAAACTTTTCAAAATCATGTCTTATTGGATTTTGAAATCCAGGTAACACAAATTTCCCACCTTGAAGTGATTGGGGGAAGTTACGTTTCAAACTCAGATACTCTTTTGCTCCACAAACGGAGACCTTTTCCTTAGAGATCAAAGAATAAATAAGCTCTTTTCTCTCCTCAAGTGGCTTAAAGTTTCCTAAAAATAAATCAATTTTACCGGCAACTAAAAGTTCAAAAAGCTCTTCTCCCGTGCCCTCAAGAACCTTAACTTTTAAAGAGGGAATCGTTCTTACCGCAGATATCGCCATGGCCATGATCGCCTTTGGTACCGATTCCTGAGCACCTAAGATAATCTCCTTAACTCCACTCTCTCTGGCATGACCTAAGTTAGATATAAGTTCATCTTCTAATTGTTTAATCGCTTTTGCATATTTTAAAACATATTCTCCCTCAGGAGTGATGAGCATTTTTTTACCAACTCTTTCAAAGAGTTTAAGACTTAAATTTTCCTCAAATTGTTTCAACTGAGCACTTAGCGCTGGTTGACCAACAAGAAGCTTTTTAGAAGCTCCAGAAATAGAGCCTTCTTCAGCAATCGTTAAGAAATATTTTAAATGATGCAGATTAATCCAAGCCATTTCCAATCCTTCGATAAAAACGAATAAAACATTAGAATTTATCCATTTTTATTATACTTAAGGTCATGTTAATTTGACAAGAAAGCATTAAGTCAATATATCTCAAGGAGACTATATGAAATCGTTTTTGGTTTTAGCAGTTTGGATGTCGATGTTATTTTTTTGCTTTAATTCGTATAGTAAGACAAAATTTGAACGGCCATCTGAGCCTCTCCCGACCTTCATTCGTTAAACAGGGGTTTTAATTGATTACAAAGTCCTATTTTTCTACAATCAAAGAACACCGAATGCCAAAGAAGTACATTCTTTATTCGGTTCTCTATGGTGTCACGACTCTGATTGTTCCCTTATCCGTTCAATTCCTTGTCAATAATCTTGCCCTGTCTGGATTATGGATCAACATTTTTGGATTTATTTTAATTATCGGAATTGGTCTCACCATTTCCCTTCTCTTGAGGTATTCCCAAATCGTCTTGAATGAAAACCTTCAACGAGAACTTTTTTTAAGCGAGATCTCAAAATGGAAAGGTGAACTTGATGAAAAGAATCGGCCACACTTTATAGAGATATTTTTTTCTATAAAATCTTTTTCAAAATCTTTTACCTCTCTTATAGAGATTTTTCTTGTGACTTCGTTTGGTTTTCTATTTATGTTCACTTTCCATCCAGCTTTTATTTTCCTTGGGGTCATCACAGCTCTTACTTTGTATCAAATTCGTGAATCGACTAAACCAGCTATTGAATCCTCTATTGAAGAATCCAATCAAAAATATGAACTCTTCCGTTTAGCAAACGAAGGGTCTGTAATTGGCACAAAAGAAATTGAAAATTATCTTGATAACAGGCATGAGAAGTTCAAATTCATTAGTCATAATACGATTAAAATTTTTATTCTTTTTGTTGTAGGCCAGCTTTTACTCTTGGGAGGTGGCTCTTGGCTCATTCAAATGAATCAACTCTCAATTGGCCAACTTGTTTCGGCTGAAATTATTTTTTCTGGTATAACGGTATCACTTAATAAATTACCTTCTGCTTTAGAGTCATTATATGAATATGAAACGAGTATTTACAAACTCGTAAAGTCTAAAGGTAAACATAAATGAAGAACCCTACTTACGAAACAACACTCCCTCTTGAATATAAAAACAGAATGGGTATTCTCATTATTGCTGGCTTACTTATTGTGATTCCATTTTTACCCTGGATCGCATTTACATCTGGTGAGGGATATGTTTCAGCAATTGATCCCAATGAGCGTGTTCAGTCGATCACCATGCCAGTGAATGGTTTCATCTCTCAGTGGCTTGTAAGTGAAGGTGATTTTGTAAAAAAAGGACAGGCCATTGCCAATCTTCAAGATAACGACCCAGAATTAGTTCAAAGGTATAAAAGAGAACTTGAAGCAGGAAAAACAGCAACGAATTCTGCAAAGCTCATGCTTGATACATCGAAGATGAATTTAGATCGTCAAAGAAAACTTTTTGAACAGGGGCTTACAGCAAGAAAAGAGTATGAGAAGGCTAAAATTGAGACCTCAAAAATGGAAATGGAGTATTCAAAATCTCTTGCAACCTTAACTAAAGCAGAAACTCAAGTTTCTAGACAACTCCAAATTGTTGTGGCCCCAAGAGATGGTGTTATTTCACGAATTTTGCCAGGGGAAAAAGGGCAAATTATCAAAGCAGGTGCAGCGATTGCAGTTCTT